>CABEDY010000291.1_pt1 | contig 67068 bp, 55 predicted proteins | sample 3423171 | NCBI WGS metagenome assembly CABEDY01 (sample SAMEA5534333, study PRJEB31848) | metagenome | biome: tundra; feature: field; material: soil | place: USA | collected 2013-05 | depth 0.15 m | reverse complement strand
AATCAGCTCGCGTACCTTGGGCGCGATGATATCGTAGCTGCCGCGCCCGTTGGCGAAGACGCGCAGCTTGTCGTGCATTTCCTTGGTGCCGTCCATGCTGACGGTGACGCCGATGCGGTTCGTCGACAGAAACTCAATGATGGCGGGTGTCAGCAGCGTGGCGTTGGTGGTCAGGCTGAAATCGATATGCCGTCCGTTATCGGCTGCTTGCTGGCTGGCGTAAGCGACCACTTGCTTGAGCAGCGGGAAGTTCATCAGCGTTTCGCCGCCGAAGAAGGTGACGTGAATTGAACGGCGGCCGGCCGATTGCTGCAGTAAAAAATCCACGGATGCCTTCGCGGTCTCGAAATCCATGAATTTCGGCTTGCCCTCGGGCGTCGCCACTTTATCAGCGCCGAATTCGTAGCAGTATTGGCACGACAAATTGCACTGGTTGGTGAGATTCAGCACCAGGGTCTGCAGCGGGAAATCAGCGGGCGGGGTTTGGACCGGTTCCGGAACGTTTCTACCGGTAACGATGACGTTGGCGTGCACCATTTCCGTCACGAATTGTTTCGCGTCATCCGCTTCCAAACCACGGGAGATCAGATTTTCGATCAGTTGATCGTGGGGTGACTCGGATCCCGAAAGACAATCGATCAGCGCTCCGACAGCTTCGTCCACCTGGAAAATCGCACCTGCCGGAACCAGATAAAGAAAACGTTCGCCGCGAGCGTCGAACGAGTGAAACTCGCCCAGGCGATAAACCGTGGCTTCTGCTGTAGCCGTCACTGGCCGACCTCTGGCTGGTCCCATTGCATGTACATCGGAACGGTCACCACGAGATACGACTTGCCAGTCAAGGGCCTGCCATCCGTGCTCTTCTCAGTCTTGGAAGTGGCCACTACCCAAATGTCGCCGTAATTATTGCGCATGAATTTGCGCTTGGGATTGGGTCCGTCGGAGGCCGGCGTGAAGAAACCGGTGGGGCTGAGAGTGCCGACGAAGTCCTTGTCGTCGTCCCCGTAGACGGAGTAGAATTCCGCCACCGACCAACTCACGTCGACGGGACCAAGTTCCACATCGTCGGCAGTGTGCGGTTTTCCATCCGCGCCGCGCTGATAGCCAATGGCTTCGAATTGCTGATAACCCTTGGGATGCGTTTCGCTACCCAATCTTGCTACAACCGATTCGGGCACTACTTTAATATAGTCAATGCGATCGTAGATCGCGATGGCGCTTTGTAGCACGGCGCGGCGGATGGCGATATCGCGCTTGCCCGGCACAGCGTCGGCAGCGACGTCCACTTCGGCCACTACTTCACCCGGAGTGTGCGAGACAACTCGGCGGACCGTGACGCCCGAACCGAGATCCAGATCGGCGGCAGTAATCTGGGCCGGCAGATTGTCGCCGATCAGGCGCACGCGGTTCGACTGTGAACCAGTCTTAAGTGCCGATCGATCAACACCCATCAGAGTGGGCTCGGTAGATGCCCGCTGCAGCGTAACGTCGAATCCAAATTCCTGATACTGACCCCAGAACCAGCGGCCTTCGGCGTGCGACTGATCGGGCGATACCCACATCACCTCGCGCATCTCGCTTGAGAGGTCATCGGGGGCAGAGCCAGCCGGACTGGTTCCCTTCGACCGTCCGCGCCAGGAATAACCGGCGTAAACCAAGCTGTGTCCCGCTCGGACCACGGTGGAACCGTCCTTCACGGAGACCAGCTTCACGCGCGTGGTGAACTCATCGTCAGCCCCGCCAGGTTCCACTTCCAGTTCTCCGTAATATTTGCCGTGGCCCGTTATATTCGCGCTCACCAGCCAGCGGCCAGCCAGCTTGGGCGCGCGCATACGGGCCCGCCAGGCGGCCCACTCGGGAGTGTGAAGCGGCGCGGTTTTGCTTAAATAAGCCAATGCGTCATCCACCGGCAAAACGTCCCCCGGCTTTTCGTGATCGCCGAAACCCCCTGCGTTGATGCCCAATCGGAAAGCTTCGTCGGCTTGCGGATACAAGGCGACGTGCAGATTGGCGAGCATCTTCCAATCTTCAGGCGAGCGCCGCCAGGAAAGCGGACGGGCTAAGGGGTGGCAGTTCGCGCAGGCGCCGCGCAGCGTGTCATTGGGGATGATGGTCTCGTCCTGAATCCGCTTCTCAGCCAGATACATCACGGGCTTCGCTTCCTCAGGAGCCAACCCATGATAGGTGCTGAGATATTTGACGATCGCTTTCGCTTCGGCTGGAGTCAGTCTAACGCCATTCAGCCGGATCATGCGCTTCAGGGCTTCTTCCCATTGTTCGGGCGTGGCGCGTTCCCAGGAAATCCGCGAAAGGTTCCCGTGTGAGTCCTTGGTGTGGCAACCGCCGCACTTTGCGAGCACCACTGGATCCGTAACAGGAATGCCCTCTTCGGGTGTGGCCTTGGCCGCATCCGCAGCGGCAGCTGGTTGAGCATTGCTATGGCTCGGCCCCAGCAACAGCGCGGGTAGCACCACCAACGATGCACGCAGAAGTTTCATATTAGTGCACTATAATACTCCTTTCTTGGCCGGATGGGAAGGCAAAATAGCTTGATGATGTCCATCAACTATTTCGATGAGTGGGAAAGATTACTTCTGTTACTCTAAGTCGTGGCGTGTTGCATGTCCTCACGCTCCAAGCACGAACTTAGCAGTTCCGCCCTTAGCGCTGACTAATTAGGGCCCCTCGTCAGCGGTCCCCAATTCTGGAGATCGTTCAATGGTTCCGACCAAATTTGCATTGCTAGTGGTGTCTCTTCTGCCGGCGCTTTTGGCTGCGGAAGATTCACCCGGTTCAATTTCGCCTTCCCATCGTACTCACGAACCCGGCCGTCCCGTGGTTTTTGCCTGCTTGAAAAGCGAGACTTATGTGATGGGCGGGGTGCTGCTGTCGGCGAAGCAAGCAGCTTCGCAGATATTTGACGGCATCGGCGTCAAGCTCCTATGGTCCTGTCAGGATCAGCGCGACGCCATCGTCATCCGGCTAGCGGCGCATGCGCCCAGAGACTTTCGAAAAGGGACCCTGGCATACGCTCTGCCGTTTGCGCGCCAGGGAGTGCGCATCACGGCATTCTACGACCGGCTGGAACCTATCCTCGAAGACCACCTGTCTTTCGCCGGCAGCGTTCTTGGACATGTCCTGGCGCACGAGATCGCGCATGTTCTGAAACGAGTTGATTCGCACGCCGACACAGGGATTATGCGAGCGCGGTGGAGTGAACGGGACTTCGAGTCCATGAGGTTTCACGCACTTGGTTTCACACCGGAGGACGCGCGGTTTATCCGCGAAAGCGTCGAGCGGGAAGACCCTGTCCAGTGAATCAGTTCTTCCTCAGGTACTCTAGAATCCAGGCCCATGGATATTCCTTTTCGTTTGGACGGACGCCGCGCCGTGGTCACCGGCGGAGCTAGTGGAATCGGTGAAGCAACCTGTCGCGTTCTGGCTGCGGCCGGAGCATCGGTCAGGATCCTCGATATCGACGCTGCTGGCGCCAAATCGCTGGCTAAGCAGCTTCCCGGCTCATCGGTGTTGAATTGCGACATCACGGATGCTGCCGCCGTGGATGCGGCTTTTGGTTCACTCACCGGATTGGACATCCTGGTGAACAACGCTGGGATCGGTTTGGTCGGGAACATCGAAGAAACTCCAGCGGAGGACTTCGCGCGTCTGTTCCGCGTGAACGTGGAAGGCATGTATTTGGTCACCAAAGCCGCAATGGGAAAGCTGGTTGCTTCGAAAGGTGTGATCGTGAATATCGGTTCGGTAGCCGGACTGGTGGGGATCAAGCGGCGCTTCGCATATTGCGCCACTAAGGGCGCGGTGGTGGCCATGTCGCGTCAACTGGCCGTGGATTATGCCGGCCAAGTGCGCGTGAACTGCGTGTGTCCAGGCACTGTGGATACGCCGTTTGTGGAAGCGTACCTGGAGAAATATCACAAACACGAAAAGGAAAAGGTTCGCGCGGAGTTGAATCAGCGCCAATTGGTGGGGCGTTTGGGGCGGCCGGATGAGATCGCTCACGCGGTGCTGTATCTCTGCTCGAGCGAGGCGGAATTCATTACCGGTTCGGCGATGATAATTGACGGAGGGTGGACGGCCGCCTAGTTACTACTGCCGTGCGTCGCCAGGAGTGGCGACGCGGCACGCATGAGTGCGTGCGCTACGCGCGTGGCGCGAACACTCGTGTTTGCCGCGTTCGCACTCCTGCGAACGCATGGGATTTCGATGTCAAAGCTCGTGCGCGGACAGTCCACTAGTGGCTCTCTCTCGGCACGCCCGCTCCTCGGCAGCCCACCAAAAAATCCAAATCCGCTCCTTGATCGGCTTGGAGCACGTGATCGGTATACAGCCGCTGATAACCTCCACTAGCGACAGGCGGCGGCGCGGTCCACGCAGCGCGTCGCGCGGCCAGTTCATCTTCCGGCACGCAAAGATCCAACCGGCGTGCTTCCACGTCCAGTTCGATCACATCGCCATCGCGCACTAACGCCAGTGGACCGCCAATCGCAGACTCCGGAGAAACGTGAAGCACGACGGTGCCGTAGGCCGTCCCGCTCATGCGCGCGTCTGAGATCCGCACGATATCGGTGATCCCGCGTTCCAGCAGCTTGCGGGGCAGCGGCATGTTGCCGACTTCGGGCATTCCGGGATAACCTCTTGGACCGGCGCCCTTCAGCACCATCACGGAATTCTCGTCGATATCGAGATCCGGCAGATCGGTCCTGGCCTTCAAATCTTCGATACTCTCGAACACCACGGCGCGGCCGCGATGCTTCAACAATCGCGCCGTCGCGGCACAAGGCTTGATCACAGCGCCATTGGGCGCCAGGTTGCCGTGCAGCACTGCGATGCCCGCATGTTCCTTGATTGGTTCCGATCGCGCGTGAATTACCTTCCGGTTCCAGCAAGGAGCATCGGCCGTGTTTGCGCGCATGGTTTTACCATTCACAGTAAGAACATCGTGGATCAAATCGCCCAGCTCGCGCACCACTGCAGGGATGCCGCCGGCATAGTAAAAATCCTCCATTAAGAATGGCCCGGATGGCATCAGGTCCACCAGCAGCGGCAGCTCGTGACCCAGCCGGTCGAAATCATCCAGGTGGAGCTCAACGCCCACGCGTCCCGCGATGGCCAGCAGATGGATTACAGCGTTCGTGGAGCCTCCGATCGCTGCATTCACACGTATGGCGTTCTCAAAAGCTTCTCGGGTGAGGATGCGCGAGATCTTGAGATTCTCATGCACCATTTCCACGATCCGCCGGCCGGCCTGGTGCGCCAGCACGTAGCGGCGCGAATCCACTGCTGGAATCGCCGCGTTCTGTGGCAGGCCCATGCCAAGCGCTTCCACCATGCTGGCCATCGTGGACGCTGTGCCCATGGTCATGCAGTGACCGGCGGAACGGGACATACAAGTTTCGGCATCCATGAAGTCGGCGAGCTGCATTTTCCCGGCTCGGACGTCTTCGCTCATCTGCCAGACGCCGGTTCCTGAACCGATTGGCTGGCCGCGGAAATTCCCGTTGAGCATAGGGCCGCCCGAGACCACGATGGCCGGCAGATCGCAGCTCGCCGCGCCCATCACCAGCGACGGCGTAGTTTTATCGCATCCGCATAGCAGGACCACGCCGTCCACCGGATTGCCCCGGATGGATTCTTCGACGTCCATGCTCACCAGATTGCGGAAAAGCATCGCGGTTGGCCGAATATTCGTTTCTCCCAGCGACATCACCGGGAATTCGAGCGGAAAGCCGCCGGCTTCATACACGCCACGCTTCACACGTTCGGCGATTTGACGGAAGTGCGCGTTGCAGGGAACCAACTCCGAGAACGTGTTGCAAATGCCGATCACGGGTCGCCCATCGAAGAGATGCGGAGGAAAGCCCTGGTTCTTCATCCAGGAGCGGTGAATGAATCCGTCCTTGTCGGGGAGGCCGAACCAATGGGTGGAGCGCAATGATGCCATATGTTATCTATTCCCGTTCAAGATTGGTGCGGGAGTCAAGTGTGGGGCGGACCCCCTGGTCCGCGCGGGTCCCCCAGGACCCGCTTGTTGCAGTCTAACCGAGCAAGCCGACGTGGGCGTCGGCTGCGGACCAGGGGGTCCGCCCCACTGACAACTCACCGCGTCTGCTGGCTCTTACGCAATTCGTCCTGGATCTCCCGCGGATTGTCCATCTCCCGCAGCTTCCGCGCCTCGGCCTTCGTTTTCGGTTTCGCGATGCGAGCCAGCGCCGGATCGAAAATGCGCGTGTCCGATGCTAGCGTGCTGAACGGAGTCAGGTCGGGAGTAGCGGAGAACATGTCGCTCATGTCCGCCGCCAGCGCGTCCTCCAAATTCAGCGGCCCAATGCCCAACATTTCGTAAATGGTCTTCTGCACACTCGCCATGCTGCAATGGCGGTGGGAAACGAATCCGGGGCGCACGTAGGGGCTGACCACCAGCACCGGGCTGCGATGCGCGTCCACGTGATCCACTCCGTCTTGCGCGTCGTCTTCAATCACGAAAATGGCGCTGTCTTTCCAGATGGAACTGTGCGAAATCTTATCGACAATCTTGCCCAGCGCGAGATCGTTGTCGGCGACAAACGAGGCCTTATATGGATAGCCGTCTTGAGGCCGCACGTCCGAAGTATGGTCGTTCGGCAGCCGGATTACCGTCAATGCCGCGGTCTTTCCTTTTTTCATGCGGCGATCCATGTCCTTCGCGAACTCCTGGTAGCGAAACTGATCGGGGATGCCTAAGTTGAAGGTCGGATAACCGCGATCGCTCGATTCAAATATCGGCTTCGGCACTGGAGCATTCAGCATCAGCCGCTGTCCCTCCGGTTCGGCTCCGTCGCGCTCGTCGGCGCCTTCCACCTCGATTCCTTCGCCATAGTTGCGGATGCTCAAACCTGCGCCCGCGATGTGCTCCCAGAGCGACCCATACTCGGGCTCGTCCTCCGGCATCGGGCTGTCGGAGCCACCACCGAGTGCGCGCCGGCCCGGAGCGGAGCTGAATGGATTGACGTCGCGGCGACCGCCATATCCCGAGGTCCAAGCCATGTCCAGCCACGGCGTAGGCGCGATTCCGAAGGCCCAGCGGTGACCGTCGGCCGAGACGTCGCTGTCGACAAAAAACCGGTCGCTGGTTGCGAACCTATGAGCCAGCGCGTGCGCATTTGGCGTGACACTGATGTCCTTCAGCTTCGGCTCTTCTTCCGTCCAGCCGTGCAGCCCGAAACGCGCCAGCGTTGGATCGCCATCGGCGTCCGGCAAATCCCCCAAAGTTTCATCGTAGGTGCGATTCTCGCGAATGATGAAGAAGACATGTTTTACAGGAGGCAGCTTCGCATCCGGAATCAGCGCCGCTTGGTTGTTACGCACCACCGCCGCCGTAGCATTTTCGTCCAGAGGCATAGCGATGACGGAAAGGCTGCCTAATTCGAGTTCGCCGATGTACGGGCCAGCGCCACCCGGCTGGAACGCTTTCCCGCCGTTCGGCCCGGCTCCCTTACCCTTGTTATTCACCACGTAAAGTTTCGCCTGATTCGGCGAAAGGGCTGCTGCAGCTGGATACCAGCCTGTGCCGATGTGGCCCAGCACGCGTCCCGACTCTTTGTCGATGGCGGCAACGGCGTTGATGCCGGTTTCGGTCACATAGAGACGCGTCGCATCCTGCGCCAGGCCCAGCGGCATTACGCCGCGCAAGGGCCGTCCTTTGCGGTCTTGGAACTGAGCGCCGGAGAACGGTGTCAGCTCAATCTGCCGCTCGATCGCCCGCCCGTCGGGACTGATCACGGCCACACTGTCTTCATGCGCCAGCGTGACGTATACGTGCCGCGCATCGGCAATGACGCCTGACGGCGAAGCACCGCCAACAACGCCTTGTGGATCAGAATTGATGGCACTGCCCAACCGCAGTTGCGCTGTGATCACCGGCTTCAGCGGGTTGCTGATATCGCACGTCCAGAGCGAACTCCCGCGAACATCGTTTTCGCTGCCGAGTCCCGGGACCTTGTGCCCCTCCGCGCGAACGCCGCGCCGCGCATTCTTCGACGGATAGCCGAACGGCGGAAAATGCAGTCCGGTGCTCAGAGTATCTTCTTTCCGCGCTCCTTCGATGAGCTTGTATTCGAATAACCCCGAGTTGGTGAAATACAGCCGCTTTCCGTCGTCTGAGAGCGCCATCGCTAACGGATTTGCGCCAGTGGAAATCATGGCGATGCGATCGTGCGTTGCAGTGTCGATCACCACCACGCGCCAATTTCCCTGATCGATGACATAGAGGAACCGGCCGTCCCGCGAGAGCGCAAGATTGGCCGCGAAGCTTTCGGAATAGTTCGCGCCGGCTAGCGGGCCGTTGAGCGAGATTCGGCCCACCCGTTGCCAGTTGTCCGTAGACCACACATCCACCGCGCCTGAATCGCCTGTTGCGTCGTAGAGCAAGCGCCCGTCCAGCGAGTAGGCGACTCCCGCGTGAACCTGTACGTCCGGATCGTTTTTCGTAGTGGCGGGAATAATTGTGACGCTAGGGTCCGGTGAATCCGGATGGTCGATGATGCTTAGCGAGAAAGGCCATCCGATGCACGGAAGTACAATTTGCTCGCCGTCCGGTCTAACGGTTAGGGCAAAAGGAAAGGGCGCCACGGTGTGCCAGGCGCCCTGCGGAGTAATCAGCCGCCCGTTCGGAAGCCGAACCTCAATTGGCTCGGCAGCTATGAAACCGACGGCAGCAATTAGGCAACAAGCAGATAGTCGAACTGACAATAGTCCTCATTCCGAGCCGCGACCGGCAGGAAGCGCTACCACTATATCGCCACCGTGCTATCTCGCGGCGCTTCCTTCCGGGCGCGGCTCAGTTTCGCGCCCGGTTGAAACTCGACCCATGCGGCCGTTAAAACTCGACGCGCGCGCCCACCTGCCCGGTGCGGTTTCCACCGAAATCCGCCGGTCTCGCCGAAGTGATCTGCCCGACGCTCGAACTGTCGATCGCCAGCACCGGGTTTGCGAGATTCAGGTGATTCAGCACGTTTGTAAACGATCCCTCCACCTTGATTTTGACGTGTTCGGTAATCGCGAAGCGCTTGGACAAGCCCGAGTTCAGATTTATCGTCCCCGGACCCACTACATTACCGATGCCCGAGTTGCCGAAACGTCCGATCGGATTCGCGTACTTGGGGTTTCCAATGAGGCACGGCGTACCGACCTGCCATCCGGGAGTGCCAGGGCAAGTGAACGCGGCGGCATTGAACCAAGCGGCTGCTGACGGATTGCTAAGACTGGGATTGCCGATGATATCCGGCGCCTGATTACGCCCGATGATCCCTGAACCGGTACCGGACGGATCACCACCGCTAAAATACGGCGTCAGGAATGGGCCGCTCTGCCACAGGAAGATGCTGCTAAGCTGCCATCCACCCACAATGGCGTCGGCAAAGCGATTCATAGTGCTGCCGAACTGGCGGCCGCGCCCCACAGGAAGTTCATAAATCGCGGAAGTGATCCAGCGGTTGCGCCGCGTGGCTGAGACTGGGCCATATTCGTGTTTGAGGTTGAGCGCGTCCATGGTGCGTTCACCGGCATTTTCACCAGCGAACTCATTGTTGTCGTATCCCTCATTATCGGCCAGGTTTTTGGCGAACGTGTAGGCCGAATTCAGCGTGAGACCTGCTTTGTAGCGGTGGTTCACCTCAATCTGAAGCGCATTATAGAAGGCATTGGCGCCGTTGGCGCGGGTATTGATGACGCCCCAGTTGGGGAACGGACGGCTGCTCAAAGGCTGCTTTACATAGTCGGTGGTTGAATAGAACGACTGATTCAAGTTCGGCGCCCACACCAGATCGCGCGTGGCCATACCGATGTAAGAGACGCGCAGACCGGTATCGAAGCCGAGATCGCGGTCGATGGAGAAATTCCATTGTTCCGAATACGGATCTTTGTAGTTGATCTGGTTCGCCGTGCCGAAGTAGTCGGTTCCATTCGGCGGAACCGTGACTCCCGAGCCGCCGGTTTTCACGTTGGGCCACTGGATGGCCGGGACGCCACCGGTGATGCTGTTGTTGTACTCGTAGGTCGCCGACTGCAGCGTGCCGGTGAGGGCATAGTAAATAGAGCCCAGCACTTCCGTGTTGTACACGCTGAATCCGCCACGGAACACAGTCTTGTTGTCGAAAGGCCTGTAGGCGAAACCGAAGCGTGGCATGAACCGACGCGGCGCTGTCCTCAGGCTTTCGGGAAGTCCAGCCTGGCTGGCGGAGAGAACTGGCATGCAGGGCGCGCCGTTCAGGCTCGGCCCCGTGGTGCTTCCGTATGGCGTGCAGGCATTCGCGCTGGCGAGAAAGCCGGTGGCGAGCAAACTTGCCGATCCGTCGGGATAGATCACCGCGCCGGATTTCGCGTAGCGCTCGTCGAAGTTGCCGATGTTCCCGGAAGCGTCCGTGTAACCAGGGTGGAATTCGAAGCGCAAACCAAGTTCCAGAGTCAGTCTCGGACTTACTCGAAAACTATCCTGCGCGTAGGCATTGTAGTGATTGGTGATGCCGTCGTTATCCATTTGGACGTTGTCGAAATCGGTCTGGCCCGGTAGACCGAGCAAAAAGTCGGCGAATGGGGCTCCCGAGAACTGTCCGGTGAAATTGGATCCGCCGTAGTTGTCGCCACTGATGAACCCGAGAGGATCGATGGCCTGGATATGGCGGTAATCGAATCCGAACTTGAGCGTGTGCTTGCCGAGAGTCCAGGTTACGTTGTCGACAACCTGCAAGGTCCGGCCATGCGTGATGCCTTGCAATCGGTCGGCATTGAGTCCCTGGAGATTGCTACTGCCGAATTCGACGTCGGGCAGGCCATTGAAAAACGCCGGTAGACCTACCAGGCCTTCGAAGCCGAGCGACTGCGCAAAGGCGGCCCCGTTGTAAGGATTCGAGTAGCCGGTGTTTTGCCTGGTCAAGCCGAAGCGTAGTTCATTGAGCAAATTCGGCAGGATAGTGTAGTTGTAAGCCAGCACCAGCAGGCGGTAGTCGTCGGGATTGCTGTTGGGGGGAACCAGAAGATTTTGCGGCGTTAACTGATTGATGTCTTTCCAGGTCCAGCGGCCGAAAATCGATTGTTTAGAAGTGAGATATTGATCGATCCGAACATCGTATTGGTTCGAGTTGTAGCTGGTATTCTCGTTGACGATGTAATTGGCGGCGTGGGAAGTGGTGAGGTTGCCTGCGTTCGGCAGGGGAAACAAGCTGAGGAACTTCTGCGCCACCGGGTTGAACTGGCTGGAGGGAATCGTATTGTTGGGATACGGGGCGCCGGTAAACGGATCGGTAATCGTAACGCCCTCGGCGCTGAAGTTGCCGTTTCGCATGGCCTGGGTGGGAACTTCATTTTGCACCGTACCGGTTCTCGGGTAACGGAAGCCTTCATAAGTGCCGTAGAAGAAGGTTTTGTCTTTGCCGTTGTAGACGTGTGGGATTCGGACCGGCCCACCAACGCTGGCGCCGAAATCGTTGGCAATGAGTTTGGGCTTGGTTGTTTCGCCGAAGTTGATGGCATTCATCGCCGCATTTTGCGTGTACCAGAACAAGCTGCCGTGAAACTGGTTCGTTCCACTTCGTGAGATCGTAGTGACGTCACCCACTTGTCCATATTCGGCCGGGTTGCCGACACCCTGCACCTTGATTTCGGCGATCGACTCAGACGACGGGAATGCGTTGGTGAGAGGCGAATTACCGGTCACGTCCGTGATCGAGATGCCGTCCAGCGAATACTGGGTCTGGGACTGGATGCCGCCCTGAATCGAGAAATTGCCGCTGTCATCGGCCTGCACGCCGGGCAGCACCTGAATGAGTTGGTAGGGGCTGGTGTTTCCATTCGCCCGGATGTTGGCTGGCAAGTTGAGCAGTTTTTGCGGATCGAACGTTTCCTGAATTACTTGTGTGTCGGTTTCGATCACGCCTGCTTCGGACGATTCCACCGTGACAGCCTGCGACATTTGACCGACATGCAATTCGGGGTCGACGCGCAGGGTCTGCCTGGCCACCAGCAGCAGTTCCGTAGCCGTAAAAGTCTCGAAACCGGAGGCCGCCGCCGTGACCGTATAGTGTCCGGGCAATATATTCAGCAGTTCGTAGTCGCCGTTGTTGTTACTCTTTACCTCGTGAGATTCATTTTCGTCGGTGTTCGTCACTTTGATGCTCACATTGCCGACAACCGCTCCCGAGGTGTCTTTCACCGTTCCAATAATCGCGCCATAGGTCGACTGGCCATAAGCGCTAGTCAAAGATAAGATCAGGCAGAGAATAGAGAGCGCACAGATACGATGGATCGGCGCGCTGGACGTAGTTCCACTCAATTGCAACATCAGTATTCCTTTCAGTCCCCACAGTTTGATTTAAAGCCTAACGTGGCAGTGATCTCAGAGACTATCAAGGCGGTGTTTCAGCACCATTGCGGAAAAGTGTCGGGACGATGAATCTGGCTAGAGGGCTGTCCGGCGGCGCGAGACGCAAAAAGTGCGTGCGCTACACGTGGCGCGAACACTCGTGTTTGCCGCGTTCGCACTCATGCGAACGCATGGCTAGCGCGCTACCGAGGATTCCAGATCTCGCCGTAGCGCTACGAGGACCGCATCCGGATTGGATTTCAGATAAAAATGCCCGCCCTCGAATTCGCGCCGGATAAATGATCCCGTGGTCTGCTCGCGCCATCGATCGAGCTGTTCGGGAGTAATGCTGGGATCGGATGCTCCGCCGTAAACTGCGATTGGAATCGCTAGCGGAGGTCCAGGTTGATAGACGTAGTTGCGGTACAGCCGCGCGTCGGCGCGTAGGATCGGGAATGCTAGCTCGAGCGCTTCCTTTGTCAAGTCGCCCAAGCCGGCCAGTTCCTGGATGAGTTCCGCATCGGACGGCTCTCTCTTGCGGGACGCTTCGGTTCGATCCTGCGGGGCGCGCGCGCTGGACACGATCAGTATTGCGGGAAGTGGAGCGCCGATGTTACGCAACGATCGCACCAGTTCGAACGCAATGCCAGAGCCCATGCTGTGGCCGAAGAACGCGTATGGCGCGTCTAGCAATGGCCGAATCGCGAGAGTGATGGCCTGCACCAAGTCGCGCATGCTCTCGAATGGGAGCTCGGCCAAGCGCATCTCGCGTCCCGGCAGCAACACCGGAATCACTTCGACGCCGGGTAGCGCGCCGATCCATTTTCGATATGTCAGAACGCCGCCGCCCGCATGTGGGAAGCAGAACAGGCGTAGATAGCCGCGCGACTTTGCATCCAGCGTAGGAAACCACGTGCGGCGCTTCATGCGCAGTGCCAGCAGTTTCCGCTTGTCTTCGGAAAGCTGGGCGGGACGTTGAGCCTGCCGCTTTGGCCGATGCAGCAGTTCAAGCAAAAGGTTCTCGAACGGCTCAACCGTGAGCGTGCTCGCGTAATTCAACGCGGCAGCGCGCGAGTGCGCCGCAATTTCTTCCCAGTGCGCACGGTCCCGAGTTAACTTGTCGAGTGCTGCGAGCCACGGGCCGATATCCTGTTCGGGCACAGTAGCGACCGGCACCATGTTCTCGTCCAACGCGGATTGATATTGCGTTATCGGATTCACGGGCAGCAGATATGGAACACCGAGCTTTGCTTCCTTCAATCCACCCACATCGCTCGCCACCACCGGGACGCCGCGGAGCATGGCTTCCAGCACAACGCGCGATCGCGCCTCTGCCCATAGCGATGGCGCCAGCACAATGCGCGTCTGGCGGAAAAGATCGTCGAGATTGTCCACCGGGTCGATCACTGTAACATTGGTGACGCGGCGTAGCGCTGCGAGATCCCCGGCGCTGGTTCCCCACGTGGGCACGGCCGCGAATTCCAGATGCGGGGCGCTTTCTGCGAGCGCCAGGAATATAGAGATTCCTTTTACTGCGCAAGGATTCACCATAACCACATACGGATTGTCGAAGCGGCCGAGCTGGTGCACTTCTTGAGGTTCGAGCAGCGAAATGGGGACGTGGATTGCATCCAGGCCGCTCCATCGCCTTACGTATCCGGCTACGTACTCGCTGACGCCCACGATTCCGTCGGCATGGCGCAACATCTCCGTCTTCGCTCGGTTCGGAGTCGAGCTGTCCGGCCCGAAGGGAACGGCAATAGTCGCCCGCACCAAGTACACCACGCGTGCGCGCTCGGCCCTCGCCGCAATCTCGAACAGAAGCTGTGCCGGATCGTCGGTAGAGGTAATGATCACATCCGGATCGAACTGCGTCAGTTGTTCGGAGAAATATGCGCGCAACGCGGGATTGACCGTAAGCGTGTGGACGTCGACGCCGTTCAGAGCAAACCGCACAGCACCATCGGCCACCTCTGGCCGTACGCCGCGCGTTTCCAGTTCCGCAAGGAATCGGGCGTGTTCCTCCTCGCCGAATTTGGCGATGCGCGCCACCACCCGAACTTCATGTCCGCGCGCGGCCAGCGCCTCCATCAGCAGCCGGTTGGATTTGTCGCCACCGCCGAAGCTTGGATAATAGAGCGAGTTGTGGGCGAGCAGAATCCGCATCAGTTTTTAACGGCGAGCGAAAGGAGAAGCTTCTCAAGGTCGGATGCATCCAGCCTGGCGACAAAGGCTAGCGCATGCGCCCGGCAACGTTCGGCTTCGGCTTCATACAAAGCCCGGTTCTGGAGCAACGAACTAAGCGCCTGCGTCCATGGTTCGAAGTCCTGCTCCGGAATAACCGGCCGCGGCATGTGCGTTTCGTCGAATTCGGGAAGGTAGCGCTGGATGGGCCGCACCGGAATCACAAAGCCAGTGCCTTGCCTCGCCTCGCGAAGACCGCCGGAGTCGCTCGAGATCACGGGAATCGCCCGGAGCATCGCCTCCATCGCAATCAGTCCGAAGCCTTCATACCAGAGGGACGGCATGAGCAGAACGCGAGCCTGCCCGAGCGCCTCATCGATGTTGTCTACGCTTTCGATGAGCTGGACATTGTTCAGAAGCGCCAACGTTTTTCGGTCGGCAGTGCTGGTGCCCCAGCCTGCGAGCGCCGCGAAAGGGTATTGCCGAAATCGGCGAGCCAGTTCGATGAAGATGCCGATGCCTTTCACCTGGCAGGGATTGATCATCATCACCGAACCGCGATCGAAACAACCCAGTCGCGCGAAGGGCGGCTGGCCGTAGATAGGAGGATGAATAACCGCCGGATGGACGCCCGTCGCCTGTTCGATATAGGCGGCCATGGAGTGGCCGATTGCCACCACGGCGCGCGCGGAACGAATCATCTCTGTCGCGCGCGCATTCGCGTTCCAGCTCTCGGCGCCAAACGGAAAAAATTGCGGCGTGTGCGCCAAGTAGATGATTCTATCCGGAGCAAGGCGCGTGGCTTCGCTGAGCAGCAAGTGGCTCAAGTCCTCGGAGGAAACCAGCACGAAATCCGGACTGAATTCGCGGATGTGGTTTTCAAGAACGTTTCGGCGTTGAACCAGATTTTTTACGCTGTGAATCTGAATCCCGCTCGTTGTATCTTCGGCGTCCTCGCCCAGTGAGGCGCACACCACCCGGCACGCGTGCCCATGTTCCACCAGGTGGCGCAGCCAAACCAGGTTGCTGCGGGTGGAACCGCCGCGCGCCGGCGCGTACGACGCGTTGGAAGTCAAAAGAATTCTCATCCTGGATCAGGGTCTCGGATCAGGGCAATGACACGCCTGGGTCCTCAGCCTCTAACAGTTGCTTCACTTGGTCGTCGGACATCGCCTCAATCTCTTTATACAAGGCCTCATATACGGCGCGGTCGCCCAGTTGCTCCCTTTCGATCTTGTTAGCCAGCTCGCCTAGAGTGAGATTGACCGAGTAGACATCGTCGATCGCGAGTTCCACGCCGAATGTCTCCCGCACCCGCACGATCAACAGCACCGCGAGCAGCGAATGACCGCCGAGATCGAAGAAGTTGTCGGTGCTGGAGATGCCGGATTTGTGTAGAAGCTCGGACCAGATTTGCGCCAGGCGCGCTTCGGTATCCTGGTCCCCTTGCTGACGCGCTGGGCCACAGCGCACCGCCTCTAAAACCTGGACCGGGGTAGAAAGCTCGCGGGCGATGCGCACGTAGTCCGGCCGTTTGTGCGCCAATGGCCGCGCGACCCAGGTCTTGACGGGGCCAACTTCCGGCGAAGGTTTCCATTGAAGATCGCGCAGTTCCGCTGCCGGCAAGCGGCAAGAAAATCCTGACTCGGTTGGCTGCTCAAAGCGCGCGCCGATTTCATGCAGGAACCGCCGCGCAGGCTCATTTTTCGCCGTAGGCTCGAACGTTGCGATTACGGTTTCAAGACCACGCCGGAGAGCCTCTCGAGCGAGATGCGCCAACACTCGATGTTCCACGCCGCGTCCCAGTACGCGGCAACTCAGCAGCAGCGTGTCGATGACAAGCGCCTCTTCGGCTGCGCGGAAGAGCGCCACGCCAGTTAATCCATAATCGCCGAACCGGTCCGACACATCCACGGTCAGGCATTCCAGCCTTCCATCGGCGAGAAGTGCGGCGATCTCGGCCTCGGTGCGTCGAATAGTTGTGAAATTGAATTGATTGGTACGCTCGGTCAACTGGGCGACGCGGCCAAGCTGGCTGGGTGTGCATGCTTGAATGTGGACTTGAAGGTCCAGCGCATTCATGAAGCTTTCCAGGTTCGAGGCTTGCTTCAACTCGCGTCCGAACTCCAGAGATGTTTTGTAGTGGGCGCTGCGGTTGCGATCCTCTTCTGTCACCAATACGTGATCGAAGGCCCAGATATGCTCGAGAAAATGTGGGATCTCGTCTGCCTCCGCCGGCAGCGCAACAGCTAGCACCTCTGGAATGCTTTCGGCCACTTCGGCGCACTCCTTGGGGTTGTCGTCAACCAGGATGAAGCTATCCAGGCCGAGCGAAAGCTCGCTTGAGAGCGCAGTCAAGTTCGAACTTTTTGCGTCCCAGTTGAGGCGCCACGCGACGAAATGGCGAAGCTGGAGCGGCATCTCCGGATGCGTGGCGAAAGTCTCCAGTACATCCGCTTCGTTGTTCTTGCTTGCCATCCCGAGCAGCATTCCCGAATCGTGTTGCTCTCGCATGAACTCCTGCAGTGTGCGGCGCGCGGGGTCCAGCGTAACGCCCCCCGGTCCATCCTCCCCGCAGATGCCCTTCCACAACGTGTTGTCGCAATCGAGCGCGATCACCTTGAAGGGCGGCGAATACAATCCGTGCATCAGCCGCACCAAGGCTGTGCCGAGCGCGCAGAAGTAAAGCTCGGTGTAAGGTATGCGTCCCAGCCGGTCCCCTTCCGCGCTCGAAGGCTTCGCCACGGGATAGAGTTGCTGGATTTCCTCATGACTGAGATACAGAATACCGGGAGTTCCCTCCAGCATGGTTTCAATGCGGAGCGCCATCTCGTGAGCGAACTCGCGGCGGGCTTCCGAAGGCGGGCACAGCACGAAGATCAAAGGCACGCCCATGCGGGGAAGGGCCTCGCGGACCAATCGGATCACCTCATTGAGATTCGATTCCAGGCGATCCAGCGTGACAGTGTCCGGCGCGTCGAACTGCGCCAGATCTTCGAGGCGAACCAGCAGAATGTTGACCCCGTGCTGATTCGAGGCGAACTCACTTGCTGGGTCCGTCAGAGTCTGGGCGATCTGATTGTAAGGCGCGAACCGGATTTCGAAAGGAGTCTGTAGCTGGCGCCCCCAAAAGTTGAGAACGGGCTCGATCGGTTCCGCGGTGAAAGTGGCGCTGACGGCGAATCGGAACTGCATGCTTTCCAAATTTGAGGATAGCGCGGAGTTGTGGCGCGAACTTTAGTTTGCCGCGTTCACACTCGTGTGAACGCCTTGGTTTATCCCGTGCGTTCACACGAGTGTGAACGCGGCACGCACGAGTGCGTGTGCTACGAGTTACACTCGGGTAAGCGATGCGGTTTCTTGTCTGGGGCTTGATTCTCTCCTGCGGTGCGCAAACCAAAGCTGTCGATTTCAATCGCGATGTTCAGCCTATCCTCACCACACGCTGCTCGGGCTGTCACGGCCCTCAGCAGCAAATGAAGGGGCTGCGCGTGGACGTGGCGGATGCGTTGCTCAATGTCGTTGTGCCTGGCGACAGCGGCGCGAGCAAGTTGATTCAGCGCGTTTCCAGTACACAGAAGGGCTTCGGCATGCCGCCCGTCGGTGCACCGTTGACGCCAGCCGAGATCGAACTGCTGCGCGCCTGGATCGATCAAGGCGCCAAGATTCCCGCCGTGGCCAGTCACACTGCGAATTCGAAAACATCGCACTGGTCTTTTCAAGCGCTCAGCCGTCCGCCAGTTCCCGATGTAAGCGATCGGGCCTGGCCGCGCAATCCGATCGACAATTTCATCCTGGCGCGGCTTCAGGCGGAACACATTCAGCCATCGCCCGAGGCTGATCGCAACACTCTGATCCGTCGGCTCAGTCTGGATCTCACCGGATTGCCGCCCACCCCAGCGGAGACCGAAGCATTCCTGAATGACAAACATCCGGATGCCTACGAGCGGCTGGTGGACCGTCTTCTTCGCTCGCCGCACTATGGAGAAGAGCGCGCCCGCGCGTGGCTCGACCTGGCGCATTATGCCGACAGCGACGGCTACGAGAAGGATCTGGTTCGTCCGTGGGCGTGGCGCTACCGGCAATGGGTGATCGATGCGTTCAATCGCGACCTGCCATACGACGAGTTCACGGTTGAGCAGATTGCGGGCGATCTTTTGCCGAACGCGACGGTGGAGCAGAAGGTGGCCACTGGTTTCCTACGCAACACCCTCACCAATCGCGAGGCCGGCGTGAATCGCGCCGAGGCCCGCTTCGAGCAAATTGTGAATCGAACGAACTCCGTCGCCACGGTTTGGTTGGGGCTGACGGTGGGTTGCGCGCAGTGCCACAATCACAAATTCGATCCCATCACGCACAAGGATTATTACCAGTTCTTCGCATTCTTCAATCGCGCCGACGAGATTGATATCGACGCACCGCTCCCCGGAGAGATCGGCCCGTATCTAGCGGCCCGTCCCGAATACGACAAGAAGCGCCGGGAAATCCTGGAATACTACGGCGTGGCCGAGCTTCAAGCGCAATGGGAAGCACGCATCCAACAAGAGTTCCGAGAGCAAGGCAAAGAGCTGGAATGGAATTTTGCGGTGACGGAAATGCGCGCCTCCTTCGACGGCGCGGATCGATTCCTGAAAGGTGAATGGGCGAAACGAACCCAACGGCAGGCGGATCGGTTGACCGATTATTTCCTCGGAAATCACGGGCCGGATCTCGACAAGAACAAAGCAGTGTCAGCGTTCCTCAACGAAGCCCGGAAGAAACTTAAGGATTTGCGGGCGACTCTTCCCGAGATTACGCAGGCGCCCGTGATGGAGGAGTTGCCCAATCCGCCGCAGTCGAATATTCACCTGGGCGGCGATTATCAGGCGCTGGGCGCCGCTGTGGAACCCGACATTCCTTCGGTGTTCACTCCTATTTCCGCGCCGCACGCCGATCGGCTGACGCTGGCCCGTTGGCTGGTGTCGCGCGAAAATCCAATGACGGCGCGCGTCGCCGTGAACCGGATGTGGCAGGATTTCTTCGGGCGAGGCTTGGTGCTGTCGAGCGAAAACTTCGGAACGCAGGGCGACAAGCCGTCGCATCCGGAGCTGCTGGATTGGCTGGCGTCCGAGTTTCAGGATCACGATTGGAGCGTCAAGTACATTGAGAAGCTGATCGTCATGTCCGCCGCGTACCGGCAAAGCTCGACCATCCGGAAGGAATTGGAAAGCACCGATCCAAACAATGTCTTAATCGCCCGCCAGTCACGGTTGCGTTTGCCCGCCGAATCCATTCGCGATGAAGCGCTGGCCGCTAGCGGCTTGCTCAACACATCGATTGGCGGAAAAAGCGTGAAGCCGCCGCAGCCTGCCGGAGTTGCCGAGCTCGGATACGCAGGCAACGTGAATTGGACGGAGAGCACCGGACCCGATCGCTATCGCCGAGGGCTCTACATCCATTTCCAGCGAACTACGCCGTATCCGATGCTGATGAATTTCGACGAACCGGATTCGAATACTACGTGTACGCGCCGTGGCCGTTCGAACACGCCGCTGCAGGCCTTGAATCTGCTGAACGATCCCGTCTTCTTTGAGGCCGCGCAGGCGCTCGCGACGCGTGTTCTGGAGGAAATGCCCGGAGGCTTGCCACAACGCATGGATTACGCTTTCGAACTTGTTCTGGCACGCCAGCCGTCGGCGCATGAGCGGGAGCGGCTGATGGAATACTTCGAGCAGCAGAAGCGGTTGCTGGCCAAGGATCCCAAGGCGGCGGAAAGCATGCAGCCGTTCCATCCGCAAGGAATGGACGCGCTGGATGCGGCCGCGTGGGTGGGCGTGAGCCGCGTGCTGCTTAACCTGGACGAATTTATAACAAGAGAGTAAAGATGACTTTCCAAGAGTTCAAGCAAATTCACAGCCGGCGCTTGTTCCTGCGCGATTGCGCGGGAGGCCTGGGGACCATCGCGCTGGCAAATCTGCTGAACGGAAGCGCGCTCGGAGCGGGGAAACGCACCGACCCGCTCGCTCCCAAAGCGCCGCCGTTCGCGCCCAAAGCCAAGAACGTCATCTTCATGTTCATGGAAGGCGCTCCCAGCCAAGTGGATCTTTTCGATCCGAAGCCTGAGCTCAAAAAGTGGCAGGGCCAGCCGCTGCCGCCTTCCATGACCAGCCAGCTCAAGCTGGCATTCATCAAGCCGACCGCCGCGGTGCTGGCCAGCCCGCGCGAATTCAAACCCTACGGCCAATGCGGCGCCGAATATTCGGATTTCATCACCCACACGGCTTCCTGCGCCGACGATATTTGCCTGATCCGGTCCATGTACACGGACGCGTTCAATCATCATCCCGGCCAGTTGTTGCTGATGAGCGGCAGCACGCAGATCGGACGGCCGACGCTGGGCGCGTGGACGTTATATGGATTGGGGAGCGAATCGGAAAATCTGCCGGGCTTTGTGGTGTTGAGCTCGGGCGTGGGAACCAGCGGCGGCGAATCGAATTTTTCGAGCGGCTTTCTGCCATCCACCTACCAGGGCGTGCAGTTTCGCAGCGCGGCCGACCCAATTGTTTATCTCTCCAATCCCGCGAGCGTCACTCGCGAAACGCAGCGCGCAGGTCTCGACGCACTGCGCGATCTGAACCAGGCGCACCTGGCGAGCACCGGCGATGTCGAAATCGCATCGCGCATCGCTTCCTATGAGTTAGCATTTCGGATGCAGATGGCCGCGCCTGAGCTGCTGGATTTTTCGAAAGAATCCGCCAGCACGCTCGAAATGTACGGAGTGAACAAGGAGCCAACGCGTCCGTTCGCCACCAACTGTTTGTTAGCCCGCCGCATGGTGGAGCACGGCGTTCGTTTCGTGATGCTGATGCACGCCAGTTGGGATCAGCACACCAATCTGAATCGCGATCTCAAGAAAAATTGCGACATCACCGATCAGCCCACGGCCGCGCTTTTGAAAGACCTGAAGCAGCGTGGATTGCTGGATTCGACACTGGTGGTTTGGGGCGGGGAGTTCGGGCGTACGCCGATGGTTGAGATCCGCAACACGGCGGACCCAGAGAATGCCGGCCGCGACCATCATCCGCTGGCGTACAGCATGTGGATGGCGGGCGGCGGAATCAAGGGTGGACAGGTTGTTGGCAAAACGGACGACCTGGGGTTCAACATCGTGGAAGACAAAATCCACGTTCACGATTTGCAGGCCACCATTCTGCAATGTCTGGGGTTCGACCACACGCGGCTGACGTATCACTATATGGGCCGCGATTTCCGGTTGACGGACGTGTCGGGCAACGTGGTCAAGAAGCTGCTGGCGTGACCGCGGCGGCAAGCCTGCATATTTCCAAGGTTCGTTGTTCCGGGAGGGTTCGTCGCCTGATATCGGCGATACCAAGTGGGGCAGGCTTCAGCCCAATGCCGTTAAGTTTTTGTGACGCCCGGGAAAGTGTTGAACCCATTGTGGCGCACGTACTCATACGTGCCGCGTCGGCACTTCTGCCGACGCCCGGTTTGCCGAACTGCGCGGTTTTGGCGAAATGTATGCCGGAGTCCGACAACATAAGTGCTTTAAAATGTTCGCGTCACAAAAACTTAACGGCATTGGGCTTCAGCCTGCCAAGCCTTTTCCTAATGTCAGAAGACTCCCGCTATTCCTCCGACCGCCTCGAAGTTTTGCAACCATCCTCCCAACGAGACTCCCGGCGCAGGCCCGATCAACCGGTTCGGGAATGGTGTCGCGTAGTCACGGAATTCAAATCGCAAACCGAGATGCTGCGTCAGCCGGTATTTGATGCCGGCGGCGCCGCTCGCCATGGGTTTGGTTTCACGCGTGTTGGTTAATGCAACAAAGTTATTAAGCGGCTGCGCGGCGTTCGGTTCGCCGGTTCCGGAATAGATGGCCACTCCGCCACCAGCCGCCACGAATGGGCGAAAGCGTTTCTCCCGTGAAGCGAAATGTACCAGAAATCGAAAATCCAGGAACTGTGTGTGTCCCGCGAAATCCACTTGCGTGCCGCCGCTCGCTACCTTCAGATCGCTCATGCGATAGAGATAGCTGGCTTCTCCGCCGATGTACGAATAATCATTCGCTCCGCCGAAAACGCCAAACGTGCCGCCGTTCTTAAGCCCAGTGGAAGCGGATCCGGACGGGCTCGTCACCGATGTTTCGGGCGTGACCGCGAATCCGCCGAGCACTCCGGCCTCCCAGGTCTGCGCCGCCACGAAAGACGCGAACAATGCGGACACCCAACAAATCCGAGTTAGACTCTTCACACTTTCCTCCGCTTCCTTATGGATTGACCACGCGAACGTTAAACGAGGTTGAAATGCCCCCCTGCTGAATCACCAAGGGCACTTCGGAACCGGCGCTGATTTTGTGCGGAACCGCCGCGTTGATCTGATACATGCCGACCTGGCCTGGTATCAGGCCTGCGAATTGCACTTGAAGGCCCACATTGCCCAGAGTAACAGTGGGTGGAACGGTGGCATACTCGAGCGGATTCGCCGGCGCGGCAGTTCCATCTGTTGCGGCCGGAGATGTCACTCCCAGGCCTGTCGCGACGATCACGAGTATGTCGTCGGGATGCACAGGGTTCGAAATATCCACCAACTGATTATTGGCGGCCCGATAAATTAGCGGAAGCCCGGTTAGACTCCCCGCTTGCCCCGTCCGAAACACGGCGGGCGCGTTTGCGAGCGCGTTGAAGTTGAAGGGCCCGCTTTGGCCGCCCGGCGAAGTGATCACAAGATTCGCACTGCCCACCACCTCGTAAGGTAATTGGGCGTCAATCTCAGTGGGCGACACGCGGATCAGAGGAACTGGAAAATTATTTATCGCCGCGCAAGTTTCCGCCAGGCTGGTGGGAAGCGGCAGACCACTGGCGGACGCCGAACTCGCAGCCAGTCCCGACCCGTCAATCACAATGAGCGACCCGGGCGCCACTTGTCCGCCATCGGCCATGTTCACCACTGACGAAATCACGGGTGCAGGAGTCGGCTGATCGAAGTTGGGAGGAAGCTCGGTGAACCCGGATATAGATAGGTAAATCGTGGTGCCGTTGTTGATGGATGCTGTGGTCCGCAGAAAAGATAGAACCGTTTCGCCGATCTGGCCCACGGGAGGAGTTGTCAATGTCGTTTTAGTGACGGGCGCTTCGATCGTTTGCGTGGACGCTCCCGCGATACCCACGCCGGCGCCTACAGAAACGGGCTGCGCAGTGCCTGCGGACGTAGCGGAAGCGGCGTTGATGACTACGGCGCCACCGCCGGACACCAGGATACTCGAAGTCGTGGATGCCCCGAGGATAGCGCCCTCCTGCACCATGGAGCGGTTGAACAGTATGCCGCCAGCCATGAACAGGTTTTCGGAAATCGCGCTATAGGCTCCGCCGAGCGCAGTAAGATCTTGACGGGCTGCTTCGAAAGCCGCGTACGAATCGTCGTAGAGCAGGACCGTGCCATCAGCCGCCGCGGTGAAGATGGAGTGGCCGGCCGGAGAACCCGTCATCACGGAATCCGGATTAACGCTGTTGTCGAAGATTCCGAGCGTCGACGGCATTGTCGCGATACGATTCGCGAAGTCGATCTGATCAATCAAGCCAGCCGGCGTACCGGCGTTGCGGGTAGTGGCAAACATCACCGAATCGGACACGGCCACCGTACGCGGATAATGCCCTCCAGGAAATACAATAAACGGCGTTGCCTTCAGCGAGTCCAAATCGAACACGCTTGCGATTTGGGAATTGTCGTTGCCCACGATCATGTAGCGATTGTCACGCGTCAGGGTCATCTTGGTCGGAGTGTTTCCGGTGCGCAGCAGACCGACTTGATTGAAGGTCGCGGTATCCAGCACCAGCACCTGATTGCGGTCCTGACGGAGCGCATAAAGCCGGGGACGAGCGGGGTCCGCCAAGATGTCCACGATCTCTCCCGCGAGGCTATGGACAATGCCGCGTTGGTTCGGCGACTTGGTGTTGATCAGGAGGCGTACAGGGCTCGGAATCCCCACCGACGCATTGGACGTGATGCTGAGCGGCACAACGGTTGTTCCTGTCTGGCTGCTAAAGGCGCTGGGGTCCACCTGGATGGTCACCTGCGCGGGCGTAGTCCCCGAGGACGGGCTGATCTGGATACCGTTCGTGTTCGCAGGCAGCGAAAGGGCGAAGTCCGCATGGCCACCACCCAGATCGTTGATGTGAAGGGTCTGAGTGAGCAGGCCATTATCGCAATTGGTGGCGAGGAACTGTAATTGTTCCTCCTGTGCGGCAACTCGATGCGCACTCGCGAATGAACCAACCGGCAGAACAGTCACTCCGCTGTCGGAGATCGCATAAAGGGTGTTCATGTCGCTGGAAAAGACGGACCGTCCGGCGAGGTTCTCGGGAAGGTTGACTCGTTCGCGAACCGTCAGGTTGTCCGTGTCGACAATATGCAGAACCGGCGGCTCAGTGGCGGGGCCCGAAGGGATCTCCGCGTAAATAAGATTGCGGACGTAGTCGTAGGCGTGCCCCCCGAGATTTAATGACCCAGTGGGATAGGGGAACTGGGCTAACAGAACATATTGCTGGTTGAAGAGTGACCAGCCGGCCACAAAGTTGACGCCATGGCGATCGACGCTGACCACTCTCGGGCCGAGAGTTGGGGTCGAGATGTCAGAGGCAGCGGTCAGCGCGCCGGAGGCGACGTTGTACTTGATTATTAGCTGTGTGCCGGCGGCCGGGGTTCCTGAACTGGTGGTCACGGAACCTTGCGCCAGCACGATAATAGTTTGGCCGTCGCCAGAGACGCCGGCCGAGGCCTGCAGAATCTGAGGTGGGTATGTTCCGAATGTCGTCGGCAGTGGGGCTGCAGTCAACGCCACGGCCGGCGAGGCTTGTTGCACGAAACTGGGAGGCTTGGTGGTGGGATCCACCAGGAAAATCGCGGTGCTGGTTACGAGCAACGCCTTGCTTCCGCCGCCGAATGCCACGGCAAGGGGAACGCTGGGCGGCGGAGGCGTAGTAGGCGGTGTGGTAGTTGAAGGAGCGGCCGGCGGGATATTTACAGTTTGGCGCGCATTTGAAACCAGATCAATCACCGTAAGCTGCGGGACCGCGCTTGGTTGCGTCTGGAAATCACACGAAAGGCCGGGAGCTGGCGAACAATTATCGTAGTTTGTAACCACCAGATATCGATGGTCGGGTGATAACGCCAGTGACTCCGGCTCTCCTGGAAGGCCAGTGATAGCTGAGCGTAGCGTGTTAGTGGAAGTCGACATGACATCGACACGCCTGCCTCCAAAATTCGCAATATACAGCAGCCCGCGACCCTCATCCAGCGCGAGATCCGATGCATGACCGCCGATCACCACAACGGTTCCGAATGTTGCTGCACTAACGGCGAGACACGAAAATAGACCCAACAAGATTGTGCGAAAAGTGGTTCCCACGTCGAGGCGTTCTAGACTCAGATTACTACGGTGCGTTAGAGAACTGTACCACAATGGCGGCGCGTTCGTCGGGCAATTCATGAGAAATAGGCCACTATTGAACGAGCTTTCCCCGGCGAGCAGCGGTGAACGCTATTCGATAAGTGCGACGATTCGGCGCCGGAGAGGGATGGTAGGTGGCGACGAAATACTGATCGTGCCGCCGCCGGAGACCGCACCGGTAATGATCTGCAGCGCGCCGCTAAGTGGCGCGCCATTGCTGATGTTGATCCATGCGCCGCGGGGCTGGTAAATTATTCCGCTAAGGCCGAGCGTTGCGCCGGGAAGAGTCAACTGAGGGGAGTTCGGGTTGGCTAGAGTCCTTGGGCACGGATTATTAGCGCTACCTGCGCAAGCTATGTTGCCTTGGGGGTTGTACTGCACAGATGAGTTTGCTTGGTCCTGCCAGAGCGCGATGCCTGCAAAGTATTGGAGATTGGAAGGGTACGGGCTAGTCAGCGTACTCAGAACGCTGGGATCGAGACCGCTTGGATTCGCGGAAGCAACGTTACCCAAACTGACCTGAATATTTGCAGCGCCGAATGCGAGAGCGCCACTCAATGCCGCCATCTGCACGAGAGCCAAATTCGCGTTGTTCGATCCATTGATCACGTTAATCAGGCCGGGGTAGAGGTCGCCGTTAGCGTTTCCCGTAATGGCACTACCGTCGCTATTGAATTTGAAGCTACTGCTCGATCCGGTAAGGATTATGATTTCACCTGCGCCAGCGCTGCCGGTGTTTGTGATTCCCGCGTTCGTGCCAATTACCTGGAGGGACCCACCTCCCACGACCACGTACTCACCCGGGCCCATTTGCATCTGGCCAGAGACGCTCAGTCCGCCGAAGAAGTAAAAATCGCCGAATGCGCCGTTCGTGAACGTTACGTTAGCGCCGGGTCCGATGGTCAGGCCACCGGCCAACGGTGCAATTGAGCCAATGGGATTGCTGGTGCACTGGGATGTACATTGAGCGGGGAAATAAATCCCGGAGGGAAGTATTGTGGTCCCACCGCCCGGGGTGAGCAAGCCAACGACCTTATCGCCCTGAACCTGATAGATGGAGCCGCTCAGCGTGCCAGATATCACCGCGTATACATTGAGGGCCGAGCTTGTCAGCGGCGGTTGCCCGTATCCTCGGAGAGGATCGAGAAACTGCGGCCCGTCCACCATTGTCTGGAAGGTATTGGACCCTCCCACTCCCGGATTGGCCATAGGATACAGACCAACGATAGGCCCGTTCACCTGGCTGACACCCACCGGGCTAGACGCTACGACAAGCCCGCTCGGGGCAGTGATTGTCATTCCCGCAGGGCTCGGCCCTGCATCTGCGGTGCGGTCCAACGTGATTACTGATCCGTTCACGCGCGCCTCGACGATGGCTGCGGTCGCGCGGGCGCTCGATAGTGCGTTTGCGTTCCCGAGCACTGCGGAGAACAACTGCGGAATCGATTCGGCGGTCCGAACTGTTACCCAGTAATCCACGCAGCCGACCATGCCTGGATTCGTAGCGCAACTCGGCACTGTCGTCCCGTCCTGGCGCGTCACCGCACCCGGGACCGACGTGACAGTGACGTTTTGGTTGCCGCCTTGGGTGAACAGGTTCCGTGACGCGTATGCGACAGCGACAGTCGCGTCTCCGGAGAAGCTCGTCGCAGTTTCGCCACCGTTGGCAAGTGCCCGGTAAGCTTCCGCCAACGATGCGGAATCTGCCGCATTTTGGGCCGACTTCTTAACGAAATATGACCATCCTAGGTCCACCGCGAGCCCGAGCAGGCCACACATCGCGAACAGGGAAAGCGTGACGAGTAGGAGAGCTTGTCCTCTCCGCCCGCGCCTCATCTTCTTCATTTGTTTCATCAGAACTGAATTACATCCTGCGAAGCCGCTGGAAGGCAGACGGTGCCAGCGCCTTGGCAAGTGAGGCTCTGGAACGTCATGCCCGGTCCAGCGCCCGGCCAGAACATCGATATCGCCGACACGAACGGATAGAAGCCCGTTATCGATATCGTCTGTCCCGGCTGATTGTCTATCACGGATAGATTGTCACCAGGGGGCCAAGGGTTAGCCTGGCATGGCGGCCAACCCGATGTAGATGTAGATCCAGATCCAGTGGATGAACAGGTACAAGTAGTGTCCTTCGCGGTGGCGGAATGGAACGTCAAAGTAAGGTCCTCTGGTAGCAGACCGGTGCCCGCCTGAGCAATTGCGTTGCAGATACTTTGATTGGTCGGCGCCGGATTATTCTGGCCCGTTGGATTATTCTGGCCCCGCGCAACAACGTATCGGGTGCCTTCTTTGACCGCGTAGGCAAGCGTATGGTAAATCCACATTCCACGCGCCATTTCGATCGTGGAAATCAGCACAAAGACTAGCGGGATTCCAACTAGCGTGAATTCGATAGTCGCGTTGCCTCGCCAGCTTCCTCGTTTCCTCATGTCAAAAATCCGCAGATGGATTCACCATCATCTGCGCCTGTCCTATGATCGTCAGCTGGCCTGGCAGCAGGCCAGGGATCGGAATCAAAAGCGCTGACTGGTAGGTCACGACCACTTTCACCGCGTCGATATTGTTTATTTGGGTCGGTGTGGATGTGACCAACAATGGCAGGGCCCCACAACCTGTCATGGCCCGACCGTAGGCAGCGGTCTGTAGCTCAAAGATCGCGATTCGGCAGCCGGAACCGTCCGGATCGCCGACAGCGGTCTTGCTAGTCGAGTTATGAATTGCGACGGCTCTCGCCGCATTCTGCGTCGCGATTAAGGCGTATGCGTAAAATCCAAAATCGAACACGCCCACGAACAAAAACAGCAACCACGGCATCATGAACGTCAGCTCGATGATTGAGTTTCCCGATCGGCGCCGGTTCCCTGGAAATGCTGGCACCATACTTTGAGTCATTATAGCTCTCACGCCGCGTTCGGGATGCACAGCAGTATCTCCACCATCGCCGGCACACCGTCTTTCGTAGCCGGACGGAATTCCCATTGCCCCAGGCTCTCGAGCACCGCCGCGATGTTTTCGATCTCCTGGTCGCTCGCCTCGGCCAGGTGTTCGAAGCGGCCGGATGCGTTCACAAATCCATGAATGAACGCGTAGCGCGCGCCCGGCCGGAATTGAATCGTGGGACCGATGATTGAGAATGCGTAGGGCGCCGTGATCGGTGTGATGTTCCCGAGCTGCACCACCTGCGATCGCGCGGCGGGCTGCGCGTCGTCCGCCGGCAGGCAATATTGAAGGATCCACTCCTTGCCGGTTCCCACTGGGATGTATACGCTGTACACCGGCTTGCCCTTCAGCAGGCCGTTCGACCCCGGCACTACGCCGGACGATTGAACGATGGCTACTTCATAGCTACCGCTCTGCGGCCGGATCAATCGCGTTGGAACGCGGGCGGCCGTCGACGACGCGCCGCTGCCTGCGCCACTGACAGTTACTCCAGAGCCCGGCTTTGTTCCGGAGCCCGATGTGACGCTCGCGGTGTTGCCGGCGTGATCCGTGCCCACTCCCGCTCCCGTTGTTCGCGCCGCCGGCGAATTGCCGGAAGCGTTACTGCCCGAAGCGTTAGGGATGGTGTTCCCACCCGCTCCGCTGCGCGCGGGCGCTGCAACCACGCCACCTCCACCATCGCCCACGCCAATTGTGCCCGATGCCGTGTCTCGTCCGGAAACCTGATTCAAAGGAGGCAGGACGATGGCTGACGCCGCCGGGATGGGCCGGTCCGGCAGAGAAATGATGTTGGGCGGATCAGCCGCGTTTCCAGTCACGGTCGCGGCGGCCGGCTTGGCCTCCAACGGTTCGCGATTGCTGGCCACAGGTGCAACGGCTCCTACTGGTGCAGCCAGCCGGGGAGTCGTATCCTTCAAAACTTCCGGAGTCTTGGCGTATCCGGCGCGGACATCCAGAATCGGAGGACGCATCTCCAGCGCCACGTGGCTCGGAACCTCCATCGTGTTCTTCCGCAGTGGAGGCGCCATGAACGGGTTCGGCGCCATCCGGTGCGGCGTCGAAGCCATCATCACGATGGAAGGCACGCGAAGCTGTTGATGCAGGTCCATGGTGGGCGGCAAATCCATTTGGACCAGCGTCTGCTGGACGGCCCGCCTGGTTCGCACTGCCGGCATCCTGAACTCCCGCTCGGGGAGCGATGCAGGGGTCACCGTCGGATTCGCTGCCGTGATGCTCGCTGAAGCGCGGCGGGAATGCTGCGGACGCCGCTCGGAACTGGCTGCACGATTCGCTGCAAGATTGGGTGCGACCAGGGGGTGATCCTCCATCGGGTCGCTGCTGAGATCGAGTACGCGGTCCCTCCGAATCTCAAACAGCGAATCGGGCGGCAACAGCGCGAGGAAGTGCAGGTAAGACACGGCTAGGCCCAGCACCAGCGTCTGCATGCACATCGAAAACGAGAAGGGAGCCCACAGAGCTTTTTCGGGAATCCCGCGGAACAGAAGATCCGCGCTTTGCTGCCCGTCGTTCCATTTGAGCCGGACGCGCACGCGTGCAACAGCTTAATGCGCGGCGCGCGCGAAGAAAAGGCGGGTGGATTGCGATTGCGCCTTTTTCGGCGTCGCGTCGACTGGCTCCGCGGGGCCTGCTGGGAAACCCGTCAGCGTCCGAACCGGGACATTGCCGAAATCCATCCCGCTAGGTGCGTTGCGCAGTCCAATAAGTGCCAGCTCAAAACGATCTCTGGCTCCGATCTTCCCGAACAAGCGGGAAAGGTAAACTTTCACGGTGCCTTCCGTGATGCCCATCACGGTCGCGATTTCCTTATTCTTCAAGCCTTGGGTTACCAGCGTGATCAATTCGCCCTCGCGCTTGGAAACCTTGATGGTGCGCCCGCTGAGGAAGGTCTGGGTCAGGGCCTTCTCGAACCACAGCTCGCCGGCATGCACCTTGCGGACGCACTTCACGATCATCTCAGGCGCCAGGCTCTTGCGAAGAATGCCGCGCACTCCGCATTCGATCGCCTGATAGGCCAGCTCGGGGGTGATCTCGTGCAGCCACAGCACAACCTTGATGTCCGGGCTTTCTTCCCGCAACTTGTTCAGCAATCCCCAATCCACGCTGGTGTCTACAGCGAGCAAGACCACCTGGGGTTTGAGGGAACGAACCTGAGAGAGCAGATCGGTTACATCGCTCGCCACCGGCAGTAGGGAAATGTCCTCCGACGGCCGGAATAGAACTTCCAATGCGATGGAGTTCAAAGGCTCGCTTGTGTATACAGTCAGGGAAATCAAATCTCGCCACCTAACATACGTAGGTCACCCAAGCGCGTCACCAATCTCACTTGATTCGGGCGAACATTCAACCGTAAACTTGTTCTAAGGTATTGTACCTAGCTGATGCCAGTCAATCAAGGGATCGGGGACCTACGTTCTGGACCCATATCTTTCGTTAACAGTACTATGTTATCCAAATTCATCTTGTATGAATAACGCGGGATGGTACAGTCAGGTACTACAGTACCATAATGGAGCGAAGGCGCGATCTGAGGTTCGAAATCCAACTGCGGTGTCGCGTGCAACCGATTGGCGGCCAGCACTTTATCGAGGGTATGACGCTAAACCTGAGCCGCTCGGGGGCCCTGATTCGGGTGACGCCGAACGGTCATCCCGCGCTGGTACCGCAGCCGGGGGACGCTTTGTGGGCGGAAGTTCCGCTGCCCGCACACCGGCAGTTCAAGCAGCGATGCCTGGCCTGCAAGGCGGTAGCGGTTCGAATCAGCGAGGAGAAAGATGGGTGGGTTGTGGCTCTCCGTTTTGAGCGTGTCCAGTTTGCCACTGCGCAGCGCGTTCGCATGCCTGAGGATTCGTTGGCGGTGATGTGATGGAATACAAAACGAACCCAATCGTCCGCGTGCTGCCATCTTTGACGGATCTGGCGTTCCTGATGCCCATCGTGTTCTTGTTCACACGCATGGAAGGCGTCAAGACCATGCTGGGCGATGGCGACACCGGCTGGCACATTCGCACCGGAGAATGGATCCTGGCGAATGGCCGCGTACCCCATGAGGACGTTTTTTCGTACACCAAGGCGGGTCAACCCTGGTTCGCCTGGGAATGGCTTTGGGACGTCTGCGCTGCGTGGTTGTATCAGCACGGGGGGTTGGCCACGGTTGTAACCGTGAGCATCGTTATCATCTGCCTGACATTTGCGCTGCTGTTCAGGCTGGTGCGGCGGCATTGTGAAAATCCTTTTGTTGCCATAGGCGTCACTTTCCTGGCCTGCGCGGCATCGTCGATACATTGGCTGGCACGCCCGCACCTGGTGACCATGCTGTTCACGGTGATCCTGCTGATGGTTTTGGATCGAGCCAGGGAAGGGCGTACGCGCTGGCTATGGGCGCTGCCATTGTTTTTTGTGCTCTGGACGAATCTCCACGGCGGATTCTTGGTTGGGCTGATCGTTCTTGCGGGATACGCGGCGGGCGAGCTCTGTCGCGCCCTGTTTACAGCGAATTCGGAAGATCGCCGCGCCGCGCTCCAATCGGCGATGCGGTATGCGGTGACGGCTTTTGCTTGCGCTCTCGCCAGCATCGTGAACCCTTACACCTACCATCTGCACGCGCACATTTACCAGTTCTTCTCCGAACCGTATCACGTACAGAATATAGCCGAGTTTCAGTCCATCAGCTTCCACCACCCGGTTGCGCTTTATTTGGAAGCCATGCTCCTGCTCGGCGCCTTTGCCGCGGCGTGGTTCGTGGTGAAGCGAAGAGACTTCGTGCCGCTGGTCCTCATGGCCGGCTGGGCGCATATGGCCTTGTTCGCGGCGCGGAACATTTCGCTATTCTCCATAGTCGCGGCGCCGTTTGTGGCGCAAGCGGTTTATGAGATGCTATGCGGGCTGGAGCAGGCTCAGGTTGCCTCCTGGCTGCGGCGGGCCGTTCGAGGCTTCAGGGACACAGCAGCGGATTTCGGCGCGACAGACCGGCATTGGAGGCTTCACTTAGCCAGCGTGGCAACGGCGGTTGTGGTTGCGCTGCTGATTGCGAATCCCAACGCCACCGGAAAGTTGAAGCCGGAGTACGATCCCGAAAGATACCCGGCCAAGGCGTTAAGCGTGTTACGCTCGGAACCCGGAACGCGAATCTTCGCCGATGACGAATGGGGTGATTATCTGCTCTACCAGCTCTATCCGGGCCACAAGGTATTCGTGGACGGCCGGAGCGATTTCTACGGGCAGGACTTCGAGCAAAAATACTTGGATGTGATGAACGTCAAGTACGACTGGGAGCAGTCTCTCGGCCGTTACAATGTGGACACCATCGTTCTATCCACCAAGACCGCGCTGGCCGGTGCAATCAAGCAGTCTGGCCGTTGGCGCACAGTTTACGACGACACCGTCGCCATTGTTTTCCGGGCGGTCCCGGAACGGGCGGCGGAGAGTCAACAGGTTTCCGCCGGTATATCCGGTGGGAAGGATCGTGATCCCGAGATCACGAAAGCAGTACACCGCGATCGAAAGATGGTCGCGGTAAAACAAGCGAAAGGGGTGTGACGCGTGACCATTCTGAAACAGTTTTTCAGAGACGATCAAGGCCAGGACCTGATCGAGTATACGTTGCTTTTGGCCTTTGTGGCTCTGGCATCCGCGGCTTTGTTCATCAATGCCGGCGGAAGCATCGCCAACATCTGGGGCATCACAAGCTCGCGGCTCAGCAACGCGGCAACAGCGGCGAACGGCGGATAATAAAGATCCCCTCGTTCCCCTCTCCGGGTTTTGAGACTGGTTGTCGAGAGTCTCGGAGGTAGTGAAGAGGAATCGGCTGGCAGTCAGGTGGCGGGAGTTACTCTGACTGCCGGTGTGTTGCTCGTCTTGTCAATTACGAGGGGGTTTATGACGACCATTGGCGGGTTCATCAGCGATGAGACCGGCCAGGATTTAGTTGAGTATTCGCTGCTAATCGCGTTCGTCGCGCTGGCGGGAGCCGCTGCGTTTATTGGCATGAGTAGCAGCATCAACAGCATCTGGTCCGCTGCGAACAACCAGTTGGCGGCGCCGAATTCAGGGAGTTAATAAAGTGAACAAGCGTCTTTTGTCCGTTCTCGCATTTGCGCTCGTCATTTCGGCGGCCGCAAGCTGGGTTCTCTATCGTTTGATTGTGACCAAACTGGCTGCCAGCGCGAAACCGGCTATCGCGCAGGTGGTAGTGGCCAGCCACAACCTCGAAATCGGAACTCTCCTCAAGGATTCCGACGTGAAAATTGTGGATTGGAACGGTCCGGAACCCAAGGGCGCTCTCGGAGCCAGCTCCGATGCAATCGGACGGGGTGTGGTGGCGAAGATTTACGAAGGCGAGCCGATCCTCGAGACGCGCTTGGCGGCCAAAGGCGCGGGCGGGGGATTGGCTGCAACTATTCCTCCCGGCATGCGAGCTGTCAGCATTCGCGTAAATGACGTTGGCGGTGTATCCGGGTTTGTGCGGCCCGGCGCTCACGTTGATGTCCTGATTGCCGGCACGCCCCCGGGCGGCTCGAACGGACTCGGCACGGTGTCGAAGACGCTGCTGCAAAACATGGAAGTGCTTTCGGCGGGACAGGATATGCAGAAAGACGCTGAGGGCAAACCCGTCAGCGTTCCGGTGGTCAATCTGCTGGTAACTCCTCAGCAGGCCGAGACGCTTAGTCTGGCCAGCAGCGAAATGCGTATCCAACTGGTGTTGCGCAATCCCTTGGACACGCAAACTGTCACCACCCCGGGCACGGCTGTCTCAAATCTGTTCACTGGCGAAACCGGTTTGCCTCAGCAATCCAGGCCGCCCCTGCCAAATCCCGCCGCGAAGCCGGTGGCGAAAGCTCCACCCAAGCCGGTAGTCGCGCAGGTGGCCTCACCCCCCAAGGTTGTTGTCCCGCTCACGGTTGAGGTGATCACCGGCACCACGCGCGCGGAAACCAAGTTCAAGCCGGATGAGGGTAAACAGTAGTGTCTTATTCATTGACTAGGTCATTCTCATTTCTAGCGGCAGCGCTGCTGTTGTGCGCTCAGAACCCGGCCGGCCAGCCTGCTCCTCCTGCCCCGCCCACCGCCGCGCGCGAGCTCTATGTCACGGTCGGCAAGTCGCTGCTGGTGGATAGCCCCACCATTATCCAGCGGGTCTCCGTCGCAAATGGTACCGTCGCGGAGGCGATTGCAACCACTCCGCGGGAAGTGCTGGTGAACGGCAAGGCGCCTGGTGAAACCAGCTTGATCGTTTGGCAGGAAAATGGAAATCGTCTAATCTTCGATCTTATCGTGCAAGCCAGTTCCACGCGGGTGGACAACATCAATCGGGAACTTCGCACCGAGATGGGAGATCAGAAGGTCGCCATTTCGATGGAGGACAACGTGCCATTCCTGCGTGGAACCGTGAACGATCTTATGAGCGCGGACCGGGCAGTGCTGATTGCAAGCGCGCTCGGGAAGCCGGTGAACCTGTTGCGCGTCAAGGTTCCTCCGGTGGAAGCCCAGATCCTGATTAAAGTCCGCTTCGTCGATGTGGACCGCACCTATTCGCAGCAGTTGGGATTGAACTTTTTCAGCAACGGTGCGACCGGAACCATCGGCTCGGTTTCCACCGGGCAGTTCACTCCGCCTCAGCCGCAGTTGAACAGTAGCGGGGGCGCCAGCAGCACCGGGACCAGCAGCACTGCCGGCCAATCCACGTTCAGCCTGACCAACGCTCTGAACATTTTCTTCTTCCGCCCCGACCTCAACCTGGGTGCGACCATCGAAGCGCTGCAGGCTCAAAGCTGGCTGCAAATCCTGGCGGAGCCGAATGTCTTGACGCTGAACAATCACACCGCAAGCTTTCTGGCCGGCGGCGAATTCCCGTTCCCCACGCTCCAAGGCGGAGGCGCCGGGTTAGGCGCTGTCACCATTCAATTCCGCGAATTTGGCGTTCGCATCAACTTTACTCCCACGGTCACACCGCGCGGAACCATACGGCTGCAGGTGACGCCGGAAGTAAGCACGCTCGATTTTACGAATGGCTTAACTTTCCAGGGCACCACGATTCCCGGCCTCTCCACGCGCCGCGTTTCTACCGAGATCGAGTTGGAATCCGGACAGACATTTGCCATCGCTGGCCTGCTGGACAACCGCGTCACTGAGCAACTGAGCAAGATTCCAGGCTTGGGCGACATCCCCTTCTTCGGAAGGCTGTTCCGGTCGCGGAACCTGCAAAAGACAAACTCGGAATTGTTGGTTATCGTGACGCCGGAAATCGTTCGGCCCCTCCCGGCGGGTCAGAAGGTCCCGGATCTCAATTTCCCCAGGAAGTTCATGGCGCCGAACACTCCCGATGTCCCAATGCATACACCCGGTATGGAGACAACCGGTCCGGTACCGGTTCATCCGCCGCAGGAGACCATCCCGGTGGAACAGCTGATACAACTGCAGCGGGCGCCGCAACCCACCAACCAGCAGCAGACCGCGCCGGTGATCCAGTTTGTACCCATGCTCACCCAGCCCGCGCCTGCCACGCCGCCCGCCACGCAGCCCGTGTCGAATCCGGCGCAGCCTGCGGTTCCTCCGGCCAATACTCCGCCATCTGGAGCAAAGCCGTGAGATTCGGTTTGTGGGGCAGGATGGCATCCTGCCGTGAAAAATCTTTGGAGCACCGACTCCCTTACGGTCGCGGTTCAGAATCGGCGTTCGATGTTTACAGCCACTTACCGAACCGCGACCGTAAGGGAGTCGGTGCCGTGGTTTTCGAGCAGCCTCTGCCGATCGGGGCCCGCAAAAGGAGCTTGTTGTGTATCCGCTAACGGCCGGCATCGTCGTTCAAACCAAGGAGCTTTGGGACGAACTGCATGCCAATCTGCTGGAACTGCCGGTCCGCGTGGTTTTGGAGCAATCCGAAATCGGGCAATTGAGCGTGTTGCTGGAAAAAATAGACCGCATGCGCCCAGAGGTGATGTTCGTCGACATTTCCGGCTTGCGGGAGCCGTTGGATCAGGTGATCCGGGGCATTCGCTCCACCGTTGCGGCGCCGTTTGTTCTGACGCTGAACACGGTAGCCGGCACGGATGTGATCCTGAATGCGATGCGCGCCGGCGCTGCTGAATACTTGTATCCTCCGTTCGGCGAGGCCCTGCGGGCGGCGTTGGAACGCATCGGAAACGAACGCAGGAACGCAACTCAATCCGTCCGCCGGGGTGGCCACACCCTGGGTTTCATGTCCGCCAAAGGGGGCTGCGGCGCTACCACCATCGCTTGTCACACGGCGGTTGAGTTGCCGGCCCAGAGCAAGGGCAAAGTGCTGTTGGCGGATCTCGATTTCGATGCCGGCATGGTTGGATTTCTGCTGAAAACGAAATCTCCGTATTCTATCTCGGACGCCGTCCGGAACACGCAACGCCTGGACGAAAGCTACTGGAAAGCGCTGGTCTCGAATGGCATCAGCGGTCTCGAGATCATCAGCGCGCCGCTGCCCGCGTCACGGCTCGCGCTCAAGCCGGAACAACTTCGGTTCGTTCTCAGCTTTGTTCGCACCCAATACGATTGGATCGTGCTGGACCTTGGGCGCAGCCTGAGCCCTTCGTCTACCCCCGCCATCGAGGAAGTGGACGATCTCTTTCTGGTGACGACGCTGGAAGTGCCGGCGCTCCATCAGGCCAAGCTGATCGTGCAAAAACTCCTGGACAGCGGATACGGCAAGAATCGCCTGCATCTGCTCCTGAACCGTGCGCCCAAACGCTTCGATGTAACGCTTGAAGAACTCGAAAGTATGCTGGGCGCGCCGGTGTACACATCTATACCGAGTGACTATCTGGCCCTGAACGAGAGCTACTCGGAAGGCAAGCTCCTGGGCCGCGGAAGCGGGCTGGGCAAACATTTTACGCGCCTCGCAATGAGCATTGTGGGCGTAAGCGATCCGAAGAAAAAATTCTCGATGTTTGGATAAATACATATATGGCAACTGCTAGAACAGTGCAATTGATGCGTCAAGAGGCGGGCTGGGTAGGCCGCCTTTTTGATCCTCAATCGTACACGCCCGAATACCAGGAGCTGAAGTTTGCGCTGCATCGAAAGCTACTGGATCGAATCAATCTGGAGGCGCTGTCCTCGGTGCCGAGTGAGCGCGTCCGCAATGAAGTACGCGCGGCGGTGGCCCGGCTGGTGGAAGAAGAACGGGCGCCGCTCAGCATTACCGAAAAGGACCGCATTATCGAAGAAGTCCTGGATGAGGTGTTTGGTTTGGGTCCACTCGAACCGTTGCTCGCCGATCCAACTATTTCCGATATCTTGGTTACCACTCCCGCGCTGGTGTTTGTGGAGCGCGCCGGCAAACTATACCGCACGCCCGTGGAGTTCAAGGACAACGCTCACCTTCTCCGCATTATCGAGAAGATCGTTTCCCGCGTCGGACGGCGCGTGGATGAATCGTCGCCTCTTGTGGATGCGCGCCTTCCGGATGGTTCGCGTGTCAACGCAGCCATTCCGCCGGTGGCCGTGGATGGGCCCTTGCTCTCCATACGCCGTTTCGGGCGCGACCCCTTGCGCGGCCAAGACCTGGTGAACAATCTCACGCTTACCCCGGGCATACTGCTGCTGCTGGAAGCTTGCGTGAAGGCCCGGCTGAACATTCTGATTTCGGGCGGCACCGGCGCCGGCAAGACCACTCTACTGAATGCGCTATCCGCCTTTATTCCTGAAGATGAGCGCATTGTCACCATCGAGGACGCGGCCGAGCTCAAACTGGAACAGATCCATGTGGCGCGCATGGAAACCCGGCCGCCCAATATAGAAGGCATCGGGGCCATTCGCATTCGCCAGTTGGTCATCAATGCGTTGCGTATGCGCCCGGACCGCATAATCGTGGGCGAGGTTCGTGGCGAAGAAGCGCTGGATATGCTGCAGGCCATGAACACAGGCCACGACGGATCGCTCACCACCATTCACGCCAATTCCCCCAGAGATGCGGTGAGCCGGCTAGAGGTTATGGTGGGTATGGCGAACTCGAACATGGGTGTGCGGTCCATCCGGCAACAGGTCAGCTCCGCCATCGACGTGTTTGTCCAAATTGCCCGCTTCAGCGACGGCAGCCGCCGCCTCAGTGCGTTCACCGAGTGCGTCGGCATGGAAGGCGAACAGATCACCATGCAGGACATCTTCGTCTTCGAAAAGACCGGCGTCAACGAATCCGGACGCGTCACCGGGCGGTTCCGAGCTACCGGGATTCGTCCCAAATTCTACGACCGGCTGAAGGCCGCTGGCCTGCATGTCCCGGCCTCGGCTTTTCAGACCTTGGTGGACATCGTATAAGGACAGTCTATGCCGCCTTTGCTGTTTTTCCTGTTCTTCTGCATCCTGGCCATCGTGCTGGTTGCGACCGCTGCGGGACTGCACTTTCTGGAATCACAACGCAAGAAGCAGGTCACCGGCATTCTTCGCACTCTTGAAGGCAAACCGCGGCGGGAAGAAGAAAGCAACCTCCTGCTGGATCCACCCAATCCCGATAACCTGCTACAGCGCCTGGCGGCTAGCCTCAACCTAACCACTACTTTGGAGAATGCTCTGATGCAGTCCGGGTTGAACTGGTCCGTCAACGAGTTGATGATCGCCATGGGGAGCGGGGCGGCGGCCGGAATCATTCTGGGCTGGTGGCTAAACCTGTTCGTGTTCTGGCCTTTGAGCAGCCTGCTTTTCGGGGCGGCGCTGGGCGCCCTTCCTTACGGGTATGTCCGATTCAAGCGACAGCGGCGCATGGCGGCATTCGAGGAGCAATTTCCGGAGGCGCTGGATTTCCTGGCGCGATCCATGCGCGCGGGGCACGCATTCTCAGTAGGTCTCGAAATGCTGGGAGCGGAATCCCCGGAGCCGCTGGGACAGGAGTTCCGCACGCTGTTCAATGAGCAAAATCTGGGCGCGCCGCTGGAAGTGGCTTTCGAGAACATGCTGCGCCGTTTTCCCCTGGTGGATGTGCGCTTTTTCGCATCGTCGGTGATGCTTCAGAAGCAGACCGGCGGTAACTTGAGCGAGATCCTGTTGCGGCTGGCATATGTCATCCGCGAGCGTGTCCGCTTGAAAGGCCAGGTCCGGGCCATCAGCGCGCACGGCCGGTTAACAGCGGGTATCCTCACCCTAATGCCGCTGGCGCTGATGTTGATCTTGCTCTTTGTGGCCCCGGGCTACCTGCAAGGTATGGCCAGAGATCCCGACGGAAAATACATGATTCTAGCCGCTATCGTTTCTCAATTTCTCGGCTACTATTTCATCCGGAAAATCATCCGGATCAAGATCTAGGAGAACGCCATGGCTGCGCTTATTTCTCTCGGATTGTTCGTGGCGCTGATGACGGCCATCACCATATTCGGATACCGCCGCTACGCGAAACCGGGCAGAGTCTATGAGCAACTCGGCGGGCCCGTTCTAGGTGAACCGATGCTCGAGGGAGCGGGCGAGGATGCCCCAGGGTTGCTGGTCAGCTTGCTCCGGCAAATCGGCGAGAAACTCCCGATCTCCACACAGGATTTGGGCGACGCGAAGCACGAACTTGTGGCTGCTGGTATCCGCTGGGATGGCGCCGTCGCGGTCTTATACGGAGTCAGGCTCCTACTGTTCGCTACGCTGGTGATCCTGGCATTCATCCTCCGCTCCGAGATCACCTCTAACGCGATTCTGCGAGTTGCGCTGGTGATTGCCGCAGGCTTGGCTGGTTACTTCGGCCCACTTCTCTATGTCGAGCGACTGGTGGATAAGCGCCGGGAAGAACTGCGCTACTCGTTGCCGGATGCACTGGATCTTATGGTGGTCAGCGTCGAGGCCGGGCTGGGGTTGGACCAAGCTATTCAATACGTCGCTCGCGAATTGGCCGTAACTCACAAGGATCTGAGTGAGGAACTGGGATTGCTTCATCTGGAGATGCGGGCGGGCAAGCGGCGCGCGGACGCATTGCGAAACCTGGCGGATCGCACCGGCGAACCAGAACTTCGCAAGCTGGTTGCAATTCTAATCCAGACTGATAAATTCGGAACCAGCATGGCGGAGTCCCTTCGCGTTCATTCCGACTTCCTGCGCGTGCGCCGGCGCCAGCAAGCGGAAGAACGGGCGGGCAAGGTTGGTGTTAAACTTGTCTTCCCGATCTTTTTCTTTATTATGCCGGCCATGCTGCTGGTCGCGGCGGGGCCAGGACTGTTGCAAGTGTTCAAGTATCTGTTCCCGATGATGCGTCAATTCCGTGGGTAGGAAGAGGAGCTCTACAAGATGAGTAATACAACGATTTCGGCAATCCTCTGGATTGCGGCTGGAGTAATCCTGGTGCTGTATCTCATCAGGCGCCGGAAACGCAGGACCCTTCGATAGGTGCCGGACACGCCGGCGTTATGAGCGGCAGTCCACAGGGGACCGCGGAGGCTTCGAACGCTGGTTTTCCCAGGCGATTCGCTCCTTACGCAATTGTCTCTCTGTTGATTGCGATTCCATGCGTATGGCAGCCGCACATTCAGGCTGGTGATCTCTCCAGTCATCTGTATAACGCATGGCTGGCGAACCTAGTATCAGCAGGTCAACTGCCTGGCCTCTACCTTGCTCCGCAGTTCACTAACGTCCTGTTCGATTACTTGCTCAGCTTTTTGATGAAGAGCGGGAGCGTGTTGGTTGCCGAGCGAGTCGCCGTGCTGTTGGCTGTCCAGGTTTTCTATTGGGGCTCCTTCCGGCTAGCTTCCGTGGTGGCCGGCCGGCTTGCCTGGACCGCGGCTCCCTTTCTGGCGCTTGCGGCCTACGGCGCCGTCTTCCGCATTGGGTTTTTCAACTTCTACCTTGCCGTTGGAATCTGCTCATGGGCAATTGCATTGGTTTGGCAGAACCTTCCCTGGCTTCGTTTGCTTGCTATTCCATTGCTGGCGCTTGCCTACGCGGCGCACTCCGTTGCCTGCCTGTGGGCGATCGGCGTAATCGGGTATGTGTGGATCGCTCGGCGCTTGCAGCCGTCGCGGCGGCCGTGGCTCGCCGCGGTTGGTCTGGCGTGCATCGCAGGTAGCGCGCTATTTTTGGCGCGAAACGTTGCATCGCGCTGGGTGCCGGGCCTGCGGATCGATTCTATTTTGGGCACCGATCAGGTTCTGACGTACAGCATAAAGTACAAATTCGTGGAGGCAGCGCTGCTGTGCCTGTGGATTCTTCTGCTGGTCCGGAGGTTCGAAACGGCGCCCAGAATGCTCGAAGACTTGCCTTTGCAACTACTGGTGTTAAACGGGGCAGCCTGTCTGTTGATGCCCAGTTCAATTTGGCTGCCTTTTTACACTGCAGGCCTAATGTACATAACCATCAGGCTATCCCTGCTTTCGGCCATCCTTTTTTGCGCCGTCATCGCTCCAGTGCGCATGCATGCGGCGGAAAAGGCTATCACTGCTGCCCTGCTGGTTGTGTTTTTCTCGTTCACCTATCTGGATGAGCGCTCCATCAACTCCGTGGAACGGAAGATGGCTCAAGCGATCGCGACCTTGCCGCCGGGAGCTCGTGTAGTAGCAACTGTGCGGGATGCTGGTCTAATTCTTCCGGTTTTGCACCACCTGATAGACCGCCCATGCATCGGACGGTGCTTCGATTTCGCTGACTACGAACCGGCTACGACGCAGTTTCGGCTGCGCGCCAAGCCTGGAAATCCATACGTCATGACCAACATCGACGACGTGTTCGCTTTGGAGAATACCGAGTACGTTTGGCGCCGGCGAGATATCGAACTGTACCGGCTCCTGCCGTGCCCGGGGAGCAATGAGATTTGCGTGACCGTTGTGCAGCCTGGCGAGAGACTGGTAAGGCAGCAGCTTGACACAGTCCCGAAGTGGTAACCACTGTACTATGGCGAAAACCGCTGGAACACATCAACACGCACACGGCCATATGCTGAATTGCGAACGGGCCGGAAGCCCAGCCTTTCAAGCCGATCGGATACCCAGGGGACCCACGCGGGTCCAGCAAAAGACTGTCTTGTCAATATGGTCACGCTGTCTCGCGGCTTTATCCGCGTGGTAATCAGCCGCTCCATATATTCTTGTGCCGCAGGGTCAAAGTCGAATGGCAACGCGAACGCATCTGCTGGTTGAACGTTTGGTCGATATGCGAGAACGGGCGCCATTAGGTAGCTCCAGCGCTCGGGCTGTTGGAGCCAATCCAAGCGCCGTGCTTGCGGGAACGAGCTGTACACGAGCATGGCTCCCGAGTCCGGAAGGCTCCGAACGGCCGACCTCCAGTCCTCATGGCGGTAATCCGGAACGGGGGAGGGACCTCCTGTGATAACAATGGATGCGACCAATCCGACGGCCAGCGACATCTGTCTTATAAACGGAGAATCGATCCGATGCAGCAACCAGCCCCACAACAATATGGCGCCAGGCACTGTCGGCAGCAACCATCGCGCGTGAAATACGTGGACCTCGGTGAAACGAGATAGAACAAATGCGATGGCCGTTGGAGCGAGAAGCAGGAGCGAACCTAGCGCCACGGCATCGCTGGGCTGGGAGGCTGCGACCCAATGCGGGCGTCTTCCTTCGAACCACTCCAGTAATACAAGCAATGCCACCACCGGCAGTACGTAGATCGGAGTTACGGCTAGGAAGAGGTCAAGGAAGACTGGCCGCGGCGCCCAGGACAGAGTTCTTGCTTGCCGTGAAATGGACAGGAGCTGCGGGATAGCCGGTGCGGAAAGTGCTATCCCAATCAGGCCACAGACTACGAGTTGCCACGTCCTCACGCACGGCCGTCGATATGCGTGCCAGAGAATAAATCCGGCCTCCAAAGGCAGGACCGTCAAGAAAAACTGATGGAAGTGGCCGGCCACAACCGCACAGGTCATCCACAGGATCCCGTCCCTTAAGCGGCCATCACGAAGCCAGCGCAGCAGCCAAAGCAGGGCAGCGGACTCGATTAGTAAGGCTACGGAATATGGGCGTGCGTTCGGAACTTCGATTGCCACCTCGTATAAAGTGATGTAGAGCGCAGCCAGGCTGAGTCCCGCTGAGCGATCGATGAATTCAACGCCGAGACGATAATAGATGTATAGTGCTCCAATAGCAGCAGCGAGCGAGGGCAGGCGAAGGGTCGCTTCGTGTAAGCCTGCGAGACGACCAGTTAGCCACTCCACCACGCAAAACGCGATGGACTCTGGCGTGGATGGAACCGCCTGAAAGATTTTCCAAAAGCCATCGCGAATGGCCCACACCGTGAGTGTTTCATCTAACCAAAAGCTGTTCCAGAGTGGCATCACCCACAAACGGATCACTGCGAGAATAGCGATGACCCAGACGATAGTCCGAAGCTGTGCGTTTTGCGGCGCGGGACGCATCTCAAGTTATCTCGGTGCCCAGATCCACGCGGCCGCCAGGAAAAGCACAGACCCGCCGGCGATTGCGACGCCGTGCGGCAGCTTTATCGACTTGGGGCTGGATAGGTCCAGTTCTTCCCGTGCATAGGGTGCCTTAAGACTGAAGAGTCTCTGAAACAGAAAGCCGATGTTCCAGAGAGAGTTCATCAGCCGGCCTCGAGAGAGCAATAGAACGATCGCCACAACTCCGCCGAGCAGTGAAGAGACGATGAAAATTCCGAACCAGTTGGCTGCCCCAACGATGGCTCCGATGGCGGCCATCAGTTTGACGTCCCCTGCTCCCATGCCGCGCAGCAGGTAAAGCGGGAAGTAAATCAGGAACGCGAGTCCGATACCCATCAGCGAGGCTCGCGCGCCACGCCATTGGAACCAAAACGTGTTGAGTCCCAGCCCCAGTACCAGGCCTGTCAGCACCAGCCAGTTCGGTATGCGGCGAAAACGTATGTCGTAGACCGCGGCTACCGCAACCATGAGCAGGAGGACGATCTGGAAGACCACCGGCAGTAAGCTCATTCCAGAACAACGTTACCCGCTTTTGAGTTGATGAAGCAACTTTATCTGGCGATGCGGGAAGCCATCAGCGCCCGCAGGATGACGCACAAGTTCCAAACGATCAGGCCGGCATACCAGTAGTTGATCCAACTGATTACGCGCGCTTTTTTGCGCCAGATACAGAAGGCGCCCAGCCCCAAAGCCACTCCCTTGGAAAGTGCCACTCCCAAGGCCGGTCCGAAGTAAAGCAGGGTTCGGATAAAGGGGCTTGCTTCAGACGCTCCCAGGCGGAAGCCCAACAATGTGGTTAGAAAATCCAGGAGCTGCAAATAGATGAAAATCTGAACGGTCAGCATCTCACCGCGCAGTTCCTGGAGCATCCTCACTCCAATTTCATCGGCAAGATTCTGTCATTCCTTTACCCGACTCACGCAGTGTTGTGGGCCGCCAGGTCCGGATCGATCCGATCAGACTCGCCTCGCTCGGCTGCCTTGATGAATTCATACAGAATCTGATGGGACGGCAGGTTCTTTTCCAGGTAGTCCACGCCGTCGCCGGTAATGGCGAAATCGGTGGTTTCGTCCTGGCGGATCAGCTTCGTTTCTTTCAAGCACCACAGCGTAAACTGGAGGTGCTCGCGAGGGAAACCGGTCTGATTTTCCAGGTCCAGAATCGACAACCCCGCCGCCTCCGGGTTTGCCCGCCGTCGGTTGAGGAGCAAACAAAGGATTCCCATGCGCCGGTTTCGCTCGCCATCGATGCCCGGTGCGAATTCCTTCAGCTCGAATACCTTGAGCGCGCGGGTATTGTGCAATTCATAGGCGAGATCGTAGGCAGCGCGGGTTTCCCGTTTCGACAGGATCTCGTAGGCGCGCGTGAGCCGGTTGAATCGGTCGGCGTCACCCGTGTGCGGGTTGTCCGGGTGGTGCCGGTTCGCGAGCAGCCGGAAGACCCGCTGAATGGTCTCGGCCTCCGCGGCCGGGCTGATCTGCATCAGCTGGTAATAATCGATGAATGGCTCGTCCGGCATTTTGAACCTACCACTAGTGTACGCCCGCATCCGCGCGTTTTAGGTGAACTTCAGGGGCATCTGGTATCCTAGTAGGTAGATGCAAAAACACCATCCCACACTTTCTTCGTTCCACTTCAAACGGGCAAAGACGGACGGCATTATCGAGGTACTCAATGAGGGTTCTTACCTTATGGCTGAGTACAGCGAACGTACCGGCGTGCTGCAATGGCAGCGCGTAGTGCTAGCTGCTCAAAAAGAAAAAATTGAGAAATGGCTGGGCGAACACTACCCGGTCCAAAACCGAACTCGCCGTTAACTATCGACTCGGTTCCATCGCGCTGTCGCGTGAGCGTTTCTTACGATTTCGCTTACGCGCTAGCGCAGCCTTTACGCGCTTCTTCTCGCCGGGTTTCAGGTAAGATGAGTGCCGTTTGATCTCGCGGATAATTTCTTCTTGCAAAACTTTGCGCTTAAAGCGCCGAAGCGCACTTTCCAACGTTTCGCCATCTTGAATATGGACTTCTGCCAATCGAGGTTCTCCTTAGTTTCCGTTCTAGCTGTCGAGTTTCCAGAGTAACAGGTTCTGTACTTTCATGGTTACCCGCCGGCCGGCTGCCGCGTCACTTGGCTAGTCATGCTGGGCATTCTGGTGCACGGAGACAACCATTTCATCGTACGCGGCCCCCTACCCGGCAGGGCTGCCGCGCTCGAACTGGCCCGGCATTGGTCCCTGATTCAGATCGATCGAAAGACCCCACCGGAGCTCGATCAATGGCGCATCAGTTCAAAAGAGTACCGTGAAAACCTGGAATGGGCCGTGCTCGTTCCCGGAGATGGCGAGATTTCCCCGGCGGTGTCCCAATTGCTGGATGAACTATCGGGGCGGGGCATCATTATCCACGATTCGCGCGTCGGCTGTTGGTAGACTACCCTGGAATACCTCTATCCGACGACGACGGAATAAGATCATTTTCATTTAAAGCCTGCCCGCGCTTGGCCGATGGATGAACGACGGAGGTACACGCTCATTTTGACACCAAAAATTCTATGGATCGCCGCCGAGGCCCCTGACGTCCTCGATGAGCAACGCTTTTCGCTTACCAGGATCCCCAGCGCGCTGGATGGCCTGCGCTGTCTTCGGAACGAGGACTTTGATGTCGTGATGGCCAGCTTTCCGTTAGCGGATTGGGGTTCAGCGGCCGGCCTTCTGGAGGAACTCCAACAAGCGCAGCCGTCGACGCCGGTGGTGATTCACGCACCCCAAGCCACGAACAGTGAGGTGGTGCGCCTGGTCAGGTTGGGAGCTTTTCACGTTCTGCAATACGGAGACGCCAGCAGCATGCTGTACCTGGCGGCCAATTCCAAGTGGGCCGAGACATCCTCGATAGGGAGCGCGCCAGAACAGGAAGCGTGGCGCAGGTCCCTTATCGGAGAAAGCCGTCCCATGCGGCAAGTGAGTGAAACCATTCAACTGGTCGCGCGCCGGCGATCCACCGTCCTGATAACCGGAGAAACGGGGACAGGAAAGGAAATAGTGGCGCAGTCTATCCATGCCTCAAGCGATCGCGCGCGCCTTCCCATGGTTTCGGTCAATTGCAGCGCGCTTCCCGAGACCCTGCTCGAAGCCGAGCTGTTCGGTCACGTCAAAGGCGCGTTCACCGGCGCCACCAATCCTCGGGTGGGACGATTCGAACAAGCCAACCACGGCACCATATTCCTGGATGAGATCGGGGATCTGCCGCTGAGTTTGCAGGCCAAACTGCTGCGTGTTATTCAAGAACGCGAATTCCAGCGCCTGGGCAGCTCGGAAACGGTTCGCGTAGATCTGCGCGTGATCGCGGCCACGCACGCCGATCTCGCCGAGATGATCAAACAGGGCAAGTTTCGCGAAGATCTGTACTACCGGCTGAACGTAGTGCCGATCACAGTGCCGCCGTTGCGGGAGCGCGCCTCCGACGTTCGCTTGCTGGTTGTGCATTTCATGGAAAAGATCTGCCGGGAAGAAGGAATCCCGATCAAGCAAATTTCGCGGGAGACTCTGGATCGCCTCGCAGCGCACGATTGGCCGGGTAACGTTCGCCAGCTCGAGAACGCAGTGGAAAAAGCCATCGTGCTCAGTGGGGAGCGTCCTGCGCTGTTTCCTGGCGATTTCCCACTGCCGCCGCGGACACACCCGGTGGCATACTCACCCGGCGCTGGGACATTCATTGCCGTACCGGACCAAGGGCTGGATTTCGAGAAAACGGTGGGTGGCATAGAGCGAAACATCCTGGAGCAAGCGCTGAAGAAAGCTCGCGGCAACAAGAAACTCGCGGCTGAGATGCTCGGCCTAAAACGGACCACTCTCACCGCCAAACTCAAGAGCCTGGTCGCAGTGAGCGCCGCTTAGGTATTGCGGGCTAGCTGGATGGTGCGGGCACTCGGCCCGTGGACGCCTGCTGCCGGGACGCGGCGGGCGTAACCTGTACGGCGCGAACAATGAACCGTTTGGGAGCTGATCCGACATAGTAGAACGGATAGCAGGTAATCAGCGTCAATGTGCGCCCACTGGCTGCGGCCAGTACACTGACGTCTCTCGGACTCACGATTTTGGTTGACTGCACCGCATATCGATACGTTCCGCTGTCGGTTTCGAAGTCGATAGTGTCATCTTTCTCGATATTGCGCAAAGCGCGGAAGAACGTGTCCCGATGCCCGGCCAGCCCTACATTACCCGCCCGTCCCGGCAGCGCCGTGCCCGGTATGTGCCCAATGGCGGTGCGCAATGTTCCCGAGTCCGCTCCTTCGCGTACCATCGCCGCGACGTTCAGCCGGGGGATTCTCAAGCGTCCGAGCAGCATCTCGGGCAAGGGCGGACGTTCGGCCGGGAGTGCGTCGGGTTTGCGGGGCAGCTCCGGGTTTTCCATTTTGCTGCGGTTTCCGAAGAGCGCGGAAATCTCATCAGCGATGAAGCCCCTCGTCGATGGCTTCACCCCGCGCATTGTTTGGTCGAACGACCAATCCTCGTACGCCTGGTACAGCACCGTACTGGTATTAACCCAAACAAACATGTCGATTGCAGCGAGTCCAATCAACAGGAAACACCACTCGGCAACGCCTAGACCGCGCTGGCTCGAACGGGGCTGATCGTCCTTCCAGACCAAGCGGCCTTGCATATCTGGCTCACTCATTTGTGATTCGCCGCCTCGGTCTCGGGTTCAAAGATGTAGCTGCTCCGCGTCCGTGTATTCAGCTTCCTGTGGTCCTCTGTGGACGCCTCCACCTTGACATGCCTCAGCGATTTTCCTTCCATGGGTGGAACATACCCAACCGTGTGCCGTGCCCGAACATCCTTGGCGATCTGGCGGCACACAGGTACAACCTCTGGGATTGTCTTGGGGAAGTACGAAGCGCCTCCGCTCATGTGCGCGAGCTTGTCAAGTACGCGCGGATCCCGCTCCGGATCGTCCTCGTCGAAAATGCCAATGCTGTAAATAGTCACCAGCGAATCCAGCACATCGTGCATCACCTCAGGCCACTTGTGCACGCTTACGTTGTCGCCCCCATCGCTGATCACGATCATCGCTTTCCTATCCCGCCGGCCCATCTGCAGCTGGCGGAGCGCCAGCTCAACGGCGTCGTATAGTGCAGTGCGGCCTTCCGGCACACCGCGCCACAGAGCCTTCGACAACTGCTCGATGTCATCGGAAAACGGTACTGTGTCGGGCAACCCGCGCCGGGCCCTTTCATTGAAATTCACCACGAAGATCTCGTCGTGCGGATTGCTGGCCTTGATGAACTCGAGCGCGGCCGCGATCGCCTCGGCGCGCTTCGGCCCCATGCTACCGCTCTCATCCACGACGATACCAACCGTCACCGGCTGGTCAGCGCCACCGAACTGCGAAATCTGTTGCGGCTTGCCGTCCTCGTAGATCTTGAAATTATCTTTCGTGAGTCCGGAAACAAAGCCGCCGGCGGAATCCTTGACACTAACGTCCAATAAAACAAGGCGCGATGTGGTCCGTATGGTGTAATCCTGATCCTGTTTCTGCCCCATCGCAGAAGCCGACAGGATCAGCAAACCCATCCAGCGGGACACCTCGCGCCTTTTGATCATGGCTATAAGCCAATTCTACGATGTCCTGACAACGCGCAACACCAAAAACATTGCAAGCGACAACAAACCGGCCAATCCGATCAATGGATATGGGCTAGCTGTCTTCGGCAACTCCTGCGGCGCGGGATCCGGCGTCGGAGCAGGCTCAGGAGCTGGAGCCGGCGCTGCGGCTTCAGGCTGAGGTTCTGGAGCCGGCGCAGCCTCCGCGGTTTCTTGCTGCGGGGCCGGTGTTGATGTTACTGGTGCGGTGGCCATCTCTGACGGCTCGGTCACTTCAGTTGTGGGAACGGCCGAGTGTGCGCTGGCAGCAATCTGCACAGCAGCCGACTTCGGATAGGCAAACTCCTGGCCGAAATTGTCGCCAGGATAGAACCATGCCCGCAGAGCCTTGGGCTGTCCGGGAGGCGTTTCCCAGAAACCGAATACCGTCTTACCGGTTGGTTGCAGCCGATAGTTCGGTATCGCCAGGATCGTGGTCAAAAGATGAGTTTCATCACCGTCGAAAATCTGTACGACGTGGCGATTTGAAGGCGAGTCCAACAACTTGATTACGTACGTGCCGGGCGGCAGCACCTTGTTGGGAACCTGAATGGTTTCGTTTACGGTGAGAATGGTTTTCTTGTTCCATTCATCCGCTCGGGCACTCGGTGCGATCGCAACTCCCAGCAACCCTATGGACGCAACTGCGAGAACTAATTGCTTCATGACTTTACTCCTCCCTGTTCGTTAGTATTCCACGGCTGCATAGCATAATAGACACCGTCGCAACCGGTTCGCCCGTGTATGTGCAGATTGCCTGCCAAACAGTCCAGTACCTTGCGATCCAGTAAGATGCAGATTTCTTCCCGAGAGACGTCGGGAAAGTTTTACCTATTTTCGTGAGCGAGTGTCGAACAGCAGTCACAGCGTGACGGCCGGTTACCTTTGGAGCGGATCTTCCACCCAGGGAGGCGTGGCTTCGAGGAAGCGGGCCAGCTCAGGCTCAATCGCCGCCATTTTTTCCTTCATTTGCCACGCTATGTTGCGATAGCTGAAGTGCCCTTTGACGCCCGACCGAACCCTGGAAATATACTCCGCTTCGGCGAAATCCATTTTGAACAGGAACCTGGATCGCGTGGCCAGCGGAAGCAAATAGTGCGACCCCGGCTGGGGTAAGGCTGCAACGGCGTTATGGGCTTGAGAAATCAAAGATGAGTAAAGCTCGGCCGATCCAGAGTGATGGATGGCTTCCGGCGTCTCGAAGCCCAGCCTGGTTGAGTACTCTTGCCGGAACTGCTGGCAGCGGCGATGCCGGTGCAGATCGCGATACGCGCCGATGTCCATCACGATGTCATACGCGTAAGGGACATTTCGGAAACTCCGCAGCAGTTCATCGCGCCGCGTTCTGGATTCCAGCGCAGCATCCATCACTTCGCTCCTTTGCGCCGCGCTCCAACAAGACGCCAATTGGTACAGTTCGCGGTAGCTGCGATCCGTTACCGGATACAGCAGCGTCGCCACGATATCCGCGGTCGCATCCACAGGCTTCATCAGGTCCACTGCTTCGTGAGATTCGAGTTGCGCCGGAGGCAGGTTTTGGGCGGCCCATTGCCGCAAATTCTCGCGGCTGCGCGCGAGATGCTCATCGCTCTCGACGTGCCGCGCAAGCGTGGGCGCCAACGCTTCTGACGTGCCGTTTGTTTCCCACTGGCAGCACGGCGGCGCGGAACAGGCTTCCGCGATCTCGCCCGCCAGTTCGCGAATTTCCCCGTACTCGGAAGCTTTCAGGCGCCGTATTTGGCGCTCCAGCGTCCGTATGCTGGTCACTTGTCCGACGCCGGTCGGGATGCCGAAACACAAAAGATAACGTGCCACGTCGAATGCGCGCGCCGCGATATTGCGCTTATACGCGTCCGCCTTCATCGCGTCCGGACGCGGCAGTTGCTCCGTCAGATACTCGGAGACGTTGGCGTGAATCTGGTTGTATCCCGCCAACAGCTTGGCTGCTGCTTCCTGATACGCGGCTGCTTGCGCGGTATCGAATTCCGGCGGCGTGATGAATCCGGCTTTTGAAAAATCTTGATAGCGTGAAGAGCGCGCCTGGCCGTCCCACAACTGTTCGTCTTCTATCTCGGTGGCGGCCAGCTCCGAAATCCCTTCGAAGCACAGAACCACGTGCCCGAGATCGGCGATCGACGCATGCCCATATTGGAAGTAGAAACTCTCCAGAAACTTCTGCGAGTCGTGCGTGCGAACCCATTCCATCGACTGGCTGATGGAATCCGGCGACCGGCTGTAGCGCGCCAGTGCATACGCGCATTTCTCGGGAGGCATGGGAGACACGGTGAGGACGCGCTTGGGCATGAAACGCTATCATAACGAATTCAATGAAAATAAGACTGAAGAAACTCGCACCGGAAGCTATACTGCCTGAATACGCGCATGGGCCGGAAGAAGACGCCGGCATGGATCTGCGCTCGATCGCCGCAGTGGTGCTCGCGCCGGGCGTCCCGCAAGCGGTGCCCACCGGAATCGCAATTGAGCTGCCCGCTGGTTACGAAGGCCAGGTGCGTCCCCGCAGCGGCCTTGCCCTGAAGCATGCCATCATCGTCGCCAATACGCCTGGCACCATCGACCCTGGTTATCGCGGCGAGATCCGCGTGATCCTGCTCAACGCGGGCGCGAGCGATTACAAAATAGAAAAAGGCGACCGCATCGCGCAATTAGTGATAGCCCGATATGAGCCGGTCGAGTGGGACGAGGGTGAATTAAACCAGTCTGTGCGGGGGGCTGGAGGTTTCGGTTCGTCGGGGCGGTAAATCGTTTCTCGTTTCTCGTTTCTCGTTGGGAACATCTCGGCGCCTAACGAGAAACGAGAAACGAGAAACGGGGTTTTATCCCTTAAACTCCCCCGCCATCCTACTTGCCAGCGGTCTGGTCTGACCGGCGTACTTGTTCCCGACTTTCTTGCTGTAAGGCATCGACGACGGCGACGAAAGCTGCTCGAATGTGAAGGAACAGATCCGCATGCCCGGATACAAGGCCACCGGCATCCGGCTTAAGTTGCTCAGCTCGAGCGTCGCCTTGCCCGCCCATCCGGGATCGAACAGGCCCGCCGTCCCATGCACGATGATGCCAATGCGCCCGAGGCTCGACCGGCCTTCCAGGCGCCCCAGGACATCGTCATCCAGCTCCAAGGTTTCTTCGGTAATTGCCAGCACGAACTCGCGCGGCTGCAGGATGAATGGTTCATTGGGGGGAACCATTACGCTCTTCATAATGTCTTCGATGCCGCGCTTGTCCCGAAGATCGATAAAGGCGTGCCGGCTATGCTCGAAAATGCTGAACTCGGCGCCCAGCCGGAAGTCCACTGAGCAACTCCCGAATTGGTCCGGCGGCAAGTCCGGTGCAATCTTGATCTTACCGAGCGCGATGTAGCGCTTTATGTCCACGTCGGACAAAACCATAGAGATTCGAGAGTAGCACAGCGTCCGGCGTTATCGCCCTCACCGCAGGTTCTTTCGCACTTTTCGGCACGCGCCGCGCATATAAGGTGTATGAAACCGCTTCACTCAGTTCTCATGGCGCTTGCGGCAACGCTGCTGGCCTCACACCCGGCCGCAGCACAGCCCGTAATCGCGGCGCTAGGAGTTCGTAATGCCGCCAGCTATATGCTGCCCGGATTGCCGAATGCCGGCATTGCGCAAGGTTCTCTGTTTATTGTCTTCGGACAAAATATGGGCCCGGCGAAGATCGTGCAGGTAAGCAGCTTTCCTCTGCCCACCTCGGCTGGATTAGCCGGCACTTCCATCCAGATCACCATCAATGGCACCTCCGTGGACGCCATCATGCTCTATACGCTCGCCACACAGGTCGCGGCCGTGCTTCCTTCCAGCACGCCCATAGGCACGGGAACCATGACTGTGACGTACAACGGGCAAACCAGCGCTGCGGCTCCCATCACCGTGGTGAAAAGCACCTTCGGGATCTTCGCCGTGAACCAATCTGGAACCGGTCAAGCTGTGTTGCAGAACGTAAACTCCGCGACCGACCGTCCGTTTAACAGCCCCACCCAGTCCGCGCAACCCGGCCAGGTCATGATTCTATGGGGGACTGGTCTCGGCCCAGTCACCGGCGACGAAGCCGGCGGGCCGCTTCCAGGGGACATGCCCAATCTCAACGTTCATGTGTGGGTGGGTGGAAAGGACGCCGTCATCCAGTATCGCGGCCGCTCGGGATGTTGCACGGGGGACGACCAGATCGTCTTCGTGGTCCCGGCAGGCGTAGAGGGCTGCGGCATCCCGGTATATGTGCAGATCGACAACACCATCAGCAATTTCGTCACGATGGCGATTGGGAAGGTCGGAGCGGAATGCACGGATCCTGGCGACCTCACCCCGGCACAGCTTGCAACGGCGACCAAGAACGGCGGCATTCGCAGCGCATCTTTAGGCGTCAACTATTACGACGGCGTCTCAGGGACAACCCATGAGGTATCGGATGGCCTGCAAGGAGTTTTTGCGAAGACTCCCTTGTCCGCTTTATCAGGCTTAAATCTTGCTCCAATCGCGGGCGTTTGCACCGTTTTCCAATTTCCCGTTGCTGGACCTAATGGAACGAACACGTATCTGGATGCCGGAAAAATCTCGGTGAGCGGTCCCGTGGGCCCGTATGACCTTTACTCGGCAATCAAGGGCCAGTACCAACTATCCTTTCTCCCAGGCGCCACCAGCTCCCCGGGTTTGATTACGGATGGCACTACACTCCCCCCGGGAAGTTACACTTTCACCGGCAGCGGAGGGGTAGACGTAGGCGCGTTCACCGCGACTATCAATTACGTGGATACCTTCCATTGGGATCAGTCGTCGGTGTCGACGATCGATCGAAGCCAGCCACTCACCATTACGTGGACTGGAGGAACAGCCGGAGCTTTGGTATCCATTAACGTAATCTCCTCGGCGGCTCCTGGCCCGATGGGTAGTGTGGGCGCCGCAGTCTTCTGCGCTCAAGATGGCGCGGTGGGTTCATTCACTATTCCGGCACCACTGCTTTCGGCTTTGCCGCCCAGTTATACGGATGCCGACGGCAATCCCCAAGGCACGATCGAGGTGTACGAGAACTTCGCCGGCCCGATGTTCACTGCCAGCGGCCTGGATCTTGGAAGTATAAGCTTTCAGGTTACTTTTACCAAGGGCTCCGTGGCTATTCAGTGAGGCGAATCATCGCGGCCATAGAATCGCGCGCGAACTGTTTCTGAAGAATTCGGCTTAGTATGGTTCGGCTTGGAGAATGCCAGCACGTCGTACCAGACCGAAGCATCGGCCTCGTCCCAGGAAACCGTGAATTTCTCTTCACCGGATTCGGCGTGTTCGTCTAAAGTGCCGTACGCGAAGCTGCATGGATTTTCGACGAATACGATCCTGGAGACGTTCACCGACCAAAATCCGAAATGCGAGACTACTACTGCGACCACGGCGCCCGGTCTAATCTTGGTGTCGCGCGGGAAGACACTGACCCACCCCAGATCGAGCATCGCCCAGGATTGCAGCGCTAATTTTGCCTCTTCGAAAACCTGGTGGCAGGACCCAAGCCGGACGCGATTTCGATCGACGTTGTATCCAGCCGGAAGAGGCCCTGCGCGCGACGCTCCCACCGCGGGATATGAGAATGGCGCGTCCTTGTTCTCCTCGATCAGGGCTCGCAACGTTTTCTCTGTCGGTCGAGTGAGTGTAAACAAGCCTGTCTTAGTTGTAGCGCACGCAATCGTGCGTGCCGCGTTCACAATCCTGTGAACGCGGCATAATTATGGAAAACGTGCAGGAATATACGAAAGACTGAGCCGCGACCGGCAGGAAGCGCTACCACGAAAGCGAGAACCAGCGCACTCGTCGTAGCGCTCCGTTGAAGACGTTGTGGCGCACGCACTCCTGCGTGCCGTGTTCGCACTCTTGCGAACACCCGTAGCGGCCGAGCCCAAGCGTTCACATGAGTGTGAACGCGGCACGCAGGAGTGCGTGCGCCACGGGGCGTCTTCATCACCTTTGGTGGGCCAGCAGGCCCATGGTCACTCCCTGCCGGTCGCGGCTCGGCTACGCTCTCGGAGGGTTCCACATTTAGGTCGCGCACCCAACTAAAAGTTCGCGCCACAAAAGCGTTTGCTTGTGGCATGATCCTAAGGAGTGTCGAATCCGCACGACCCATCTCTGTTCAACAAGGATCTCGCGCCCATCCCCATGGAACGCCGCACGTGGGGCCTCTACAACTACGTGTCGCTCTGGGTGGCCATGAGCGTCTGCATCCCGACGTACATGCTGGCGTCGGGATTGATCGCGGGCGGCATGAGCTGGTGGCAAGCCATACTCACCATTCTGCTCGGCAATCTGATCGTGTTGGTTCCCATGCTGCTCAACGCGCACGCCGGGACACGCTATGGAATTCCGTTTCCGGTGTTTGTGCGCGCTTCGTTTGGAGTGAAGGGCGCTAATGTTCCGGCCGTGCTGCGAGCGCTGGTGGCCTGCGGATGGTTCGGAATTCAATCCTGGATCGGTGGCCAAGCCATTTATTCCATGTTGCAGATCCTTTGGCCGGCAGCAGCCGCGCTCCCGGCTGGCTTGTGGATCTGTTTCTTCGCGTTTTGGGCGCTCAACATGTACGTGATTTATCGCGGCATCGAAACCATCAAGTTTCTGGAAGGTATCGCCGCGCCGTTCATGCTGGCTGTCGGACTGCTCCTTCTGTGGTGGATCACCAGTAAAGCTGGAGGCTTCGGCCCCGTGTTGAGCTCGCCCAGCAAATTCAAAACCACCGCGGAGTTCGTGAAGTTTTTCATTCCGTCGCTTACCGCCATGGTGGGATTCTGGGCCACCGTCGCGCTCAATATTCCGGACTTCACGCGCTACGCAAAATCGCAACGTGCGCAAATGCTAGGGCAGGCATTGGGACTTCCGGCCGCCATGACGCTGTATTCGTTCATCGGCGTGGCTGTGACATCGGCGTCCGTGGTGCTGTTCGGCCAAGCGATCTGGGACCCGGTGGCGTTGCTTGGGCGATTCCATCAGCCTGTGGTTGCGTCCATTGCGCTGGTGGCGTTGCTGGTGGCCACCTTGAATACGAACGTCGCCGCTAACGTCGTCTCGCCTTCCAATGATTTTTCGAACCTCAACCCGCGGCTGATTTCGTTCCGCACGGGAGGCTTTATCACTGGCGTGCTCGGCGTCCTGATGATGCCCTGGAAGCTACTGGGCGATTACAGCGCGTATATTTTCGGATGGCTGGTGGGTTATTCGGGATTGCTCGGGCCGATCGCCGGAGTCATGATTGCCGACTATTTCATCGTGCGCCGGTGCGATCTGAATGTCGACGATCTTTACCGCCGGAACGGTCTTTACGAATACGATCGCGGAGTGAATTATCGCGCAGTGCTGGCGCTCGGGCTCGGGATTATCGTGGCGTTGCTCGGGCTGGTGCTGCCGCCGGTCCGCTGGCTATACGACTACGCCTGGTTTGTGGGATTCTTGGTAGCGGGTGCGGCCTACATCATCCTGATGCAGCGCGCGCCCTCGGCCGCTCGCGACTGGATAGGAGATGAAACATGATTGGTACTGAAGCAGCTCTCGAAACCGTATCGTTTTACATAAACGGTAAATGGGAAGGAGCTGGAAGCCGCCCGGTTCTGCCGGTGACAAATCCAGCCACTGGCGCAGCCATCGCGCAGGTAGCTTACGCATCCGCCGCCGATGTGGATCGCACCGTCCAAGCCGCCCACGCTGCCTATCTGAAGTGGCGCGAAGTTCCCGTGGTGGAGCGCGTGCAACCGTTCTTCCGGTATAAGGCGCTGCTCGAAAAACACGCCAACGATCTGGCTGCCGCGCTGACCGCCGAGAACGGCAAGACGGTTGACGATGCCCGCATGGAAGTGCGGCGGGCCATCCAGATGGTGGAAGTTGCCTGCGGCATGCCCAGCCTGATGATGGGCGATTCGTTGAACGACGTATCGAGCGGAATCGACAGCCATACTATTCGACAGCCTATTGGTGTGTGCGTTGGCATCACGCCGTTCAACTTCCCGGCGATGGTGCCGATGTGGATGTGGCCGTTCGCCATTGCGTGCGGCAACACATTCGTGCTGAAGCCGTCCGAAAAAGTTCCCATGACGCCGACTATGGCCACTACCTTGCTGCACCAGGCCGGCCTCCCCGAGGGCGTTTTCAATTTGATTCATGGCGACAAGATCGCCGTGGATGCGCTGTTGCATCATCCGCTGGTGCGCGCGGTTTCTTTTGTCGGATCCACGCCGGTAGCCAAGTACATTTACCAGACTGCGGCGGCTGAGGGGAAGTGCGTCCAGGCGCTGGGTGGCGCGAAAAATCATTTGGTGGTGATGCCCGACGCCGATCTGCCCAAGAGCGTGGATGCCATCATCGGGTCCGCTTTCGGCGCCGCTGGCGAGCGCTGTCTGGCCGGGAGCGTGCTGGTGGCTGTCGGCGAAGTGGCCGATCCATTGCTCAAATTGCTCGCCGAAAAAGTGAGCGCCATGAAAGTCGGCGATGGCTCGCAACAAGGTGTGGATATGGGTCCGCTGGTGACCAAGGATCACAAGGCGCGCGTGGAAGGATACATCGATAAGGGCGTCGCGGAGGGCGCCACGCCGCTCCTGGATGGCCGCGCGGTCAAATGCGAGGGCGAAGGCTTCTTCCTCGGCCCAACGATTTTTGACAATGTGCGCCCGGAGATGACCATCGCACGGGAGGAGATTTTTGGACCGGTGCTTTCCGTGATTCGCGTGAAGACGTTGGATGAAGCCATCACGCTGGTGAACAGCTCCCGCTTCGGAAATGCGACGTCCATCTTCACCGGCAGCGGAAAAGCAGCGCGCGAATACTCATCGCGTGTGGAAGCCGGGATGGTGGGCATCAACATCGGAGTAGCAGCGCCTATGGCATTCTTTCCGTTCGCGGGCTGGAAAAATTCGTTCTTCGGCGATTTGCATGCGCATGGCAAAGACGCCGTAATGTTTTACACCGAACAAAAAGTGCTCATGACCCGGTGGTTCTGACGATCAGCTCGCGGCGCGTGGTTCTGCCCGACGGTGTTCGGGCCGCCACCATCGATATTCGCGATGGCCGGTTCACTGCTGTCGGGTCTTATGATCGCAACGCCGACATCGACGCCGGCGACAACTACATTCTTCCCGGTTTAGTCGATACGCACGTCCACCTCAATGAGCCTGGGCGCACCGAATGGGAAGGTTTTCGGACAGGCACCCGCGCGGCCGCGGCAGGCGGCTATACCACGCTGGTGGACATGCCACTCAATAACGTTCCTGCCACCACGACTGTGGCGAATCTACGAGCGAAGGAATCTGCCGCGCGCGGGCACTGCATGGTCGACTACGGATTCTGGGGCGGCGTAGTGGCGGATAACCAGGAGCATATCGCGGCGCTGGCCAGAGCCGGCGTGCTCGGGTTCAAATGCTTCCTGGTTCATCCGGGCATCGACGGATTCACCATGGTGAACCGCGCTCAACTTGAGGCTGCGATGCCTGCGATTGCCGACGCGGGTGTGCCGCTCCTGGTTCACGCCGAGCTGCCTGGTCCCATCGATGCCGCCGGCCAACATCTCGATAATTGGCAGCGATACTCCACCTATCTTGCCTCGCGGCCGGACGCCGCCGAGGTGGAAGCAATCCGGCTGATGATTGAGCTTTGCCGCAAGTACAAGTGCCGCGTCCACATCGTGCATCTGTCATCCGTCGAGGCTCTGCCGGATCTGAGAGCCGCCCGTGCGGAAGGTCTGCCAATCACGGTCGAGACCTGCCCGCATTATCTGCACTTCGCCGCCGAGGAGATTCCCGATGGCGCGACATTGTTCAAGTGCGCACCGCCCATTCGATCGCGCGCGAATCGCGAGTGCCTATGGCAAGCTTTGAACGAAGGAGACATCGACCTAATCGCGACCGACCATTCGCCGTGCCTGCCTGAAATGAAACGCCGCGGCAATGGCAGCTTCCGGGAAGCCTGGGGCGGCATCGCATCGCTGCAATTGGCGCTTTCGATCGTTTGGACCGATGCGAAACAGCGCGGCGTCTCGCTGGAACAAGCGACTCGCTGGATGAGCGTGCAGCCGGCCAAGCTGGCGGGTCTACAAAATCGCAAGGGAGCGATTCGCGCCGGTCTGGATGCAGACCTGGTCGTCTTCAATCCGGACGCAACGCGGCAAGTTGATGCGGCCTGTCTGCAGCATCGCCATCCCATCACGCCCTACGCTGGTGAGGCACTGGAAGGCATCGTTGAAATGACGTTCGTTCGCGGCGAGAAGGTGTACGATCGCGGCTGGTTCGCGGATCAACCGAAAGGCCTTCCATGCTACCCGGCCTGATTGACCTGGCGTCGGAGCTGGTAGGCGGCAGTGTGATCGCCGCGAGCGACGACTTTTTTGCGCCGAAGGAAAACCTGATCAAGGCTACTGCGTCCGTTTTCATTGCAGACAAATACACCGATCGCGGTAAGTGGATGGATGGTTGGGAAACGCGCCGTAAGCGGACACCGGGGCACGATTGGTGCATCATCAAGCTGGGTCCTGCCGGTATCGCGCGCATCTTGAACGTGGACACCAATCACTTTGTGGGGAATTGTCCCGAGCACTGCTCCCTGGACGGAGCAAATGTAGAGCGCGACCCGATCGAAAGCGACTGGATTCCGGTGCTACGGAAATCCCGCTTGGAAGGCGGACGGCAGAACATTTTCGACAGCGAGCACGCCGGACGCCTGACCCACGTGCGACTCAATATTTTTCCGGATGGCGGCGTGGCGCGGCTACGTGTCTTCGGCGATGTGGTTCCTGATCTCGAGAAGCTCAAATCATCGCCTGAGCTGGTGGACGTCGCATCAGTGATTAATGGCGGACGCGCGCTCGCGGCCAGCGACGAATTCTTCGGGTCGCTCCAAAATCTCATCCTTCCTGACCATCCCGCGAATATGGGCGGGGGCTGGGAAACGCGGCGCCGGCGTGGTCCCGGGTACGATTGGATCATCATTCATCTCGGCGTCGCCTCTCTGATCCAGAAAATTTCAGTGGAAACCGAGCACTACAAGGGCAATTATCCGGACCGCTGTTCCATTGACGCCTGCTTCGCTCCCGATGTGTTGGTGCAGAGCCTGATCGCCGGCAAAGTGGCTTGGCGGGAAATACTCCCGGCGTCGAAGCTGGAGGCCGATTCGGCGCGGGTGTTCGAGAGCGAGCTAAAGCCGGGCGGTGCTGCCACGCACGTCCGGCTGAATATTTACCCGGATGGGGGAATCAGCCGATTGCGCGTCTTCGGCAAGATTGTAGAGTAGCCAAGATTGTAGAGTAAGAGGTGATGTTCCAGACCGTCGGCAAATCCGTTCCGCGGAAGGAGGGGCGGGAGAAAGTCACGGGTCAAGCCAAGTACGTGGACGACATCACCTTCCCCGGCATGCTGATGGGCGCCACGGTGCGCAGTCCCGTGGCTCGCGGCCGCATCCGCAACATCGAATTTCCGGACGATCTGCCTTGGGAGCAATTCACAATTGTCACCGCGAAGGACATTCCGGGTCAGAATTCGGTCGCGCTCATCTCAGACGATCAACCTTATCTCGCCCGAGAATTCGTGAATCATCCGGAAGAGCCGGTGGTGCTGCTGGCGCATCCGGACAAGTATTTAGTAGAAAAAGCGCGGCAGGCCGTCCGCGTGGATATCGATCCTCTACCCGGTGTTTTTGGAATTGAAGAATCACTCGCTAAGCAGCAAATCATCTGGGGCGAGAATAACATCCTGAAGGCGTTCGTTATCGAAAAAGGCGATGTGGACGGCGTTTGGGGAGAAGCTGCGCATATCGTAGAGGGCGAATATCGCACTGGCGCGCAAGAGCAGCTTTATATAGAGACCAATGGCATGATCGCGATTGCATCGCCTGAGAACGGCATCACTATCTGGGGTTCGATGCAATGCCCCTACTACGTCCACAAAGCGCTGCTGAAGGCATTTCCACTGGCTCCTGAAAAAATCCGCGTTGTGCAGATGGAAACCGGCGGAGGGTTCGGCGGCAAGGAGGATTATCCTTCCATGCTGGCCGGCCACGCGGCGTTACTGGCCTGGAAATCGGGCAGGCCGGTGAAGATGGTTTACGATCGCGCGGAGGATTTGGCTGCTACCACCAAGCGCCATCCCTCGCGCACACGGATTCGAACCGCGGTAACGGCCGAAGGCAAGTTGCTTGGACAAGACATCGAATTCGTTCTGGATGGCGGCGCTTACGCGACTTTATCAGCGGTCGTGCTCTCGCGCGGGGCGATTCACGCTGCTGGTCCTTACCAATGCCCGAACGTCCGCATTCGCAGCAGCGCGGTGGCTACTAACGCTCCGCCGCACGGAGCTTTCCGCGGCTTCGGCGCGCCGCAAAGCATTTTCGCCATGGAACGGCATATGGATCACGTTGCGCGCGCCGTCGGCATCGCGCCTGAAGAGCTTCGCCGCCGCAACTTTCTGCATACGGGCGAGGCAACTGCTACCGGTCAGGTAATCCGCGAAAAAGTGAAGCTCGAGCATCTGCTGGATCGCGCCCTGGAATTGGCCGACTATCATTCGAAGACCAAGGCTTTCGCGGAGCAAAACCAGCATTCTCGGGTGAAGCGCGGCATCGGATTTGCTTCGTTCATGCACGGCGCGGGATTCACCGGATCGGGCGAGCGTTACCTTCAATCGGTGGCTGGCCTGGAGGCATTGGCGGATGGCCGCGTGCGAATTCTGGTATCGAGCACCGAGATCGGCCAAGGCACCAACACCATCCTTGCGCAAATTGTGGCCGAAACTCTGGGCATTAATTACGATCAGGTGGAGATCCCGCGGCCGGATACCAATGAGGTTCCAAACAGCGGTCCTACGGTGGCGTCGCGAACTTGCATGGTGGTGGGGAAACTGCTCGAGTCTGCTGCAATCGGGCTGAAACAGACGCTTACGAAAGCGGAACTCTTGGACGAAAACTACAGCGGCGGTGATTTCGCCGGTGCTTGCGCGCGTTACATCGAACGGTTCGGGCCATTGAAATCTTTCTGTCAATATCAGGCCCCGCCCGGGATCCACTGGGATGACGAAACATACAGTGGCGACGCTTATGGCGCGTTTGCCTGGGCCGTCTACGTTGCGGAAGTTTCCGTCGACACCGTGACGTGTGAAATCACAGTGGACGATTTCGTCGCGCTGCAGGAAGTGGGCCGCGTGATTCATCCCGTGTTGGCCGCCGGTCAAATTGAAGGCGGCGTCGCGCAGGGCATCGGCTATGCAATATTCGAAAACGTCGTCTGGAAAAATGGGCGCATGGCGAATGCCCAGATGACGAATTACATCATGCCCACCTCGGTGGATGTGCCGCGGATACGGGTTTATTTCGAAGAGATACCGTATGAGTACGGACCGCTGGGAGCAAAAGGTATCGGCGAGTTACCGATTGATGGCCCCGCGCCGGCGATCCTGAACGCAATCGAGAATGCCACCGGCCTGCCGGTGAATGAGATCCCGCTGATGCCGGAAATGTTGATGCGGGCGCTGGAGCGAGCAAAGGCGCCGTTGGAGGCGAGCGTTGGGTAAACTGCGGATCGAGCTTCACGTGAACGGCCACAAGCGCACGGTGGAATCGTATCCGATGGCGCGCCTGTTGGATGTACTGCGCGAAGATCTGGGCCTCACCGGAACCAAAGAAGGTTGCGGCGAGGGTGAATGCGGCGCGTGTGCCGTGCTTCTGGATGGCGAGTTGGTGAATAGTTGTCTGGTGCCGGTATTGCAAGCGGACGGCCGCAGTATCCTCACTGTGGAAGGTCTTGAGAAAGCCGGCCGATTGCATCCGATTCAGGAAGCTTTCGCCGAAACGGGTGGTACACAATGCGGCATTTGTACGCCAGGAATGATCCTGGCTTCCTATCAACTGCTGGAGCAATATCCGCATCCCACTGACGAACAAATCCGCGCGGGATTGGCGGGCAATCTTTGCCGCTGCACGGGTTATCAGAAAATCTTCGATGCAGTGAGGCAAGCAAGCCAGCGAACAGCAGGCGACGAATGAGAGTCTACGTGCCGGATTACACTCTCGAAGCGCCCGGTACCGTGGATCAGGTTCTTCGTCTCTTGGCGCGAGAACCCGGCGTGTGGAGGCCCATAGCAGGCGGCACGGACCTGATGGTGTTGTTTGAGGCGGGCCAGCTTCCGTACCGCAATTTAGTGGGCCTGTGGCGGATTCCGGAGTTGCATGGAATCACCGCCAGCGAAACACATGTCACGCTAGGCGCGTTGACCACGTATACCCAGATCCAGCGAAGCGAGCTGATGCGGGCCGAGTTTCCACTGCTGGTGCGGGCCGCCAGTTGGACCGGTGCGGTGGCAACACAAAATCGTGGGACACTGGCGGGAAACATCGCGAATGGGTCGCCTGCGGCCGATTCGCCTCCCGCTCTGTTGGTGTACGACGCGGATATCGTGCTGTTGTCGGAGCGCGATCCCCGCTGGTTGCGTTATTCTCACTTTCACACCGGATATAAGACCAACCTGATGGAGCGCGACGAAATCATCAGTCACATCTCGCTTCCGAGGACCACCGCGGGCTGCGTGCATTATCTGCGGAAAGTGGGCACGCGCAAGGCGCAGGCTATCTCGAAAGTCGCTCTGGCTGGTCTTGCGAAGGTCAACGATGGAACGATCGAGCGCATCCGGATTGCGCTGGGTAGCGTCGCTCCCATGCCGATTCGCTGCCATCGGACAGAAGCCATACTGGTGGATCGAGAGCTGGACCGGGCCACAATCGAGGAAGCGAAGGCGGCAATCGTGACCGAAATCTCCCCTATTGACGATATCCGATCAACAGCGGATTATCGCACGCGCGTGACAGTGAATTTGTTGGATGAATTCTTGACGAGCCTTCTCCCATGAAATCCAGGATCGCTCCCTTCCGGTCGCGGCTCGGCCACGCGCATGTAACACGCACCGCACTCCTTTCCGAGCCGCGACCGGGAGGGAGCGTAAGACCATGACGCTGGCTGAGCTCAATACCGTGCCTCGCTATCGCGCCGAGGATGAGCTCAACCAAGTCTGCGGCTCGCGGGCCTGGGTGCGCGGCATTACGGGACGTAGGCCCTTCGGCGATCTTGACCGGCTTCTGCGTGCGGCTAGTGAAGTATGGTGGAGTCTAGATGAAACTGACTGGCGTGAGGCGTTCGATGCGCATCCCAAAATCGGCGCGGCGCCTACCAGCGCGTGGTCGGCCGAGGAACAATCAGGCATGCGGCGGGCGGGCGCTGGCGTGACCATGGACTTGGAAGCAGCCAATCAGGAGTATTTTGCAAAGTTCGGTTATATCTTCATTGTGTGCGCCAGCGGCAAAAGCGCCGCGGAGATGCTGGCGATTTTGCGATCGCGCCTGGCCAATCCTCCCGAACGCGAGATCCGGATTGCGGCGGAGGAGCAGGATAAGATCATCCGCCTCCGTCTGGAGAAATTATTTAAGCCATGAGCGGAATCAGCACGCACGTTTTGGATACTGCAAAAGGCCAACCGGCACAAGGCCTGCGGGTGAACTTGGAGCGCCAGTCGGACGCTGCCGATTGGATCCTGGTTGGCGAAGGCATCACCGATAGCAACGGCCGTGTCTCCCAATTGCTGCGAAGCGGTGAAACGCTCGAAGCAACATCTTATCGCCTGGTGTTTCGCACGAACGATTACTTTGAAAGCTCGTTTTATCCTGAGGTCGCCGTGCAATTCCTGGTGCGCGATCCGTCCGCCAACTATCACATCCCTCTTCTATTGAGCCCTTATGGATACACCACCTATCGCGGCAGTTGACCCTGTCCTGGTTCGGGACACCTATGGAAAATCGCGCGTCCGGTTGATCAAGCTGGCGCGGCACGCCGATCGTCATGATGTCAAAGAAATCACTTTCCAGATTCTTTTTCAAGGTGATTTCAAGAGCTGCTACGAAACCGGCGACAACAGTAAGATTCTGCCCACGGACACTATCAAGAATACGGTGTACGTGCTGGCGCGCAAGCATGACATCACTAGCATCGAAGAGTTTGGCTCGCTGCTGATCGGACACTTTCTCGCGAACAATCCGCAGGTTTCCGAGGTCCGCGTGGAGATGACCGAACATCTTTGGTCAAGGATTGCGTCGGCGGCATTTACCCGCGAAAACCAGAGGCGGACGGCGGTGGTCACGGGCACACGGGAGGGATCGATCGTCGAAGCCGGGATCGACGACCTGGTTATTCTGAAGAGCAGCGGGTCGGCTTTCGAAGGCTACATTCAAGATCCGTACACGACGTTGAAGGAGACGAAGGATCGTATCCTCGCGACAGCGGTGCGCGCGCAGTGGTGCTATGGCACGGGACTCCTGGACTTCAACGCGACGTGGCACAAAGTCCGGCAATCGATTCTCGATACCTTCGCCGCGCATGACAGCCTTTCGGTGCAACACACGCTGCATGCGGTCGGTAAGCAGGTGCTGAACGCCTTCCCGGAAATCTTAGAAATCCAGCTCACCATGCCCAACAAGCACGCTTTACTGGTGGATCTTTCGCCATTTGGTATGGACAACCCGAACGAAGTGTTCCTGCCTATTGACGAGCCGTCCGGATATATCGAAGCCACGCTAGCGCGAGGCAACTAAGGCACCGACTCCCTCACGGTCGCGGTTCGGTTACCGGAACTGAACCGCGACCGTAAGGGAGCCGGTGCTTTTAGTACTTCACCTTGGCAGGCGACCGCTCCCATTCGCGAAATGCTTCGAGCGCCTGCTCCCGCATCAACTGATGCATCGGAATCTTGCGCTTCGCTGGTGATAGTCCGAGCTGATCATAAATCAACGAATCGTCAAAGCCGACGCGCGCCGCGTCGTCGCGCGTGTTCGCGTAATAGACCTTGGCGAGGCGCGCCCAGTAAATCGCGCCCATGCACATCGGGCAGGGTTCGCAGGTGGTGTACAGCTCGCAATCGATAAGCTGGAAGTTCCGTGCCGCCTGACACGCGGCTCGAATCGCGACCACTTCGGCGTGAGCCGTGGGGTCGAGCATTGTCGTTACTTGGTTGGCCCCGGTTGCGAGAATCGATCCGTCGCGCACCACTAACGCCGCAAACGGACCGCCAGAGCCCGACCGCACGTTCTCAATCGAGAGCGCAATGGCCCTCTCCATGAAG
>CABEDY010000122.1_pt1 | contig 94592 bp, 90 predicted proteins | sample 3423171 | NCBI WGS metagenome assembly CABEDY01 (sample SAMEA5534333, study PRJEB31848) | metagenome | biome: tundra; feature: field; material: soil | place: USA | collected 2013-05 | depth 0.15 m | reverse complement strand
GGGCGTTAGACGTCTGCCACTAGCGAACTGCCTGCCACTAGCCTGTTAGCGATCATGCAAAAACGTATTTTTTTGAACGGCAGCCGCGCCGCCATTGTCGAGGAATGGTCGGGAATGGATCAATCCAGAGGCTACGACGGCCGCAAATCGCGCACTGACAAACGGTCCGCGGCTGCGGAGGCACCTCGGAAGTGATCGGCGCGACAGGCTGATCTGTCACGGGGCGTTGTGGCGCCCGATCCCGATAGCGCTGCCGGCAACGGCGATGGGACTCCCTGCCCGGCTCGCTTTGCTGGTAGCGACGGTTAGCCTCATGTCGCTGGCGACGCCGTACTTCCAACCGGCATTCCGGACTGCTAGCGCTGGCCACGGTCGCAACTGACGCAGATTGTGAACGCCGCCCGGCAGGCCGCGTGGGCGCAAAACCGAAGGCGCAGAATAGCGTCTCCGTCGATATTCACCTGAGCCACTCCGAAAATTATGTCATCTGATCGGATGGCGGGCCGCCATTGATTGCGTGCTTCAGCGTGCCGCTTTCCGGATGGCGTGATTCGGGAGCTATCTCGAAGGTGGTTGGTCGGCGATTACTGAACCCTTACCGACCGGTCGGGACTGATGCTGGCATCGCCATTTTCGAACGAGACCGCAGTTTATCGCTACGTAGTTTACGTGCCGAATGAACGGTGGTTTTGTTTATCAAGTTGGCGCGAATGAGAATTAAGACTGGGTGCCCCTTGCTTCGGATATCGGTGCCCTTAATCTGCTTTGTAAATAGAGCCGCGTCATGTCGCGAAACTCATTCGCGGCGCCAGACGCGGCGTCGAAGAATGCCAGGTGCGTTGCCACCGCCTTCGCGTTGAGCAAAACGATAAGAGCCATATCTTCGGCCGATTTCTTCGAAAGCTTTGGGGTATGGATTGTCAGCGTTTTGGCAATGTGCTGCAGCAACGCCCGCCGGAATTCCTCGCGTTTCGCCGACCAATCCTGGCCGCCATCGAGAATTTTCCGAAAAGCGGGTCTGGTAAACAGATCGTAGAGCAAGGCCATGAGACCGTCACCCAGAGCCCGAATCGATAACGCATTCACGCCGGCGTCAAATCTGTTGAATACGGCCTCGAGATTTTCGCGGGCGCTCACGAGTATAGTGTCTGCAAGGCTCTCCTTGTTCGGGAAAAAGCGGTAAAGCGAGCCGATCTTTGTGCCGGAGCGCGTGGCGATTTCGGCCATTGTCGCGCCTTCGTATCCTTTCTCATCAATGACGGCTGCCGCAGCCTCTAAAATGGCTGCCACTCGCAATTTGCCATTGGACCGTTGCGGCGCCTGAACGGACCGGGTGCTTTTAGGGCTTGACTTATGCGAGTAAATGCTCAAATAATATCCTATGCGAGCCTACCCTCAACTATGAGATGTTTGGGACGCCTATGTCAACCCCCTAGGAGCAATATCCATGCAACGCAAACCCATCACCCTGGTCACCGGGGCTAATCAAGGAATCCGGAAAGAGACCGCTTTAAAACGTCGTGAACTAATCGCCGCAGCAGGAATTATGGCTGCAGCAGGGATGCTTCATAAAGTCGGCGCTCAAAGCTCGGCAGAGACGTACTCCGGCAGGGATCATGCATTGATAGGTAAAGGCGCAAACATACCAGTCAGCGCACCCACTCCTTTCGTCTCTTTCAGTCCGTTAGTGTTGCCGGCTCCGGGACGCGCCGTGGATCTGCAGATAAAAGTTTCCGCGCCGGCGACCGGGCGCGAGCTACCCATCATACTTCTCTCGCATGGCCATGGGGGCTCAAACAATCTCTCCTCGCTAAACGGCTATGGGCCGCTCGCCAACTTCTACGCTGCTCACGGCTTTGTAGTCATCCAGCCCACCCATCTGGACTCAAAGTCGCTTAGTCTCGATACTAACGGTCCGGAAGGACCCTTGTTCTGGCGATCCCGCGTAGAGGATATGAAGCGCATCCTTGATCAGCTTGATTTCATCGAAGCTTCGGTCCCGGGGCTCAGCGGGCGCCTGGATCGTAGCCGAGTCGCTGTCGTCGGGCATTCGCTGGGCGGGCATACGGCAAGTATGTTGCTGGGTGCGCGCCTGACCGATCCCAAAGACGGAACGGTCGTAGATATGGCCGAACCCCGGATCAAAGCAGGTGTACTGCTTGCCGCTCCCGGCAATGGAGGTGCTGATCTCAGCGCGTTTGCGGCTGAGCATTATTCATTCTTCCGGCAACCCAGCTTTGCTGAGATGACGATGCCAGCACTCGTGGTCTTTGGGGATGGCGACAAGGACGTCTCGCACCATCTGACGGTTCGGGGCGCGGACTGGCACGCCGATCCGTACTTTCTGAGTAAAGGCCCCAAGTGCTTGCTCACTATGGTAGGCGCAGGGCACGGTCTAGGAGGAGTTGCCGGATACGATGCGGCTGAGACGACTGACGAGAGCCCCGAACGAGTGGCTGCGATCCAGCGGCTTACCTGGGCTTACCTTCGCTCCGCGCTTTACCCGGGAGACTCTGCTTGGTCCAAGGCGCGTGCTGCCTTGGCGGAGATCAAGGAACTCGGCCGGGTTGAATGCAAATGAAGTTCCGAGAGGCACGCCGCACTGCTCCAGGATCGATGTCGAAAATGGCCGAGGTACGGTCGAATAGATCCGCCCTGACGGCGCAGGCTTTACTAATCGCGTCCAGTGGGGCAGCTATTTGGAAGTTGACCCGCCTGGAAGGCTTCGGAAACCGCTTCAAGGTCCAAGATTTGCAAACCGCGACACGTAGTGAGGAGCTGAAGTGAAGCTGTCAGCGCCAACCGAGGGCGCAGATGATCGGACGGATGATTGCGCCTCCGGCGCAGATGATGTTGCTGGGCCGGCCCAAAGTTCAAATTTCTACATTTTCAAATAATCGTTAACACTAGCCAACTGCTCGAAACAGGAACCGCGCGCCGAAAATCAGGTACTAGCGCGCGATGCGTATTCCGGTTTCTTGCGGATCTCGCGCCAATACTCTTCACTGACATCATCATCGATTTCGACAGGCAAACCGCTGGGGCAATAAAGGCGGTCGCGCCCATCCCGGCGTGGGCCGGAGATCCAGTAAGGGTCATGCGACCTAGATTCCGCGTAATTTGCTTTGAAGCCACTAATTCGATAAAACTCGCGGCCCTCGTAGTAGATCCCCTTGCCGGATTTTGTAAATGTGACGCGGCCGATACGTGCCGGGCCTTGGAGGCTTTCAGCCTTCGATTCGATGTACATGATTCGGGAGCGCATTCGGCTTGCCTCGGTGCCCCATCGCCTGAGCCTTTGTCATATCGTAGCAAGGCCTCGCCACTCGCATTCAACGCCTTGCTTGAGGGAGGAAAGGACGGTTAGGTCCGCTTCAACCTTCGATGCGCTCGTTCTAGATTGGCATAAAATCTCCGTCGGACCACGAAACGCTCAGCAGTCCCGTTCTGCGAACTAAGCGCGTGATGCTTCAAGTCAAGTCGCCGAGCCCCAAGAGCTCTGTCTTAACTCGATACGTCTGGCATCATTCAGCGCGAGAACCTCAACGGTCACGCGCCCGGTTGGCGTTAGCCCTTCAAGATACGCGCCCCGGAACGCAAAATGTTCAGCCCATTGATCGCGCCGCGGGTGGAACAGAGTCTCCACGCCTCCCGTTAGAGGGATCGACCCCGGTCAGATTAGGACCCTTGTGAAGGTTACAGCGATGGCAAGCCAGCGCGAGATTATCGATTTCGTCTGAACCGCCGTGCTGGCGAGCGATCACCTGCTCGATGTGATGCATGAACTCGCCGTTCCTCTGATGAAGCCGGCAATATTCACAACGTTCTCCAGCTCTCTCACGGACGAACCGCCTGGTTCCGGCATCCATCGCTAATGAGGAATCTGGTCAAGATGCCGCCGGGCTTTGAGTTTGAGGATTGCGATAAAGTCGGCCGCGTTAATCAGTGCTTCGTATTCGGACCTTTCGGAGGCGTTAAGACTGCCCTCGTTTGCCCGCTCACCGAGCATTTCGATCCGCGCTTGTACAGGTTGATCGATACGGAAGGCAACCAGACGTCGAGCCGACTCCGCGTCGAGGCAGAGGCTCAACGGTTCCAAAAGGCTGTCCAGCCCAGCAACCGTATCCATGCCCTCACGCTAACACAACGAATGCATGTGGCTGAAAAAGAGTTCACGGTAACCGGGCGGGTCTGATGTCCGGTTCGCGGGCTTCGTGTGCGCTGGCCCGGCGACAGCGCCCGACTCCTAGAACTGGTTGCGGGCTCGTGAGGCCGCTCGCTGGGAATCCAGGGACCGTCTGCTAAGGCAGCTCCGCGATATGGCGACTGTACGGCCATGTGAATCCTTAACTTCTTCCCATGAAGTGGTCTTCGCGCACGCGTCACCCAGATCCGAGCTTCGTACGAGTGGCGCGTCATCCGCCCGAAGGGTCACATAAACTTTCTAAGAGCCAGGCTTCGTAGCAGGTGGTGCAAGGGGAATTTCGCGACAGCAATCGGTGGCCGCCGATCGACGGCCACCGGCGACGCCCAGCTTGGGAAGACGACAGTAAATTGCAACTACAGGACATTGCGTTTTCCTGTACCACTATCTGGCGATAGCGTTTTCGCCGGTATCCGCACTTGGCTTCCTTCAGAGCCCAGATCGAGCACAAATAGAGTACAAGTATTCCCTTCCTTCAACTCCTGGTGTCGGAGAACTGGTTTACTAAGGCCTCGACTGTCAGCGTCATAATTCTGATATGATCTTGCCAGTTAGTTAAGTGTTGTTGTGGATCAAAATCAACCACACCGCGGCGAAGTTCGCCTCACTGGATCTGACAGACCAGACGGCGCTCGCCCGCGAAATTCATTTTTACAACTTATCTATGATCAGCTCGGATTGTTCTTAGGTGGTGCGATCGGGTTGCTCGCCATCGGTTTGGTTGCTGGCCTCTTCTCGCTGATTGGGTCGTCCGTCGGCTATTTTGAAAACAGAAATGACCTGCCTAGGACGGAGTGCGAAGGAGAAATATACGGTGTTCCATGCCTTCCCAAAGCTCCAGGAAGACCCGTACGATCAGCAAGTTTCCAAATCCAATTCGGACCCGATGCGGATTCAACCATAAATTTCGTTATCACCGACGCACACATCTCTATCCATGTGGTTCAGACGTTACAGACGTTACCGCCTGAGATCGCCCTGGCCGGCGTTCGCGTAACAAGAGGAGTCTCAAAACATCTATCGAGCCTAAAAAGCTTTCCACCTTTGATCTTTTCCGGTTCAGTAGACATGCACGTCGGCCCGATTCAGGAAAACGATCATCTTACAACTCGGATAAGGCTCGGGGAAGACGCAATCAAATCCATAGAAACTCTGTATGATAGAGGCGCGCGTGGACGACCCAAAGAAAACGAGCCTAGGCCAGTCTTAGATGTTTACATTGTGGGTTCCCTTTTAAGCTATGAGGGGCCAAATCAACACGGAAAAAGCATTCACGATGCTCAAATAATCGATCTCGGCGCAAGTCCGGAGCAATGGAAGCAATTTAATAACGACGTTAAAGAATGGCGCACCCAGTTAGCGAAAGCTACCAAGTTCTCGGAGCAGTCTTTCAAGACGGTTTTTAGCGACGCTGATGCTCAAGACGCCGCTTTCCAACAGCACATCTACGAAATGCAGAACCCGGCCTATCGTTGGAGAGTTGATCATCCTGGCGAAAGCCCGGAAGAATATGAACGGCGCGCGGAACGTTTTGAGGGAATCCGATAATTATGGCTAAAATCAAGCTTGGATCTAACGACGGCAATAGCACCTTGAACGCTAAACTTATTCTGCGGAAAGACTCCGCGCTAGAATTCGAATCCGGAGATGGTCATGATGCATCGGTTCAAAATATTTCTCTCGTAGAACTTCCCGATAACATCAACTCACTCCAGTTGGCCACGGAACTAGGGGAACTGATAACGAGCGTCGAAAGCGATGGTGCAAAGCACGACCCCAAAGAACTTGAGGCGCTGAAGTCGGCCAAAGAAGCAGCGCAAACTGGACATCGATCTGAAATCGTTCAGCAACTAAAAAAGGTCGGCTCGTGGGCAATTGAGAACGCAACAAAGATCGGTGTCGATGTTGCTTCTGCGGCAATCAAAGCTTCTTTAAACATCAAGTAGGCTCCTGCGCCTTAAGCGCGATTCGGCAGATGTGAGGGTTTCAGGCCTCCCTACTTTACGCCCTTAACAAGCGTCTCAGCGCTATCCTCGTATTCTTTGAACAAGCTGTCATAGCTTTTGTCGCTGGTCCATTGGCCCGGCAGCGTGGCGTTATTAGCCATGTCCTGAATGCCCATGACTACGCCGTAAGCGAACCGCAGAATGGCCCCCATTTCGGTGATGACGGCCTTCTTGAATAGCTCTGCGATGGCCTCTTGAGAATCCTTGCCTCGGTGCGCGAAATATTTATGTCGGATTGGTTCATAGACCTCGATGAACTTCTCGACATGTGGTTTTAGCTCGCTTCGCAAAATCTCTAGGCTTGTCCTGCTTGGTTCCCATGCATTCGCCACATAAGGTGGCAACCAATCTGGGTCGGGCTGATCACCGAAAAGGTTCAATGAATCGCGCTTGCGTTGACGTAACGCGGCTTTGTTGAAGAACCCAGGATGGTCAATCGTTTGCTCGACAACGTCCTCGATGGTGTAGGTATTCTTAGTCTGGTCGAAGACGCGACCAACGGCCATGAACAGACCGGTCTGAAGGGCATATGCTGTGGCGCGCCAGAAATCCGCGTTCCGATTGTACTTTTGCGCAATGTTGTGGTCATTGGTCGCCAGCCGGTTTATCGTGAGATATGTGCTACTGCATCCAATCGCAGTCTCGATGTCGCCACGGACGAAGTGGAACATCCGCCAGTATTCTTCGCTTGTCATTGTGGGCTCAAACCCATTCTAATTGTGGCGAATCATCGTTGGGCTAACCTACCCAAACGCACTGTCGTCTTTTAGGGGAAACCAACACACGTACCGTTGAGCCAGCGTTGCTTGTTCGCGGCTCCGGGCTTGCGAATTGTCGTGGTTGCTCATGATCGCGACAGCGGTCCGGGTGCCGATTCGGCGGAGTACCGTATGAGATTCAATAGAATGTTCTAGATGGGACTTGCGGTGTATGCGAAGCTCACTGGGAAAATAGAGAAAGACCGCGGAGCGGAGATTGTGGCGTGGCTCACAACAATTGCGCCCGACAAGACCTGCCACCTCCATTTGCTCATCGACAGCAACGGTGGCAATATCACAGCGGGCCGAACGCTTCATTCCTACCTCAGTAATCCAAAGTCTCAAGTGACGGTCTACGCTGGTCGCCACCTCAGCTCGGTCGCTCCGATATGCTTCCTCGGAGCGGACAACAGAGCGCTATCGGCCAGTACTGAAGTGATCATTCATCGCGCTCGACCGGCAGATGATGGTCCCCCTGACATCGCTTCCCTTCAAACGGATAACGCATGGATGCTCTCCGTCCTGGATGAGCGGGCGACGATCACGAACGAGGAAAGGGACCGTCTCTTAGGCGGTGAAGATCTGACGTTCGCAGCACCGCTCGCCAGGCTACGCGGCTTCGGTCAGAGGATCATGGAGTTCGCGCCGCCCGCTGGTGCCGACATCAGCGAATTCCCACAGGGTGAGCCTGGTTCGGCATAAGCCAAACCGCGATTGCACGAACTGGCTATAAGACGTAACGCGAGTTTAAATATTCCTCTTAAAGGCCCTCAATATCCAGTGGAGCGGGAACGCTGATTTCCGCATCCACTCGACGACAAAGTAGCGTTGCACTTCCCTGTGATTGTTCGCAAGATCTTGCGCGGTTTTACCCCGCGCTAAGCAGGGTTGTCGGAAACGCTGGGGGCTTCTTTAGGCAACGGCTCGATCGTTCCGAGGCCGAACTTCTTGATGGCTCGGAGGTCGAGTTGACGGGCGCAGTATCCGAGGTCGGCGAGCATCTCACGGCTCTCATCTTTGCTGAGCACAACACGTTTGCCGAGATCGGCGGCGAAGCTGGGGTTGCGCTGGATGAAGAATCGATTGACGATGCCCCGGTTGTGCGTGATGATGTTGCGGATATCGACGGAGAGTGCGGCTTTCGCAGACTCGATGTTCTCTTTGAACAGGACGAGGTCCAAGTTCTTCTTGAAGTATTTGGCCAATGCATCGAAGTTCTGATGCGTTAGCCCTATGACCGTCTCTTCCGCGAGCGCGGAGATCAAATCGCCCGCCATGTGGTGCTCGATGCAGAAACCGTACGTCATCTGTTTGTTTGACGGGAGCTTCTTCGGATACTTCTCGTAGATCAACGTCATCAGGTCCGCAAGGTATGTCAGAAAGCTGTTGACGCCCCGGCAGAAGAGCATCTCATCGAGGACCGGGCCGTGAATGTCCATCTGCGCGACGGCGCTTTCCGGGGGAGCCGGATCACCTCGTTTGGGGAACTTGGTGGGGTCGCCGTGGCCGTAATCGGCTTTCACAATGATGCGCCACAGGTACGCCTGAAGTCCGAGCGTGGAATGAAGGTCGTCCAGGTAGCTCGCGAGCGCGGGCGTCACCGCCGCCCGCAACAGAGCGAGTCCGGTTATTTCCTCATCATTTTCAGCAGCCATGAAATCCAACGATACATTAACCGTCGATCTTGGCGAAAGGTAACGCCAGGGGGAGCATCACGCCTCCCACTAACAGTCCCTTACCCGACTCCCGCTTGAGCTACTGAACGGCCTTCCCTGGATCCCCGCGCACGAGCTCCGCGTTCCAATCGACCCGGCCCAGAATGCTCGACACGACGTACTTCTTTGCCGCGTCGATCGTCCGGGCGAAGGGTTCCATCCAATCGGGCCTCGCTCCCGTCCGCGCCGGCGGCCGAAACGCTGCCTCCATCATTTTCGTAAGTCACCCGGCCAAAGAGGAGGGCATCGGCCTGGTCGAGGTTCTCGACCGCGTGACGATGCAAGTCTTCGTCCGCTAGCATTGCACGATGATCGCATCACCCGTCCAATGTGACGTTGATGGAATACCGAAGGGGTCGCATTACGCAAGCGTACCGCCGGGGGTAGATATTTGCGAATTGCGCCATCGACTCCTTTCCCACGCCCCTTTCCTCGCTGCGGCTCTCTTCCTCCGCTGCGCTTCGGACAGTTTTCCTTGATGAAGTCGAATACTTCTTGCACAATCGAGATGCCAGTGTCGCTACGCTCCGATGGTGTTCGGGTTCATCCCGGAATGCCTTTCGGATTCGCTCCGGAATATGCGTTCAGCTTCACCGGAATCCCCATCTATCTCGCAAGCAGGCAGGAATACGCCGGGATTGAGGGGCGATCCTGTTGCTCTGGGCGAGTGGTCGGCCACTCGGAGAAAGGTTGATCTGGATCCCTCCGTGTAGCCCAGACCGCGGGAGCGACACGGACAACAACGGAAGAGTGCTCCTTTAGGAGTCGCAATCACGTTAATTTGCCGTGTAACGGCCTACCCGTTGATGTGGGCTGGTCCAAGCGAGCCAGAAATCTGCGATCCTGTTGATTTCGACGATTCAGAAGCTCACCAAAATTCACCGCAAGTCCCTCCTAGCATTTCTACCCAAACAAGATGCGAAACCAGTGTCACGCCATGACCACTCATATAATGGACAAGGTCGATGAAGATTCGTGACATCATTAAGCGGATCGAAATGGACGGCTGGTATATGGTTCGCCAAGCTGGAAGTCATCGGCAATACAAGCATCCAACGAAACCAGGAAAGTAACGGTGGCGGGGCATCCCTCAAGAGCATTCTGCGGCAAGCAGGCTTGGAAAACTAAATCGCTGCTCTCGGTGTTGTAATAGCAGTAGACGGAATATCTGGTCATCTACGAAAAGGGACCTACGTCCTGGGGTGCTTATGTGCCCGATCTGCCAGGGTGTGTTGCAGCCGGGGAAACCCAGGAAGAAGTTCGCGAACTTATCGAGGGCGCAATCGATCTTCACCTTCGTGGAATGCGTGAGGACGGTGAACCTATCCCTGAACCTACGGCAGTTGCGGCTGGCTTTGTGGATACCACGGGGCGACCTGGACTAGCCGGGTGAAGGCAGCGCATGGCGCTGCCCCACATGGCTGAGAAATGTAGAAACTCCAGGACCTATCCGCAACACGCTCCCTGCGCCAGAGCGATGCCCCGTCAGAAATGCAGCTTCAGCGCAAACTGAATTTCTCTCTGCGGCAGCACCGTTGAGGTGATTACGCCCGTGGCTCCCGGACCGTCGGTGATATAGGGGTCGGGCTGCGCGAAAACCGCGTGGTTAAACACGTTGAAGAACTCCGCCCGGAACTCCAGGGCTTGATGCTCAGTGATAGCAAACATCTTGCGGAGCGCCGTGTCGCTGGTCACGCCACCAGGGCCAAGGAGAACATTCTTTCCGGAATTTCCAAAGGCGTAGCCTGTCGGCAAGGGAAAACAGCTCGTGTCAAACCAGTTGTTGATGGACCGCTGGCCGGAAGGCAGATTACCGTTGCATGTGCGGTCCGTCCGAAGCAGCCCGATGGAGCCCGTGTTGGAAGGATCGTAACCCATCAAGGGTGAAAAATAGAAGCCGCTATGCAAGGTGAAGATTCCTCCCAGGTGCCATCCGCCCAGGATTAGATCCGCCACGCGGCTGGAGTTGAGGAAACGCTGGCCCTTTCCCACCGGCAACTGATAATCGAAGCTGGAAACCCAGCGGAATTTCTGATTGAAATCCGATGGGCCCCGTTCGGCAGCCACGTTATAGGAGTTCTGCGGCCAGGGCGCGTTGCAACAGATCTCGGGCTGGTCGTTCATCGACTTGCTGTAGGTAAAGGAACTGAGAAACATCAATCCGTTCGAGAGACGTTTCTCGGCCTTGATCTCGAGCGCCGAGTAATTTGAGTTCCCGCGATCCACGATGTCGGTGAAAGGTCCGTATTGCGGATAAGGCCGACGCGATTGAATGTCGCCCGGACCCGGTACCGGATCCTGGTTCGGATCGAGCAGTGTCTGCAGGTGAGTGGACTTCGAACCAACGTAGGCAACTTCGAACAGAATTTTGGCAGGCAGTTGCTGCTGGATGTTGAAATTCCACTCATCCAGAACCGGCGCGTGCAGATGCGAGCCGGCGCCGGAGCCGGAAGCAGTGACGCTCGCGTCTATTGCCTGGCTTGGATTGAGCGAAGGAAATCCCTTCGAGACCGTCAGGATTGGCGTAATGCCGTCACTGATGAAAGTGGGCTGATAGAAGAACGGCAGGTTGTAGGCGAGTTGCAGCGGATCGCCCGTGCGGATCTCCTGATAGCTAAAGAACCGCCCGTAACCCGAACGGATGACCGTGTTCTTGAAGGGATTCCAGGCGAAGCCAACGCGCGGGGCAAAGTCGGTCTTGTCTGTGGACACCAGGCCGGCGGAAGCGCCGTTCTGTCCGGCCACAACCAACTGTCCAGTCGCGAAATCGAAGTTGCTCTGCCGATTGTGCGCCTCGGTGATGGGCGTGCTGTAATCGTAGCGAACGCCCAGGTTCAACGTCAGTTTGCTTGAGACCTGGTAGTCGTCCTGAATGAAGCCGCCATAAGTTTGCTGGCGGTTTCCGAAATACGTCAGCGTGGAAATGGTGGAGCTGGTAGGAAGGCCGAGTAGCATGTCGGCGAGGCCGCTGCCGCTGCCGTCTCCGGAGCTGGGCGAATCCGCGGTAAACTCCCCGGTGAATCCGAAGGAGCCACGCGGTTGGCCGATCTGGAACAGATTGAATTGGCTCCAGTGCAATTCCGGCCCCATTTTCAGTGAATGCTTTCCATGCACGATGCTGAGCGTGTCGCCGTATTGGAATTCCTGGCTGGTGCTGGTGGTTGGCGTATAGCCCGGCTCGCCGAGTGTGTGAAACGCATTGATCTGAAATAGCGTCAAGCCATTCACCGTGGCATTATCCGGAACGCCGGGAACCGCGAGGCCGGCGGACGGATATTTTTGTCCATAGGCCGGGGTGTTGTCGACGTAATGCGCCCGGTTGAATCCTATACGCACCTCGTTGACCATCGTGGGGCTGATGGAGAACGTATACCCGATCGCGGCGCCACGAGTATCTTCGATGTAATTGCCGGTGCTGTAGCTGCCACCGTCGGCCAGGCCTGGTAATGGGGGCTGCTGAAAACGAGTTATCTGGCTCCAGGAAAACCGGGCGAAGATCTGCTGCCGGGCGGAAAAGTTGTGATCCATGCGGCCATCCCCCTGGTCGATCTGTTCAGTACCAGGAGCATTCACGACGTAATTATTGGCCAGCGCTCCGGGCACGTTCGGCGCCGGATATAACTTCGCGACGGCAGAGCTGATTGGATCGAGCCGTGACGCTGGAATGATGTTTCCAGCAAAAGGCGTGCGAACCGTTTGGCCGTTGACGGTAGTGGTGCTCTGCGGATCGAAGATCTGGCCGGCCGGTGCACCGGCCAAGAGAGTGCTGAAGTTACCGCCGATCTCGGCTGGGGTCGGAACCGTGGAAATGTCGGTCTGAGACGTTCCAATGCGCGTTCCTTGATAATCCACGAAGAAAAATGTCTTGTTTCGCCGGATGGGGCCTCCCAGTGTGCCGCCGAACTGGTTCTGCCGGAAAGGCGCTTTGGGCTGATCCGCGGGCGCGAAGAATCCGCGTGCGTCAAGGTCCGAATTTCGCAGGAACTCAAACGCCGTTCCGTGAAAACCGTTGGTTCCGGATTTGATGGTGGCGTTGATCACCGCGCCACCGCTGCGCCCGAACTCCGCCGAGTAGCCGCTGGTCTGAACTTTGAACTCCTGGATTGCATCCACGTTCGTCGACAGAATGTTGCCCGCGTTGTCATTGGAGTTGTTGTCGATGCCGTCCAGCATGAAGTTGTTCAAGTTTCCGCGCGTACCATTCACGGCGAATGCACCGCCAGCGTTGCCGTTGGTAGCAGTGGTGGACCCGTTGATACCTCCGCCGTTTTCAGTGATCTTGATAACGCCGGTAGTCAGAGTGGCCAACTGAGTGTAATCTCGGCCGTTCAAGGGCATATCCGTGATCTGCTGGCTTGCAACCACGTCGCCGAGCGCGGAGGTTTCCGTCTCTATCACCGGAACGGATTCTTGCACGTTCACTGCTTCGTTCACCGAACCTACCTGCATGGTGAAGTCTACGCGCAACCGGTCCTGAACCTGGAGCACGATGCCGGAATGCGTCTCGGTCTTGAAGCCCGGCGCCTCCACGGCAACCGTATAATTTCCGATCCGAAGAGGCGTCACGACATAGTTGCCCGTAGAATCCGTTCGCGCAACAGTCTTTGTACTGGTGTCGGTCTCGGTGACTGTGATGGTGCCGCCGACGATCACGGCGCCGCTCGAGTCCCGCACGGTTCCGACAATTGTCGCGGTGTCGGCCTGACCATAAGCTAGCGTCCCCAAAAGCAACGCTATGACGACCAAATAAATAGCAGAGTGATTGCAGTTTCGCACGGTGTACCCTGAGCTCCTCGTCTGTAGGCTGAGACTTTCACCTACTTACTACGTTTGGCCAATGTTACAAGAAAACGAAAGGGCTGTCAATCTAAATTACAGTCACCCGCAAGCAATAGAAAGTAATCGCAACCAACCCTAGTTGTCGGCTAGAATGGGACCACGATGATCCAGCGACGATCCCTTCTAATTGGTGCGATGGCAGTGGCGGCCCAACTCGGCAGCGCGCAGGTTGCCGCACGCGTGGAAGGCAAGAACATACGCGTCGAGTTCGACCAAGCGATGCATAGCCGCGTGGTGGCACTCTTCGATGGCCGGGAAGAAGTGATCGGAGACTTTACGCCATCGGAAACAATTCAGGTGGCGGGCGTGGACGTGAAGGATTTCACGATGCAGGGATCGAAGAGCGACGCGGGGGGAAGTCACCAAATTTGGGGCACGGCAGGGTCGCTGAGAAAAGAGGTGCGGATAGGCATTGAGCAAGATTTTCCGCGAGTCGCTTTTTTCACAACGAGCTACACGAATACAGGAACCACCGACCTGCAGATAACCGGATGGACCAATCAGCATTATGCGATCGCGGCGGCTGGTTCGGCCGGCGAACCTGCCTTTTGGTCCTACCAAAGCGGCTCCTACGAGAAGCGACCGGATTGGGTGCTGCCGTTGAAGCCTGGTTTCAAGCAAGAGAATTACATGGGGATGAACCAGCCCGATTACGGCGGCGGGACGCCGGTGGTGGATGTGTGGCGGCGCGGCGTGGGTATCGCTGTGGGGCACCTGGAAAGGGCGCCCAAGCTGGTTTCGCTGCCCGTGACGATGCCGGATGCAGAGCATGCAACGGTAGCGGTGGAGTTCAAGCACAATTTCGTGCTGAAGCCGGGCGAAACGCTCAAGACATTCCCCACGTTCGTCGCGGTTCACAAGGGCGATTATTTTCAGGCTCTGCGCGACTATCGCGACAAGATGATCGGACTGGGGGTGCGCTTCAACGCGGCGCCTGAAAGCGCATTTGATCCTATCTGGTGCGCGTGGGGCTATGGACGGAAGATGACGACGAGCCAACTTTACGGCGCGTTGCCGATCGTCAAGAAGCTGGGGTTCACCTGGGTGACATTGGATGACGGATGGCAGACCGCGCAAGGCGATTGGTTTTTGAATCCGCACAAATATCCGAACGGGGATGCCGACATGCGCGCGTTGGTCGACAAAATCCATGCGGAGGGTTTCAAAGCTCAACTGTGGTGGGCGCCGTTGGCAGCCGATCCCGGCACGGAGCTTTTGCGCAAGCATCCGGAGATGCTGTTGCTCAACGCCGACGGAAGCAAGCAGAAGATTTCCTACTGGAACTCCTTTTATCTTTGCCCGGCTGATCCGGCGGTGGTGGAATATCACAAAGCGATTGTGGTGAAAGCCATGCGGGATTGGGGATTCGACGGCTTGAAGCTGGATGGCCAGCACATGAACGGCGCGCCGCCCTGCTACAATCCGGCGCACAAACACGCGAGGCCGGAGGAATCGGTGGAGGCAATGCCGAAATTTTTCCAGGCCATCTACGAGACGGCGCTCCAGATCAAGCCGGATGCTCTGGTGGAGTTCTGCCCTTGCGGCACGGGCTACAACTTCTTCACGCTGCCGTTCATGAACATGACGGTGGCTTCGGATCCCGAATCAGCGTGGCAGGTCCGTCTGAAAGGCAAGACTCTGAAAGCGCTCCAAGGCGATTCCATGGCCTATTTCGGCGATCACGTAGACATGGTCAAGGATGATTTCGCGTCCACCGTTGGCGTGGGGGGCGTGGTGGGGACGAACTTTAGGTGGCCGGAGAAATCGGGCTCGGATTCGAGGGAAGGAAAAGATCTGACGCCCGCGCGCGAACAGCTCTTCGCAAAGTGGATCGGGATCTATAAAGCGAAGATGCTCTCGCGCGGAGAATACTTGGGAACTTTATACGACATCGGTTTCGACCGGCCGGAAACGCACGCGATAAGCAAGGATGGAAGGCTCTATTACGCGTTCTACGCGCCGCAATGGAGCGGCAAGGTGACGCTACGCGGCCTTGCGGGGCGCAACTATCGCGTAACTGATTACGTGGACGGTAAGGATCTTGGAATCGTTCACGGTCCGGTGGCGACACTCGAGGTCAAATTCGACAAGCATCTATTGATCGAGGCCAAGCCTGAATAGGGGAAGCATGAATCGACGAACATTTCTGCAGGCCGCCGGCGTCGCGGGATCCGCTGCGCTTGCACCCGCCGCCATCCCGGAACACAATTGGGAGAAATACGATTGGGGGTCTGGTCCCGCCGTCCAGGACAGGTTGTACCAGGGACCGTTTCCGCAATATTCCACGGAAGCCGTGGTTCCCGATAGCGACGTGGTGATGGTGACCACGCCATCCACCGAAATCGTTCCTAATTACGGCATGGGGCTGGTGATTTATGTTTCCGGCGACACCGGACCACCGCGCCTCGCAGGCGAGAGTCTGGAAAAGTCGATCGAAGATCTGGTGAAAATTCCGTTTACCCAGAAGATTTACATCCGGCCCAACTGGAGAGAAATCCAGAAGACGCCGGGCAAGCTGGATTTTCCGGATTGGTGGAAGATCACGTTCGATCTGGCCAAGCAATATAACAAGCGCGTCGGGTTTCGAATCATGCTGGAGAATCCGGATTTTCCCGAACCGGGAATGCCCGAATTTCTCATGAGCAAGGTTCCTTACGTGAAGCTCAAGGGGGAGTGGAAAGGCAATCCATCGGAAACGCGCTACCGGAAAGAACACAGCATGCCGCGCTACGATCACGCGGCGTATCAGGCTGCGTTTCGCGAATTGAACCAGCTGCTGGCGGCCGAGTTCAACGGCAACCCGTGGGTGGAATACATGGACACCATGATGTACGGGTTCTGGGGCGAAGCGCATAGCTGGCCGTTCGACGGCAATATTTTTCCGAACAATGTGGTGGCCGAACAGACCTGGATGAAAATGTTCGAGACGCAACTGGAGTTGTGGACCAAGGTTCCTCTAGTCACCAACACGCAGCCGGACTTCAGCCACGTCGGGAATGCCGACCTGCTGGATCGGACCATCCGCACTCACAACTGGATTCGCACCGATACCATCTTCATCGAGAACACGCAGATTGAGGCGTTGAGCAACCGTCCGCCTTGGATCGCGGCGCTCTGCGAAGTTGGCATGACGACAGGCGATCCGAAGCATGTGGGAATGGATGAGGGCGTCACTTTGAACGAGAAAATCACCTCGCACGTGCTGGATGTGGGGGCGAACTATTGGTCGGTTTGGAATTGGCACAACGAAGCTGCTAAAAATGTTTTGAGCTATTACGACAAATATCCGGAGCCGATCGACCATATCGCGCGACACATCGGCTATCGCGTCCGTCCGTCGTTCATCTGGAGCTTCGAGCGGGAAGGATCGACGGGCCTTGTGGTTGGTCTCGCGAATAACGGTGTCGCGGGAGTGCCTGGAGTGCTACGGCTGACCGTATTCAGCGAAGACGGAGCTGTACATGTCAGCGGATGCGTAGATCCCGGATATCCGAAGCCGTCGGGCATCCGTCAAGCGATGTTGATGCTGCCGCAAGGAACAGCCTGGAGCGGATTGAGACTGAAAGCCGAGCTGGAGGTGAAGGGCGTTCGTTATCCCGTGAATTGGGCGTGCCGGCAAAAGACGAATGCGGATGGGTCGATAACGCTTGCGCGCAACGTGCGGGCATAGGCATGCTGCATCGGCGTGACATTCTCAAACTGGCAGCGCTCCTGACAGACATCGCCTGTCCTTGGCCGGTGGCCGCGGCGGCGCGGCCCAAGCGGGTGATTGTCGCCGGTGCGGGCCTGGCAGGCTTGAGTTGCGCCTGGGAACTCAGCAAGAGAGGCCACGATGTGGCGGTTCTCGAGGCGTCCAACCGGACCGGCGGCCACGTGCTCACCATTCGTGAAGGCCTCGCGGACGGGTTGTACGCCGATGGTGGGGCTGAGCACTTCACCCGGCCCGGCTATGAACTCTATCGCAGCTATGTAAAGGAATTCGAGCTTCCCGTTCTCGCATATCCTCATCGGGAAAACATACTGCAGATTGTCGACGGACGCATGGTGAGCGAACAGGAGGCCATCGCGCTCAAGACGTTCGAAGCGAGCGGTTATAACCAGCGTGAGATCGACTACATAACCAAGAAGCACTCCCGGGATCTGACCGAATTGTATCTGGGACGCTATATAGAGAAGATCCGGGACGAGTATCAACCTTTCGGCGTTGGGCTGGACGCGCTGGATGATTGCTCGGTCACGGACCTGCTCCGTCGAGAAGGCGCGTCGGCGGCAGCGATCCGGAGCATCGGTTCAGACGATTCAGCACTGCACGGCATTTGGGGCGAGGCAATTGTGCGGCTGCGCGGTTTGCCTTCGGATCCGCACGAGCTTTATCGTTTGAAGGGTGGCAATCAAACTCTTCCGGATGCTTTCACGGCTCGCTTGGAGAGCCGCATCCGCAAGAATTGCCCGGTGACGCACATTCAATACGGCGACACAGGCATCACTGTGACCTGCACCGAGGCAGGCGCTATCCGGAAATTCCAAGGCGACTATCTGGTTTGCTCGATGAACGCGATCATCCTTCGCCAGATACCCGTTGATCCTCCGTGGCCGGATGCAAAACGGTTCGTGATTGAGAATATGCCGTACACCGTCGAGACGCGGCCGATTTTCCAGTCGCGGACCAAGTTCTGGGAACGGGACGGCTACAGCGGGAACATGGAATTCGCGAGCCCGATTCTAGGGCCTCTCTGGCCGATGGCCGAGGATGTCGCGACCAATCGTGGACTGCTCATCGGCACCGGACAGGCGAGTTCTCCGGCAGATGCCGCTTTCCGCGTTTTCAAGCGTTACTACCCGGGCAAATCCGCGGATATCGATCACATCATGACCATCGATTGGTCGCTGGACAAGTGGGCCATGGGCTGCCAGGCAAGTGACTATAGACCAGGGCAACTCCGTAAGTTCTGGCCGGCATCCATTCAACCCGTGGGACGCGTATATTTCGCCGGAGCCTACTGTGACAATCTGAACTGGGGCATGGAGGCGGCCACGCGCTCGGCTTATCGGGTGGCGCGGGCGATCCACGAAGCCTGAACGGCGCGTTGACTCTTATTTATATACCAACGTAGTGAATTTTATCGTGTGGTACAATTCCGCGGCCTGCAGCGGAACCTCGCTATTTTCTGGAGGAAGCGACGGCCAGTATCGCCGACCAGATGCTACACGTTAGTGGAATCTCTGATCGGGAGTGGACCGGTCATGCAGGGACTTTGCTACTGAAGAGTACTCATCGGGCTTCGGCTCGCTTAGATTTCGTATTTTCTTCGCCTCGCGGCTATCACCGAGGACGGTCTTGTGTTCGTTCAGCCGATAGACAGGATAGAATCATCACTGAGAGCAATGGCCGAGCTTGTCACAATCCCGATCTCGTTTTTCGAGGTGATGAACGAATATGAATGGCCAAACCTCTTGCCATGGGTGGATCGCGCACCGATCGTACAAAGTATTTTCGACGCACTGCGATCCTGGAGTCCTCACGTCGACAACATTGAAATCCTGAATACGGGTAAGCTCTCTGAGCAAGGATTTATCATCAGGCTTCCTCTAAAACGCATAACACTGTTTTATGGCCCAGCATCTTGCCGTTTTTCTAGGGATGCTGTCGATTGGAGTTTGGCTGAGGAGACGATAAACATATTCGAAGTGGCCTTAAATGCTTTCGTGAAATTGAGCAACATAGTCATCGCGAAAAGAAGGACGACCATCGGTCTCCACATTCAACCCAAAATGATGCCGTTCATCAAATTGATGCAGCCCTTCATATCACCCCAACTCGCTGCTTTAGAGAGTGATCCGATGCGCACTATGGCCGTCGTCGCGAAATGGGATCACCGTACAGTGACGCTGGACGGATCTGGTTCACTTGCAAATGGTATATTTCTAAAACTTGAAAGGGAGTTTCACGGCACCCTAACCTATCTACAAATCGTTGAGCAACTGCGTAAGGACGAAGAGCAATTGATGGCAATCGTGGGGATAGAGGAGGAGCGATGAACGTCTATTCGGTTACCCAGACTTCTGGAAACAACTCCATGTTCTATGCGCGCACTGCAACAGTGCACGGCCGGGACAATGGAGTAATCCTGTTCGACGGCCTTGAGAGGCAGATGGCCGAGTTCGATGCCAGAAGCGATATCCTGCTCGATGAGGTCGCGAGAAACTTCGTCATGCCGGCGTATTCGGTCGTCCGCGAAATTCTGAACGAACATAAAATCCTCCCCGAGATCCTCGTCGAGGGAGTGCCATATCTGAAACGATTCTTCGGAGTCGATTCAATAGTCACGCTTCGGATTTCCGTTGACACAACTGGTTCACCAATGCTCTACGCAGTCGTCATGTGGTCGGGAAGCATTCGCGAAGTCCGTGAAGCCCTGGAGCAATTTGATAGATCTTGGTGGCTCGCCCGGTCTTGGCAGGCCGCAGGCTACCTCGTTTTCACTTACGAGCTCACTTGAATGGCAGCGGTCGCCTTTGACTGGTACCAATATTTCGTCCTTGCGGAAGAGGTTGCAGTACGCGTTGATGAGGCTGCTCTCCGAAGCGCCATCAGCCGCACCTATTACTATGTCTACCATCTCGCACTAAGGCGAGCGGAAGCCAATGCCTATAGGCCCGAGCGGGGAGAATCGACTCATACACAGTTATGGCGGCTCTTCAGCGGAAGTCCCGACCCAGACTGTAAACGTCTGGCGGTCATCGCGGGCCGCCTGAAGGAAAAACGGGAACGCGCCGACTACGAGAATTTCTACACCCGCATCGCAGAGGAAGCGCCCGTACTTTTGCAAGACGCGCGGAACTTTGCTGCACTATTGGCTACCGTTCCACCGCGCTTTCCGTCCCCGCTTGGCGTTCGCCGCTAGTTTCCTGGGTTACCGTGATGCAGAAGATTTTGTACCAAAATTGCACCTTCGATCGGCTGAACCTTAACGGCTGCAACGTATTGAATCAGCAGCTTAAAAGCAGAAATGGAACTTTTGTAGGACACAACGGATCCATCGTAGTATGAGGCATGGCGCTCCGCCTCTATCACCGCGATCGACGAGACGGAACCCACACGGGATGTCGTGAATTGGCGCGTTGACTCCTTTTTATATACCGGCGTAGTGAATTTTATCGTGTGGTACAATTCCGCAGCGATCGTAGAACATGAAGCCGATTCTTGAAACTGCGGAGTACAAGCGACTGCACGGGCCCTATCCAGGGCGCTTGGTCCGGCCGTGGCGCAAGTGGGGCCCATATATTGCTGACCGCGCCTGGGGCACCGTGCGCGAGGACTACAGCGCCGGCGGGACCGCGTGGGATTACCTGACGCACGATCTCGCGCGCAGCAAGGCGTATCGCTGGGGCGAAGACGGCATCGCCGGCCTCTCGGACCGCTACCAGATTCTGGTGTTCGCGCTGGCCCTTTGGAACGGCCGCGATCCAATCCTCAAGGAGCGTCTCTTCGGCCTAAACAGCGGCGAGGGAAATCACGGCGAGGACGTCAAAGAGTATTATTACTACCTCGATAACACTCCCTCTCACAGCTACCAGAAGATGCTGTACAAATATCCGCAGCGCGAGTTTCCGTACGGCTGGCTGGTGGAAGAAAACCGCAGACGCGGCGGCCATGGTCCCGAGTTCGAGTTGATCGATACCGGCATCTTCGACGATGACCGCTATTTCGACGTCTTCGTGGAGTACGCCAAAACGTCCGAAGAAGACATCTGCATTCGCATCGAAGCATTTAATCGCGGCCCCGAGGACGCCGAAATACACCTGTTACCGCATCTGTGGTTCCGCAATAGCTGGGCCTGGAGCGATCCCGCCGGGCCCGAGCCGACGATTGTTCTCGGAAAAAGCAGCAGCGGCCTCATCGACCTTCAGGCGGACGATCGCAGTGCGCTCCCACCTCAAAACCTGCGCGACATCTACCAGCTCGGCCTGCGCCATCTCTACGCCGATGGCCATGGAACGCCGCTGTTCACTTACAACGAAACCAACGCGCCGCGAGTATATGGACCGGGCAACGTCAGCCGGAAGTTATATGTGAAGGACGCTTTCCACCGCTACATCGTCAACGGCGAGCACGGCCAGGTGAATCCGTCCGAAGAAGGCACCAAGGCCTGCATCGATTACAAGCTGCGTATCCCTGCGGGCCAGTCCGCAGTGTTACGCTTGCGCCTCACTCCCGGCCAATTCAACGATCCTCTTGCCGCAGTGGACGACGTCATCGCGGAGCGCAAACGCGAGGCGGATCTGTTCTACAACGCCGTCCATCCTCCCCGCGCGACCGAAGAAGAGCGCATGATCCAGCGGCAGGCCTTTGCGGGCTTGCTCTGGAGTAAGCAAATGTTCTACTACGATGTGAACCTCTGGCTGGAGGGTGACAACCCGAAGTCGCCGCCACCGGATTCCCGCTGGCACGGCCGCAACCTGCACTGGCGCCACCTGAACTCCATGCGCATTCTCTCGATGCCCGACAAGTGGGAGTACCCGTGGTTTGCAGCCTGGGACCTGGCGTTTCAGTGCACCACCATGGCCCTCATCGATCCGGGCTTTGCGGCGGATAATCTCTGGTTCCTCCTGTTCGAGCAGTTTCAACACACCAATGGACAGATCCCGGCCTACGAATGGGAATTCTCGGATCTCAATCCGCCGGTGCATGCCTGGGCGGTCTGGCGGGTTTACGAGATCGAGCGCGATCGTACCGGCTACTCCAACCGCGAGTTTCTGGAGAAATGCTTCCATAAGTTGCTCATCAATTTCGCGTGGTGGGTCAACAAGGTGGATAGCCAGGGTAACAACGTCTTCGAGGGCGGCTTCCTCGGACTGGACAACATCACAGTGGTCGACCGCAGCGAGAAGCTCCCCAACGGCGCGATTCTCGAGCAATCCGATGGCACCGGTTGGATGGCGTTCTTCTGCATCTACATGATGCACATCGCGCTCGAGCTGGCCAAGGAAAACCGAACTTACGAGAGCCTGGCCACCAAGTTCTTCCAGCACTACACCTTCATCGGCAAGGCGATGAAGAACATTGGCGGGCGTGATTTTCAGCTCTGGGACGATCGGGAAGGCTTCTTCTACGATGTGCTGCGCTATCCCAACGGAGAGTTCCATCGTTTCCGTGTGCGCTCGCTGGTGGGACTGATCCCGATTTTTGCGGTAGACGTGCTTTCCGAGGAGGAGCTAAAGCAGCATTCCGAATTCACCGCCGACCTCCAGTGGTTTTTGCGCAACCGGCAGGCGCTAGCCAAGCACGCCTGCATCCCGGACACGCGCGATGGCAAGGAAATCCTGACACTATCCATCGTCGATCGCGAGCAACTGAAGCGGCTGCTGGAGCGCATTTGGGACAGCAGCGAATTTCTATCGGACTACGGTATTCGCAGTCTTTCGAAATACCATCGGGAACACCCGTTCGCGTTTGGCTCAAGCGTGGTGCGATATGAACCGGCCGAAGAAGATATCAAGCTGAAAGGCGGCAACTCCAACTGGCGGGGGCCCATTTGGTTTCCCACCGCCTACCTGATCGTGGAATCGTTGCGCAAGTACTCCGAGGGTTTGGGTCCCGACTTTGGCCTGGAAGGACCGGATGGCAGAGTGACCAATACCCTCCAAATGGCGGAAGAGATCGCTAACCGCATGATCAACATTTTCAAGCGCGATCCGAACGGGCGCCGGCCAGTATTTGGAGGCGCCCGCAAATTCCAGGAGGACCCTTACTGGCGCGACCATCTACTGTTCTACGAGCATTTTCACGGCGACAATGGCGCGGGCATCGGCGCTAGCCACCAGACCGGGTGGACGGCACTGGTAGCCAATCTCATCAATGAGTGGCGCTCCTAGGCGCGATTGCAGGCCAAGATGGCTGGCGTGAGGTGGGGCAGGCTGGCCGCCCAATGCCGCTGAGTTTTCCCAAAATTGGGTCTTCGGGCACCATCGTGGGGCAGACCCCCAGGTCCGCGCGGGTCCCCCTGGACCCGCACTTATGCAACGAAATGAACTTCATCCGATCCCAGCGAGCCGACGAGGGCGTCGGCTGCGGTCCAGGGGGACCGCCCCACAGAGCAGCCTAGCCGCAACCAAAACCGGGCCGACGGGGGCGTGGTTCCTTGATGTTCAGTGAGGCGCATCAGGAAGTTTGTGCCAATTCAGCGTTGCCGGGCGGCCCTTCAGGAAGCTGCCGCTGGCGCTGATCAGCCCGCCGCGAAGAGTTCCAGTGAGATCGATCCTAGCCAGCCGCGATCCGTCGGCCTGGCTGCGCATCTCAATCTCGATATTGAGGTCGCCGGACCGGGCAACATGGCCATCCAGGAACATGTTGACCTTCTTCTCGCGGCCCATGGTCCACGTGCTGGCGATTTTGCTGCCGGTGATGGTCCCCTTGGCCTGGTAGCAGCGCTCCGGCTCCTTCTTGGTTTCGCCATAACAAATTTGCCCGGAGTACGCGCCATCAAATCGGCCTGCGCTCCCGGCGGGTGTGACGGCGGGCGCCTCTGCGGACCGGGCCCCGGCAGCGATTTCGCGCGTACGATCTGCTTTAATCCGCTCTTTTACAGCATACGACCAATAAACCACGCCTGCCACTAGCACCAGCCCGGCAATGATCCATTGCACCGGACTGATCTTGGCGCCACGAGGCCTCGGAGCGGGAAGCGCGCCGCGGTCCTCAGCTTCCGTGATGGAGAAAGTTCGCACCGGTTGCTGGATGTTCTTGAAATTCATTTCGCCGAGCGACTGAAATGAGAGCGACAGTTTGTTGCGGATCTGGTCATGAACGCTCCCGGAAATACAGATCTCGCCGGGCTCCGCGGCCGTCTGCAGCCGCGCGGCGACGTTGACGCCATCACCCAGCAGGTCCTGGCCATGTACCGTGACATCGCCCAGGTTGATCCCGATTCGGAATCTCACCTGACGGGAGGGAGGCAACTGATCGTTGCGCGTTCGAAGCGCGGCCTGAATGTCGGTGGCGCACCGCACCGCTTCCACCGCGCTATTGAATTCCGCCAGGATCGCATCCCCGGCCGTATTGAAAATGCGCCCGCGATGCATGGCCACCAGGGACTCGAATACTTGCTTGTGACCTCGAAATATCCCGAGCGTCTGCTCTTCATCCTCGCCCATCAGGCGGCTGAACTCGGCCACATCCGCCGAAAGAATTGTCGCGAGTCTGCGCTCCAGAAACTGTGCATTTGGGTTGTCGTTTCCGTCGGGCATCTGAGTCGCTTCACGCTCGGATTCGCTGTGTATAGTAGCACTTCCTTCACCAGGTAAAGGATTCGCTAGTGTTGTGTCCCCGAGGTTCATGGAAGAATTCACAAAGTGGGGCGGTCCCCCGGGACCGCGGCCGACGCCCCCGTCGGCCTGTTGTTTGTTAATCGATCGCAGAGCCGGACCAGGGGGTCCGGCGCGGACGAGGGCGTCCGCCCCACGGCGAATTGTTCGGAGAGCTTTCGCCGTTTCGCGGTGTGATCGGAAAGTTCATAATCGGGGAAGATAACCCCTGGATGCTGCGGCGCCAGAGCGAGGCTCCGGTTCACGTTGTTCCCGGCGGCTCTCCTGGTCCGCCTAGCTTCGAGAATGCGGCCTCCACCCACTTGGACGGCAGCTCATCTACAGCGCATCGCATGCGCTCCTGCCACCAACGGGAAATCTGGTTCAGATCCTCGCGCTCATAGCGATGTTCCACAAGCTCATAGCTTCCGCGCCGGTAGAGAACCAGATCGATCGGGAAATCGACATTGGAGGCGCACAGCCTGGTGGCGTCGAACGCCAGGACTCCCAGCTTGAATGCATAAAGAATCGGATCGTGGTGTGTCAACGAGCGTTCCAGAATCGGCTTCCCGAAACCCGAGTTGCCGATGATCTGATAGGGAGTGTCGGGGCCGACCTCCACCCAATTTCCTTCCGGATAGACCAGAAACAACCGATGTGAACTATCGCCCGCCATCTGGCCACCGATCAAAGAATAGATGTTGAAGTTAAAATCGTTTTCTTTTAAAGATTTCGCGTCTTCATCTGCGATACGCCGCACCTGCGCGGCATAGAGGTTGACTAGTTTGAACAGACGTTCCCGGGCCGAAATCTGCCGGCTGAAAGCTTCTTCGAAACAGAGCAGGACCTTGTCCCGCAGAGATCGCAGGCCAGAGTTCATTATGAAGAAGGAGTAGCCGGGACCCTGGTAGGTGGCCACCTTGCGCGCTGTCAGCGATTCGGAACCCGACACCACGCGAGTGTCGGCAATACCGACCAGACCTTCTTCCACCGTAACCCCGAGACAAAATGTCATTTTATTTCCTTGATTTTTTCAACCTATCGCCGCGCCAAAGCTCTGGAAGATCTTCAATTGGCCCGGATCAACGAGCGCCTGGTCCTCCGGATGCCACTGCACGGCGAGTACGAATCGCCTGCCAGGATGCTCAAGCGCTTCTATGGTCCGGTCTTCGGGATCGAACGCGGAAACTCGCAGATTTGGGGCGACCGTCCGCACTGCTTGATGATGCCGGGAGTTCACTTGCCAGGTATTTGCGCCGGCGATTTTGGAGAGCAGTGTATCCGGCTGGATGGTCACCGGGTGCACGGGTAGCTCATGAGGGACGTCGTCCCGTTCGTGCCGCGTCGGCGGATCCAAATGCTGGATCAGGGTCCCACCCTGGCTGACGTTGAGAATCTGAAGGCCGCGGCAGATTGCGAGTATCGGAAGATCCTGCGCGAGCGCCTGGTCCAACAGGGATGCCTCAAGGGCGTCGCGCTCTGGGTCCGGCGGTTCCGTTTCCGCTTGTTTTGTTTCACCGTAGAGCGAGGGATCGACATCCGATCCGCCGGTTAGGACCAATCCAGCGGAATCGCCGAGAGACAGCGGGCCGCGAGCCTCACGCATCACAGGATTGAGTCCGGCCGCAAGCAACGCATCGCGATATGGCGCTATCCGGTCAGCTTCCCTGTATATTACGAGCACCCGTTTGTTCACGAATCGCCATTGTCGCATTTTTCACGGATGCGGCACGGTTTGATGGTGTTACCGAACCGCGACCGTGAGGGAGTCGGTGCCTTGGTCGATTTTCCAGGGACCCTAACCTGTACGCACAAAGCACCGACTCCCTAACGGTCGCGGTTCGGCTAAACTGATACTGGATGGGCGCTCAGAGATCTCCGTCGCTCATTGCCTAACGGGCAAGGCACCATCGACCGTTCATAATAGCGGGCTCATGCTGATCCGATTAGGCTACGACATTCAATTCGACATTCCCGCGCCCGTTCCGATAGTAGCCATGCTGCATGTGCACCCATCGAGACGCGCGGACCTGCGGGCACCCGATGAACTTCAGCTCACCCCGAACGCGCCAATTGACCAATATCACGACTCGTTTGGAAACATCTGTTCCCGCTTTGTGGCGCCGGCAGGGCAACTTCGCCTCTACAACTCGACGTTGATCGAAGACTCAGGCCAACCTGATCTGGTGAATCCCGGAGCCCGCCAAACGCCCGTCGAAGATCTCCCCTCGGAGGTTCTCCGCTACCTGCTGGCTTCGCGTTATTGTGAGGTTGACCGGCTGGTGAACACCGCAGGAAGTCTTTTCGGCAGCACCGAGCCAGGATGGTCCCGCGTACAAGCGATCTGTGACTGGGTACAGTCGAATATCACATTTGGCTATAACTTCGCCAGTCCGACAATGAGCGCTCAGGATGTGTTTCGGGATGGCCGAGGCGTCTGCCGCGACTTCCAGCATCTCGCGATTACGTTTTGCCGTTCGATGAACATCCCGGCCCGGTACGCCACGGGCTACCTCGGCGATATCGGTGTTCCCTTAACCCCACCGATGGACTTCAGCGCCTGGTTCGAGGCCTACCTTGAGGATCGCTGGTGGACCTTCGATGCGCGCAACAACGTTCCGCGAATTGGACGAGTGCTGATGGCCACCGGCCGGGATGCCGCGGACGTAGCGATAACAACGTCATTCGGAACTGCCTGGCTGAAAAGTTTTACGGTGGTGACCGATGAAGTAGCACCGGGAGCCCTTAATTCTCTTATCTGAACACTCCATGTCCGTTCACGTCGCCCTAAACCACAAAACGCATTACCGCTACGATCGCCAGGTTATCCTGGGGCCCCAGATTGTGAGGCTGCGCCCGGCGCCGCACTGCCGGACGCCCATCCTCTCGTATTCATTGAAGGTCAGGCCGGCGAATCACTTCATCAACTGGCAACAGGATCCACAAAGCAACTATCTTGCGCGGCTGGTCTTTCCCGAGCCGGCCAACGAGCTATTCGTGGAAGTGGATCTGGTTGCCGAGATGGCGGTGTTTAACCCGTTCGATTTTTTTCTCGAGAACGCGGAACAATATCCGTTTTCCTACGACGCCGCGACCCTTAAGGAATTGCGTCCGTATCTCGAAACTGAGCCGGCGGGGCCGAAACTGTCGGCATTCCTGGCGCAAGTGCCTACGGGAAGCATCCGAACGATCGATTTCCTGGTGGGCCTCAATCAACGCGTCCAATCCGAAATTGCATATGTGACTCGCATGGAACATGGCGTACAGACTTCGGAGGAAACTCTAACTCTGCGCAGCGGCTCGTGCCGCGATTCGGGCTGGCTACTGGTGGAGATCCTGCGCCATCTGGGACTCGCGGGACGATTTGTTTCCGGTTACTTGATTCAACTGCGGGCCGACGTAAAGCCGCTGGAGGGGCCGGCCGGGCCGAGCGCCGATTTTACGGATTTGCATGCGTGGGCCGAAGTGTACCTCCCCGGAGCCGGCTGGGTTGGGTTGGATCCCACCTCGGGACTGCTGGCCGGCGAAGGGCATATCCCGCTCGCATGCACACCGGATCCAGGCAGCGCCGCACCGATCAGCGGTGTGCTCTCCGCTGCGAAGACGAAGTTCAGTCATGAGATGACCGTTCAGCGAATTCATGAAACGCCTCGCGTCACCAAACCATATACCGAGTCCCAGTGGCACGACATCGAAACGCTGGGCCACTTGGTGGACGCCGATCTAAAAACCGGCGACGTTCGGCTGACCATGGGCGGCGAGCCGACTTTCATTTCCCTCGACGACCCCGACGGCGCCGAGTGGACCACCGCCGCGCTTGGCCCAGCCAAACGCCGGCAAGCTGTGGAGCTGCTGGGCAGGCTGCGCGACCATTTCGCACCCAACGCGCTGCTGCATTTCGGGCAGGGAAAATGGTATCCCGGCGAGCCGCTTCCGCGCTGGGCATTCGGCTGCTATTGGCGCAAAGACGGCGTGGCTATTTGGGAGGATGCCAGCCTCATCGGCGAAAACGGTAAGGATTACGGTTACACCAGCGAAGACGCGTCGAAGTTTCTCCAGGCGTTGTCGCGCCGTCTTCAAGTGGATGTCTCGTTCACCATCCCCGCATATGAGGACGTTTTCTACTATCTCTGGAAGGAGCGTCGGCTTCCGGTCAATGTCGATCCACTCGACCCGAAGCTGGAAGATCCAATCGAGCGACGCCGTGTCGCGCGCTTGTTCGAACAGGGGTTGGATAAAGTGATCGGCTATGTACTTCCGCTGCGGCGCGTACCGACCAGATCAGGCACTCCACGCTGGACGAGCCAGCCCTGGTTTCTAGCTTCGAAGCAAATGTTTCTCATCCCGGGCGATTCGCCGGTCGGGTATCGATTGCCGTTCGAATCTCTTCCCTGGACCAAACCGGAAGATGTTGCCTATAGCTACGATCCCGATCCGTTCGAGAGGCGGTTGAGCTTGCCGGAAAAGCCGGAACGCAAGCGTTACCTGTTCAGCGAGCCGACTTTCACGGATGATGCGGAACCTGCCGTGGACCACGCGAAGCCGCCGGAGAAGGGGGAATCGGCAGCATGGATCGCACGTCCGGCGCTGTGCATTGAGCCGCGCGAGGGGAAGTTGTTTGTGTTCATGCCGCCGGTTCAGTATCTATCGGATTATCTCGACCTTGTCGCCGCGATCGAAGACACTGCCGCCTATCTCAAAATGCCCGTGGTGCTGGAAGGCTACGCGCCGCCCTCCGATCCGCGCATTGCCGTGCTGAAGGTGACCCCGGACCCAGGCGTCATCGAAGTGAACGTCCATCCGGCAGGTTCCTGGGATGAGCTGGTTCGAACCACCACGGCGCTCTACGATCTCGCACGCCAGAGCCGGCTGGGCACCGAAAAGTTCATGCTAGACGGACAGCATAGCGGGACCGGGGGTGGCAACCACGTTGTTATTGGCGGCGCAACCGCCGAGGACAGTCCTTTCCTGCGCCGTCCCGATTTGCTGCGGAGCCTGGTGGGTTATTGGCATAACCACCCGTCGCTATCGTATCTGCTGTCGGGCATGTTCATCGGTCCCACCAGCCAGCACCCGCGTGTGGACGAGGCGCGCACGGATTCCATCTACGAGCTCGAAATCGCGTTCGACCAGATCCCGGACAAAGGCGCGCCCCCAGTTCCTCCCTGGCTGGTGGATCGCGTCTTCCGTCACCTTCTCACCGACTTAACCGGCAACACGCATCGCGCCGAATTCTGTATCGACAAGCTCTACTCACCGGAATCCGCTTCATCGCGGCTGGGCCTGGTGGAGCTGCGCGCCTTCGAGATGCCTCCGCACGCACGCATGAGTCTTACGCAACAACTGCTGGTGCGGGCGCTGATCGCGCAGTTCTGGCGGAATCCATACCGCCGCAAGCTGGTTTGGTGGGGAACGACGCTCGATGACCGCTTCCTGCTTCCTCATTTCGTTCAGCTCGATTGGGAAGACGTGGTAGCGGATCTGCGCGAAGCTGGTTACGCATTTCAGAAGGATTGGTTCGCTCCGCACTTCGAGTTTCGATTTCCGCTGATCGGATCCATAACCCGCAGGGGAATGCGCCTGGAGCTGCGGCACGCGCTGGAACCGTGGCACGTGCTGGGCGAAGAGACGTCCGGCAGCGCCACGGTACGCAACGTAGATTCGTCGGTGGAACGTCTGCAGGTGAAGATAACGGGAGTAACCGACTCGCGCTATGTGGTGTTGTGCAACGGCCGCCGTGTGCCACTGCACGCAACCGGGGAGCGGGGTGAGTGGGTGGCGGGAGTGCGATATCGGGCGTGGCAGCCCCCGTCCTGCTTGCATCCGAACATCCCAGTGCACACACCGCTAGTGTTTGATATCGTGGACACCTGGTCGGGCCGGGCCATCGGAGGCTGTGAATATCACGTGACGCATCCTGGCGGGCGAGCCCACGAAACTTTTCCCGTCAATGCGTCCGAGGCGGAGAGCCGCCGGTTGGCCCGGTTCCGCGACATCGGGCACACCCCGGGAATTATCGCGGTCCCGGACGAGGAACGGAATCCGGAGTTTCCATTGACTTTAGATTTGCGCCGAATGTCGCAGCCGCGATCCACCGAGGCGGTTAAAGCGGCGTCCCCATGAAGATTTCCGCAGAGAGTATCGCAGCGCCACTCTTCGCCGCCGGTTATCCCCAGACCGCAAGCGTTTACGACGAGATGTCCGACGCCGACGGGGTGCTTCGTCCTCATTGGGACACGTTCATCAGCTCGCTAACCGCGCTTGGCAAGGAGGAACTGGCCCATCGCTGGCGGACGGCCAGGCAGCGAATTCGAGAGAACGGCGTAACCTACAACGTCTATGGCGATCCGCTGGGCGCGGACCGTCCCTGGAGCCTGGATGCCATTCCACTTGTTATTCCGCCGGCGGAATGGGCACAACTGGAAGACGGCCTGATCCAGCGCGCCCGCCTGTTGAACCAGATATTGGCGGATCTTTACGGTCCGCAGCAATTGCTTCGCGGAGGTCACATTCCGCCGGCTCTGGTATTCGCGAACCCGGCATTCTGGCGGCCATGTCACGATTTGCCCGTATCAGGCAATACGTATCTGCACCTGCTTGCGGTAGACCTGGCACGCTCGCCCGATGGGGAATGGTGGGTGCTCTCGGACCGAACCCAGGCGCCCTCCGGCGCAGGTTATGCGCTGGAGAATCGCAACGTGCTGGCGGAAACGCTTCCGGACTTGTTCCGCGAGTTCCGGGTCAAACCGCTGGCTTCATTTTTTCGTTCTTTTCGCGACACGCTGCTGCGCCTGTCGCCATCGCCCCGCGCCCATCCGCGGATGGTCCTGCTCACTCCTGGCCCGTATAACGAGACTTATTTCGAGCACTCTTATCTCGCCCGTTACCTCGGTCTGCTCTTGGTTCAGGGCGGTGACCTGACAGTGCGCGACTCGCGGGTGTTCCTCAAGACGCTGGAAGGGCTTAAACCCGTGGACGTGATCTTGCGGCGCGTGGACGATAGCTTTTGCGATCCCATTGAACTGCGCTCCGATTCTTTCCTGGGCGTGGCCGGCCTGGTGGAAGCCGTGCGAGCCGGCAACGTCGCGGTGGCCAATGCATTGGGCAGCGGCTTAATTGAAACGTCCGCATTCATGCCGTTTCTTCCGGGGCTCAGCCAGCGAATGCTGGGAGAGCCATTGAAACTCCCGGCCGTGGCCACCTGGTGGTGTGGACAGCCCAAGGCGTTGAGTTACGTGCGCGACAACCTGGATTGCCTTGTTATCAAGCCGGCCTTCCCATCCAAAGGCATGGAGCCGGTTTTTGGAGGAAAGCTTGCAGCCGGCGAACGCTCGCGATTGCTGGAGCGCGTCCGAGAGCGCCCTCATGAATTTGTCGGGCAGGAGTTGCTGCACCTGTCAACGATTCCCGTCTGGTCCGAAAAAACGCTCTCCCCCCGTAGAGTGGTATTGCGCGTGTATCTGGCGGCCTCAGGAAACTCCTGGGTGGTGATGCCTGGTGGACTCGCGCGCGTATCGTCTTCACTCGACACGCCGGTGGTCTCCATGCAGCGCGGCGGCGGAAGCAAGGACACGTGGGTTCTTTCGAACCGGCCGATCGGCAGTTCTTCTCGACTGGGGCCGCGCGACCTGCCGGTTGCTCTGAATCGCGGCGTGACCAGCGATCTTCCCAGCCGCGCAGCCGATCACATTTTCTGGCTGGGCCGCTACGCCGAACGAGGCGAGCATCTGGCCCGCGTACTTCGCTGCATTCTGATCCGGCTGACTGGCGAGTCGGGCGGACGGGAACAATGGGAGTGGGAGTCTTTGATCCAGCTACGCGATGCGGTGGAAACTCCCGACGACTCCCTCGCGACAGGTGATGCACAAGGGCATCTTGACGAATCGCAGGAATTTGAGCAAGGGATTCTCTCGCAGATTTTCGACGACCAACGCAGCGACAGTCTGAACAGGATGCTCAATAGGGCTGGACGCGCGGCGGCGCACGTGCGCGATCGCCTTTCGAGCGATTTGCTCCGCATCGTGACCCAGTTTGGCGCATTAGCTCGCGCTCCCGGCGCCTCTGCCTGGGGATATATTCCGGCCGGCGACGCGCTAGCCGCTCTCAATCACTGCATTGGTACCCTGGCGGCGCTGCGCGGGATCGAAATGGAAAACATGACTCGGGGCCCGGGCTGGCGCTTCCTCAATATAGGAAGACGCATTGAGCGCTCCATCCATCTGGTGAAGCTTTTCCGCGCGATCATAGTGCCGCTGCGCCTGGAAACGTGGCCCGCGCTTGAAATGCTGCTCGAGGTGACCGACAGTTCGATGACTTACCGCGCACGCTATTTCACCACCCTTCAGGCCGCCCCGGCGCTGGACCTGCTCATGAACGACAAGGCCAATCCGCGCTCACTGGCCTTCCAAGTGAAGGATCTCAGGGAGCATTGCCGGTCTCTCGCGAGGATGCCTTCCGGATCCGGATGGCCAGGTTCCAAACAGAAACGTTTGGAGGAAGCGGCATCCAACCTGTTTTCGGCCGATATCGGCAAGCTCTGTGTGCCGGACAAGAACGGCGTCCGCGTGCTGCTCGACAAACTTCTCAGCGCTATGGAAGCGGAGTTGCCTACATTTTCGGATGCGATCACACATGCTTATTTCAGTCACGCGGAGGAATTGGAGCACGCCACTTGATTTATCGAGTCCGGCACGTAACTACGTACGACTACGCCGACCCAGTCTCGGTCTCGCACCACGTCTTGCGTCTGACGCCGCGCAATCTTACACGGCAGCGTTGTAGCGGAAGCCAAATATCCATTGCTCCTTCGCCTCAGATTTCCACCACACGTACGGATTATTTCGGCAATGTTCTGACGTTCTTTACGTTGCGAGAGCCACACGGCCGGCTGACCGTACAGGCGTCGAGCGAACTGGAAGTTCAGAGCGCCGAGGCGCCGGATTTTTCACAATCGCCGAGATGGGAGACAGTGCAGGGGTCGCTCGAAGGCCACTGTAGCGTGGAAGTTCTCAACGCCTACCAATTCGTTTTCGATTCCGAACGCGTCGGCGCAAATCCGGATCTGGCAGCTTACGCGCGCGATTCGTTTCTTTCGGGACGTCCGTTGCTCGAGGCGGTTCGCGATCTCACGCGAAGAATCCACCAGGATTTTCGCTTCGATACCAATGCGACGGAGGTCACTACTCCGGTGGAGACATTCTTCGAAAAGCGCCGCGGCGTATGCCAGGACTTCGCTCATCTCGAGATCGCGTGCCTGCGATCGCTGGGCCTTCCGGCGCGTTATGTGAGCGGCTATCTGCGAACCATGCCGGCGCCGGGCTGCGCTCGTTTAGAGGGCGCCGACGCGTCGCACGCCTGGTGCTCGGCTTGGTGCCTGGACGCCGGATGGGTAGACTTCGATCCCACCAACGATTGCGTGCCCTCGGACGGCCACGTCACTCTAGCGTGGGGGCGCGACTACGCCGACGTCAGCCCTATTCACGGTGTTCTCCTGGGGGGCGCGCGGCACACTCTACACGTGGGTGTGGATGTGATTCCGGTGGAGTGAGGAGCTGGAACGAAATGGTGGGGCGGACCCCCTGGTCCGCGCGGGTCCCCCTGGACCCGCTGCCTCAACATTGACAAATAGCAGGAGCAGGCCGACGTGGGCGTCGGCCGCGGACCAGGGGGTCCGCCCCACTTGGCATTCGTCCATCCTATGAATCATTTCCCTGGCGCGACCCCGGCTGGTTGCGGGTTGAACCACCCGCCGGGATCTTCGATTATCGAATCAGCCTCGGCTGGTCCCCAGGTGTTCTGATCGTATTCATAGACGCGCGTCACGTCACCGAGCACCGGCTCGACAATTCTCCATTGGGCTTCAATGGCATCCTCGCGCGCGAAAAGGGACTGGTCGCCGCGTAGGGCGTCTCCCAACAGGCGTTCGTACGGTGTCATTTCGTCCGGGCTTTGATGCCTCGCGATCAACTCCACATCTTCCCCCTCCATCCGCTCGCCGGGAAGCTTTAGTCGCATGCCGAATGCAATCACAACCTCCGGGCTCAAGCGCAAGCGAATGCGATTCGGCAACCCGCGCGCTTTCTCCACAAATGTCTCGCGCGGTGGACGCTTCAAGTTGACGATGACCTCGGTGACGGTGACGGGCAGGCACTTGCCGGCCCGGATATAGAACGGCACGCCGGCCCACCGCCAGGTGTCGACGAAAAGCCTTATGGCGGCAAAGGTTTCCACTTTTGAATCCGGCGCGACACCTTGTTCCTCGCGGTAACCTTTGAATTGGCCTCGCACAATGTCGGCGGTGGTAAGCGGCCGCACCGCTTTGAGGATGCGCGCTTTTTCATCGCGAATCGGATCGCATTCTTCCCCAGTCGGCGGATCCATCGCAAGAGTCGCGAGCACTTGGAAAAGATGATTCTGAATTACATCGCGGATGGCGCCCGCTTCTTCATAGAACTGCCCGCGTCCTTCGACGCCGAAATTCTCCGCCATGTTGATTTGTACGGAACGGACGTAAGTGCGATTCCACAAGGGTTCGAGAAATAGATTGGCGAACCGCGTATAAAGAATGTTCTGGACAGGTTCCTTACCTAAGAAGTGGTCAATCCTGAAGATGGCTGATTCGGGAAAGAACTGATCCAGAATGCCGTGTAGTTCCCGCGCCGACGCGAGATCGCGCCCGAACGGCTTCTCCACCACCACGCGTGCGTCGGTGGCGCAGCCCGAGTGCGCCAGCCCTTCCGCTACCGCGGCGAACATGCTGGGCGGGATTGCGAGGTAATGCAACGGCCGGCGAGCTGGTCCCAGGATCTGGCGTAACTTCGTGTAAGTCTCGGGCTCCCGGTAGTCGCAGTCCACGTACTGAAGTAAAGATGACAACTTCGCGAACGCGGCCTCGTCCAAGCCGCCGTGCTGCGTGACACTGTCGCGTGCACGAGCCTTGAGCTGATCCAGGTTCCAGCCCGCCTTAGCGACACCAACGATGGGGATGTTAAGATTGTGCCGTTTCACCAGCGCCTGAAGCGCCGGGAAAATCTGCTTGTAAGCGAGATCGCCGGTTGCACCGAAGAACACGAGGGCATCGGAATTTGAATCAGCGGCCATTACGACTCCGCAGGCTCGCCGTGCGACCGGACGAACTCCAGGATGTCGTAACGCCGGGCTTCCCTGCCCGGGAAAAAGCTGTTGATTGCATCCTGGTCCGTCTTGAATACCTCGAATACCGCTGCCAGCTTGGCTCCCAACACCGCTTCTATATGCAACGGCTTCAAGTTAACCAGCGCCAAGCCTCCCCCGGCCTTCTGAAGCTTCGCTAAGGCGAACAGCAGCGTACCCAATCCGGTAGTGTCAATTTCTCCCACGTCTTTGAGATTCAATACTACGCGGATCTGTTTCGCTTTTACCAGTCTGTCCAGTTCACTTCGGAAATGCGCATCTCCTGGTCCAAACGTGAGATGTCCTTTCAGATCGATAATCGCAATTCCTTCCTGCTCGCGCTGGACAATTTCAAGCGCCACGATTCAGATCTTCCGATCCTGCTTCTGCTGATCTTCCAAGCAGTATGGAGTCCAAGGGACAGCTTCCAGCCGCGCGGGTTCAATCGGGCGCCCGCACACAGTGCAGGTTCCGAAGGCGCCGTCTTGGATACGGCGCAGCGCGTCCCGCACTTGTTCCAGTGTGTGCGACAGCAAGGTGCCTTCCTCGAAAGATTCCGCCGTCCCTTGCGAGGCGGTTGCCTCGTCAATAGAATCCCGGACTTCAGCTTCTCCCGAAACGCGCCCTTCGCCTTCCAATCCCGCGAGAGTTGATTCGAGTTCACGCTCTTTATCGCGCAGCCGCTTTTCAAAGTGTTGGGTATTCATGCTCGTCAAACTATAGAATGTACCATCTGGGTGTCCTTGAAGTTCATGTAAGAATTCAGAAAGTGGGGCGGTCCCCCTGGACCGCGGCCGACGCCCCCGTCGGCTTGCTGTTTGTTAATCGATCACAGAGCCGGACTTGGGAGTCCGGCGCGGACGAGGGCGTCCGCCCCACGTCTACGAGTGGACCCGGCAGGGGCCGAGTGATCAGAACAGCTCCACGTTGTCGCCCAGGCCGCCGTCGGCGAGAGCGACCTTCGACACCTCAATTGGCGTAACCGCGGCGATGGCCGAGCCCCGCATCACAGACTCGTGAACGTCGCGCTCTTTCTGCATGGTGTAATGTTGGGCAAGCCGCCCCAACTGGTCCGTCTGATCGGGATCAAGAAGTGCTAGAGGCCCTGCCCCGGCTTGCGCACCCATCCGTTCGAGTTCGCCAAGAGCACGGCCGACCACTTCGGCAACCAGTGCGCCCGCCGAGAAACCGCTGCGAACCGCGCCGATGTCCTGGGCGAGCCCGGCGCTTAAGGCCGCGATCTGATTAACCCGGCCAAGGCTCGTCTCGTTCGACGAATGCAATTCCACCACCGTATTCTTCATTTTTTCAATGACGTCTTCGGTGCCCGAATTTGCGCCAGAGGCTGCCTGGCCGGAACCGCCGGATACGCAGCTGGATGCGGTCGTCATCTGGTGGAGTGTCTCAGCTACGCCTTCGGTATTCGTGTTGGAATCAAGAGCCAGACCCCGCATGACTCCGGCAATGACGTTGAGGGCATCCCCCGTGGCTCCAATGTGAGTGGCCTGGATGGTGGCGTTAGTGGCTATCCGTTGGATTCGAATTTCAATTCCACGGATCTCGGCAACCGAGCCCTGCATGCCTGCAATGATTTCCTCGAGTTTTTGAGCGGTGGACTGCATGTCCGCCTGCGCTGTAGTACAGTGGTCGAGCATCTTGACGATGGCCGTGAAATCGGCCTCCATCCGCAGAAAAAAGGAGTCCTGGTCATCAGTCGAAATACCGGCCAGTTCCCTGCTCGCTTGGGCCATATCCTGGGCGCGCAGCGCGATGCTTTCCAGGTCCCGCTCCATGTTCTCGATCGACGTAGCAAAAACTCCGGCCGACCCGGACAATTGCGAGGATTGCAAAGCCAAAATGACGCGAGCGTCCGAGGGTAGTGAGTCCGGGGTTTTTCGGCCGTTCTCAGACCTCTTGTGGAGCTCGCGGAGGGCTTCGACCACGTGCTCGATCTGCTGCCGCGTTATATCGTGGAATTGAACGGACCTGACCACGCCGTCAATCGCGTCACACACCTCCGCATACTGTTCCGCCTGGCGGGTCGACAGCTCAACCGCACGCTGCCTTCGTTCTTCGATAGCCTTCAAGTCGTTGATGACGCCGGCAATCAACGTTGGCAGTTCCTTGAGCTGCTTCACCTTCAGGCTGGAACCGCTCAGAATGGCGGATTGCACGCCTTGATCGAGCCGGGACACAGCCTCTAAAATGGCTTCTCCACTGGATTGGATACTCTCCGACAAAGGTCTCACTTCAGCGGCCAGGTCACCGAAGTCGACGCCGGTACTTTCCAGCCGTGATGTTTCAATTTGTGTCAGCGTACACAATGTTTTGAAGACAGATACCCGGTTGCGAAGCCCGGCGAAGGCCAGCCGGATGCGGCACGCGAGGTCACGTACGTCTTCCATAGCCCGGCCGCTCTTCTCCATTTGCGCATCCATCTCGCTGGAATGTTCTAACACCCTGTTAAGCGCATGGGAGGCGTTGCGGCCATGCTCCCCCGCAATGAGTTCGCTCACAGCCGCCATGTCTGAAGCAATCTGACGCGCGGTGGAACGAAACTCCAGCAGTTTTCCGCCGACCTTGAGAAAATCGCACTCCGTCGAGCGATTGAGGGATTCCAGGTCTTTGATGACTTGGCCGGCGGCTGTTCTCCACCCAGTTCGCGTGGCCTTGCTTTCGAGGGAGCGCTTTCGCGGGATACCACTCCAATTGAGCAAAATCGAGAACCGAGACAGGCCATTCATCGCAGGGGCTCCGCGTGTATCCCCGGTGGGCACGGCCAGACAACGGCGCACCCGGCTACAGTGGTGTAAAGTAAGAGGCAGCGGTTCGCCGGATGACTACGACCTGAATTCGTCGCAACGGGCGTGGGCATAGACTTCTCATCGACGACAATCGCCAAATCGTAAGAACCTGCGAGCGGAGGAGCCTCGTGTCTACGATTGATCCTCCGAATGGCGAGTTTCTTCGCCTTCACCCATGAGAAGTCTTAGTAGCTTCCCCCACTAGGAGTAATGGACATGCAGAGCGAGCCCGTGGAGCGGAGAAAAGCGGCGCGCCACCCCATTCAAGCCGAGGCGATTGTCCATACGAGCAGCGGCCAATCAATCCCCGCAAACGCAACGAACATCAGTAGCTTTGGCATGTTGTTGCACATTGAGCAGCCGGTAAAACTGAGCGTCAATGACGAAGTGACGATTGAAATCAAGTTGCCGGACGATCCCGGAAAGCCGTTTTCGTCGTGGGGCGTGGCGAGAGTGGCGCGCATTGACGGTTCTTATTTCGGGATCCAGTTGCACGGAGGGACTTTTGATTCCCTGGGTTAGCCCCTGAGGAATATGTCGTAAAGTTTCCGTTCGCCGATAAAAGCAAAGAGACTGAAGTAACTTAACTGTATTCTCAAGGACATTGATTCATAGTACGGTGTCGGTCTGGACGCCGTGATTTCACAAGGAGTAGGGTTTTGTCCGTAACCATCGAACGACGTGAGTCCCACTCATTCATCCGGCTGGAAGGCGATTTCAACGTTACGTCCGCGACGGAACTAAAGCAAGTGCTGCTCGAAGGAATAGCAGCGGGGATGGATCTGCATTTGGATATGGAGCAAATCGGGGCCTTCGACATCACCGCCATGCAATTGCTTTGGGCCGCTGGGCGCGCTGCGGCGCCCACGGGAACCAAATTAGTAATCCCTGTCACGGAAGCGGTCGCCGTGGTTGCGCGGGAAGCTGGCTTTGATCCGTTCCCGGGGCTTGCCGTCCAGGGGTGATCGATGGCCAAGACAATTCTCACGGTCGACGATTCGGCCAGCGTGCGTCAGATGGTCAGGTTCACACTATCCGACGCCGGCTATGCGGTGATTGAGGCCGTTGACGGAAAAGATGCGTTGGCCAAGATGTTGCCGGCCGTAAACCTGGTGATCACCGATCTGAATATGCCGAACCTGGATGGGATAGGGCTGATCCGGGCCGTGCGTGCCAATCCGGCTTACAAAGGGATTCCGATCGTCATGCTCACCACTGAATCCCAAGACTCTCGCAAGCTGGAGGGCAAGGCGGCGGGCGCCACCGGCTGGATCGTGAAGCCGTTCGCCACTCAACAGCTGTTGGCAGTGGTGAAAAGAGTGCTTGGATGATCGACAAGTATAAGCAGGCCTTCCAGGAAGAAGCGCGCGAGTTGCTGACTGAATTGGAATCCGCGCTGCTGGAGTTGGATCAAAAGCGCGACGACCGCGAGATTGTCGGGCGTGCGTTCCGGGCTCTGCATACGATCAAAGGGTCGGGCGCGATGTTCGGCTTCGAGGACATCGCTGGCTTTGCGCACAATCTGGAAACGGCTTTCGATCTTCTGCGCAATGGACGGCTGGCGGCCACGGCCGACCTGATCAATCTCACGCTGGCGGCCGGCGATCAGATCAAGACCATGTTGGATGAGTCGGCCGGCCGCGGCGCCGTGGACCAGAGCCGCTCCGCGAGCATTCTCGCCGAACTGCGCCAGTTAACTGGCATGGAGGACTCTCGGCGCGGAACAGAGCCTGCCTCGCCTGCCGAGCCCGACGTCCCGAGTGGCGGATCGGCTCATGATTGGCGCATCCACTTTCGGCCCGGGTCAAGCGTTATTTTGAACGGGACCAACCCGTTGCTGCTTCTCGCCGAATTGCGGGAATTGGGCCAATTGCAAATCACGCTCGACACGGCCGCGATACCCCCGCTGAGTGAGATCGACGCCGAGCACTGTTACCTGGCCTGGGACATGGTTTTGACCACCGCGGCGGCGGCAGAGGCGATCCGCGATGTCTTCATCTTCGTCGAGGACGAGTCCGAGCTTACGGTCGAGCGTGTGCCCGATCAGGCCGCGGAAACACAGGCGACGGTAGCGGCGCCAGCCCGCCAGAGCGTGCCGGATCGGCGTGGTGCAAGTGGCTCTGGAACCGCCTCGAGTATTCGCGTGTCCACCGAAAGGCTGGATCAACTCGTCAACCTGGTGGGCGAATTGGTGACCGTGCAGGCGCGCTTGAGCGAGGTGGCCGCGCGCCGCGATGATCCGGACGTGCGGGAGATATCCGAGGCTGTGGACGGGCTAACGGCGGCGCTCAGAGAGAACTCGATGAGCATCCGCATGCTACCGCTCAAAACAACTTTTGAACGGTCCCGCCGGCTGGTGCACGATCTTGGAATCGAGCTGCACAAAGACGTTGAACTCACCATCGAGGGCGCTGATACGGAGCTGGATAAGACCGTGATCGATCAGTTGAACGATCCGCTGGTGCATATCATCCGAAACAGCATGGATCATGGTATCGAGACGCCGGAAGCTCGCCGCGCGGCCGGCAAACCTCCCACTGGAACCATACATCTTTCGGCCCGGCACTCCGGAGCGAACGTCCTGATCAAGATCAGCGACGACGGACGCGGCCTGGATGTAGAGCGGGTGCGCACCCGCGCCATCGAGCAAGGCTTGATCGACGGCGCCGCCAGGCTTTCGGAAACCGAGATCTTCTCTTTCATCCTCGCGCCCGGGTTTTCGACAGCGCGCGAGGTGACTTCGGTATCCGGACGGGGCGTGGGTATGGACGTTGTCCGGCGCAGCGTGGAGGGACTCAGGGGCTCCATCGATATCGCCAGTAAACCGGGAGCAGGGCTAACGGTAACGCTCCGCCTGCCCCTGACGCTGGCCATTATCGACGGGTTGCTGGTGCGCGTCGGGCAGGCGCACTTCGTGCTGCCGCTAGCCAACAGCCTGGAATGCGTCGAGCTGACCCGCCAGGACATTTTGGAGTCGAACGGTAAACACCTGGCCAACGTTCGCGGCGATCTCGTTCCTTATATCCGGCTGAGCGAGTACTTCCAAATGGAAAGCGACAGGCCGGACACCGAGCAGATCATGGTGGTCGAAACCGAGCACGGGCATTACGGTTTCGTGGTGGACCAAGTGCTCGGAGATCATCAGACCGTAATCAAGAATCTGGGAAGGCTGTATCGAAATGTGCAAGTGGTCTCAGGAGCCACCATCCTCGGAGACGGGACGGTGGCTTTGATTCTCGATCCCAACCGGGTGGTACAGAACGTAGTCCAGAACATGTCTCAAAACAAGCGGTCTCCTGGCTGGAGGGCGCGGCGCAGTGTGGACAGGCAACATCCCAATTAGGCAAACGATTCGTTCAAAAGGAGAGCAGCATCGATGGTACGTAAAGTAAACGGTAAGAAACACTCGCAGAGTTTCGGCAACGGCAGTACAGCCGTTCTGGAATACGGCCCGCAAGATGAGCGCGCCGGCGAGAGCCACACTGCGAAAACAGCAGACAGCGAGATGCACCGCATGTCGCAAGAAATCATGCGCCTGGTAGAGGCATCGCGCCAAGGCCGTCTCGAAGAGCGCGGCAAGGTGGACCAGTTTCAGGGTGCCCACCGCGAAATGATACAAGGCATCAACGACATGCTGGATGCTATCCTGCTGCCCATCGGCGAAGGCAACCGCATCCTGGCCCAGATCTCGAACGGAAAAATCGACGAGCTGATCGCGCAGACCTATAAGGGCGATCACGAAAAGATGAAGCAGGCCGTCAACAACGTGGGCACGGTAGTGCAGGCCCTGCAGAAAGAAATGATGCGCCTGACGGACGCGTCGAAGGACGGTCAACTCTCCGAGCGCGGCAAGCCGGAGCAGTTCAGCGGCGCGTACGCCGAGATCGTGCGCGGCGTTAACACCATGCTGGATGCCATCCTGCTGCCCATCGGCGAAGGTAACCGCATTCTTGGCCAGATCTCCAATGGCAAAATCGACGAGTTGATCGCGCAGACCTACAAAGGCGATCACGAAAAGATGAAGCAGGCCGTAAACAACGTCGCCGTGGTGGTGCAGGCACTCCAGAAAGAATTGATGCGCCTGGCGGACGCGTCGAAGGACGGTCAACTTTCCGATCGCGGCAAGCCGGAACAGTTCAGCGGCGCATATTCCGACATTGTCCGTGGCGTCAACACCATGTTGGATGCCATCCTGCTGCCCATCGGCGAGGGCAACCGCATTCTCAGCCAGATCTCCAATGGGAAAATCGACGAGCTGATTGCGCAGACCTACAAAGGCGATCACGAAAAGATGAAGCAGGCGATCAACAACGTAGGCACAGTGGTACAAACCCTACAGAAAGAGCTAGGGCGCCTGATCGACGCCTCTCGAGAAGGGCAGCTTTCCGAACGCGGCAAACCCGAACATTTCCAAGGCGCGTACGCCGAGATCGTGCGCGGCGTCAACTCCATGCTGGACGCAATCCTGCTGCCCATTGGCGAAGGCAACCGCATACTGGCCCAGATCTCCAGCGGGAAAATCGACGAATTGATCGCGCAGACCTATAAAGGCGATCACGAGAAGATGAAACAGGCCGTGAACAACGTGGGCACGGTAGTGCAGAGCCTGCAGAAAGAATTGCTGCGCCTGACCGACGCCGCGAAGGAAGGAAAGTTACTCGAGCGCGGCAATCAGGATGAGTTTCAAGGCGCTTATGCGAACATCGTTCGCGGCGTGAACGCCATTCTGGACGCCGTTATTACTCCTCTCAATGTCGCTGCCAACTATGTCGAACGCATCAGCAAGGGCGACCTTCCGCCTCAGATCACTGATACTTACCACGGCGAATTCAATACCATCAAGAACAATCTGAACTCTCTCATCGTCGCCATGAACGATGTCACGCACGCGGCCGAAGAGATCGCCCAGGGCAATCTGACAGTTTCCGTTCGGGAGCGTTCCGCCCAAGACAAGCTGATGCAGGCCCTGATCGCCATGGTCGCTGGCCTTACTCGCACGGTGACGGACGTCCGCACCATCGCGGGCGAGGTATCGTCCGCCAGCCAATCCATCAGCCAGGCTTCGATAGAAGTATCCAATGGCGCCACCGCCCAGGCCGCTTCCGCCGAGGAAGCCTCTTCTTCCATGGAGGAAATGGTTTCCAATATCAAGCAGAACGCGGACAACGCGCAGCAAACCGACAAGATCGCGACCAAATCGGCCAAGGACGCGCAGGAGAGCGGCAAGTGCGTGCTGGAGGCGGTCGGGGCGATGAAGGAAATCGCCAGCAAGATCTCCATCATTGAAGAGATCGCCCGGCAGACCAACCTGCTGGCCCTGAATGCGGCCATCGAAGCCGCGCGCGCCGGCGAGCACGGCAAGGGATTCGCGGTGGTGGCGGCGGAGGTCCGCAAACTGGCGGAACGAAGCCAGAAAGCGGCTGGCGAGATCAACCATCTCTCGGGCACGACGGTGAAAGTATCCGAGAAGGCCGGAGAGATGCTCGACAAGCTGGTGCCCGACATCCAGAAGACCGCGGAACTGGTGCAGGAAATCACGGCGGCCAGTAAGGAACAGGATACCGGCTCCGAACAGATCAACAAGGCGCTGCAACAACTGGAAAAAGTCATCCAGCAGAATGCTTCCGCGGCCGAAGAGATGGCCTCTACGACAGAAGAGCTGACGGGTCAGTCCGACCAGCTTTTGAGTGCGCTCGGATTCTTCCGCACGGGAGATACCGGACAAGCTCCGCCTGTCAGATCCGGATTGGCCAAGCCGCCGGCATCGTTGAACAAGCTCCAGGACGCGGTGGGCCAACACGCCGCGGTGGGCCAACACGCGGCCGCTGGCGCATCCAAGAAGGTTGCTAAATCCGGAGTCGCTCTCAAGATGAGAGAGACTGGCGACCGGATTGATAAGGAGTTCGAACGCTTCTAAAGGCTTGAGGCGCGGGTTGCTAGAGAGCCCGCGCCTCAACCTGAAGACGCGAAAGGAAACTAATCATGAGCGTTACCGAAATCACTGATACGCGGCAGTACCTGACATTCAAATTAGGGGACGAGGTGTATGCGACCGATGTCTCCAAGGTGCGGGAAGTGCTCGATTTCACGACCATCACCAAGATCCCCCGCACGCCGGACTTCATGAGCGGCGTCATCAATCTCCGGGGCAACGTAGTGCCGGTCGTCGATCTGCGGTTATGTTTCGAAATGTCGAAAACGGTGAAAACGGTCAACACCTGCATCGTCGTGGTGGAGATGTTGCTCGAGGGCGAAACAACCGTGATCGGCGCCTTGGCCGATTCGGTGGAAGAAGTGATTGACCTCGAGCCGGAGCAGATTCAGCCGCCGCCCAGAATCGGCACTCAGATCCGAACCGACTTTATCAAGGGCATGGGGAAGCGCGACGCGCAGTTCATCATGATCCTGGATATGGACCGTGTTTTCTCCGCCGAGGAGCTGTCGGCGGTACGAGGCGCGGAATTGATCAAGCCTGGGACTGAAGTACACGCCTGAGCGGAAAGCGGGGGCCCCGAATCATCGCCGCCCCCCTCTCTCGATCCACGTCATGAGATCACGCAATGAAGGCCTGTCCAAATCGGATTTCGAGCGGCTACGTGACCTGATTTATAGCGAATCCGGCATTAACTTGAGCGCGGACAAGAAGACCATGATGGAGATCCGCATCAAGCGCCGGTTACAAAACCTCAACATTGCGACCTTCGGAGAATATTGCGATAGCGTATTTACGCAGGAAGGAAAAGAAAACGAACTCGTCCACCTGATCGACGTCATCACCACCAATAAAACCGATTTCTTTCGCGAGGCGGGACACTTTGACTTCCTCGTCTCGAATGCTTTGCCGGACTTAGCGGCGCGTAAAGGCGCCAACCGGAAGTCGCTGGTCTGGAGCGCCGGATGCTCCACCGGCGAGGAGCCCTACACGCTGGCCATGGTCCTCAGCGAGTATTCCGAAGCATGCCCGGGCTTCGGATTCCGCGTGCTGGCAACCGATATCAGCACCGCCGTGTTGACTAAGGCCGCCATGGGTATATTCAAGGCTGAGCTGCTGGTTCCCGTTCGCCAGGATCTGCGAAAGAAGTACTTCATGCGCAGCCGCGACCCGGAATCGGACCTCCTTCGGGTGGTTCCCGAACTGCGTGCCCTGATCGAGTTCCGCCGCATCAACTTCATGGATTCCGACTTTGGCCTCGCCGAATTGCCGGAAATTATCTTCTGCCGGAACGTCATCATCTATTTTGACCGGCCCACCCAGGTGCGTCTGTTGGGAAAGCTCACCCGCCAACTGTCGCCGGGCGGGTATTTCTTCGCGGGCCATTCCGAGTCCTTGCAAGGAATGGACCTGCCGCTGGTTCCGGTTGCGCCGGCCGTCTACAGGAAACCCTGATGACGAACTCTGCTCTCATTCTGCCGGATCTCGACCTTCAGCCGGGCGAACTATACCTGGCTCGAAGTCCCGCGATTCTGCGAACCATTCTGGGATCCTGCGTGGGGGTCACATTCTGGAGCGCGCGGTTGGGGGCCGGCGCACTGTGCCATGGCGTCCTGCCGAGATGCCCGTACGTCAAACCCGCGACCTCTAACGAAGCCGAGGGGCATCGCTATGTCGATTTCAGTATTCGCTACCTGGCACAACAGTTTGACAACCTTGGAGCTGGCCGGCATGAAGTGGAAGTGAAATTGTTCGGAGGCGCCGATGTTCTGCCCGTCGATCGGGCCCTTACCGCGCGCCCCACGGTGGGAGCCCAGAATTGCCAGGCCGCCGTGGAGGTCTTGGCGGAGGAAGGCTTCACGGTGTCCGCTTCCGACCTGGGCGGCGTCCGCGGCCGGAGAATTCACTTCCACACCGGGACGGGTGAAGTGCTGCTGCACCGGCTGGCAGCCTGGAGTGAGCGGCTGCGGTGAACGGCGTTCAGAGGTATACGCTATGAGCCAACCAAAGATTCGCGTCCTCATCGTTGACGATTCCGCCGTAGTTCGCCAGACCCTGAGCGAAGTACTGTCCGAAGATCCAGCCATTGAGGTAATTGGCACAGCCAGCGATCCCTTCGTCGCCGCCGAACGGATGGAAGACGAAGTGCCGGACGTGATCCTGCTGGATATTGAGATGCCCCGCATGGACGGCCTGACGTTTTTGCAGAAGATCATGAGCCAGCATCCGATACCGGTGATAATCTGCTCCTCTCTGGCCGAAGAAGGGGCTCAGAACACGTTCAAAGCTCTCGAGTACGGGGCCGTGGATATTATCGCCAAGCCCCGCCTTGGAACCAAGCGGTTTTTGGAGGAGTCGCGCGTTATCCTTTGCCAGGCCGTCAAAGGGGCGGCCGCAGCCCGACTGCAGGTTGCCAGACCGAGCCGTGTAGTGGAACCGAAGCTCACCGCCGACGCCATCCTCTCGCTCGCTAAAGGCACTGTGCTCGAAACCACCGAAAAGGTGATAGTCATCGGCGCCTCTACCGGCGGTACTGAGGCGTTGCGCTCGCTGCTCGAAGTCCTGCCCGCGGACGCTCCCGGAATAGTAGTGGTGCAGCATATGCCTGAAGTATTCACCCGGGCATTCGCCAACCGCCTGGACAGCCTGTGCGAAATCTCGGTGAAAGAAGCGGAGACCAACGATACTGTACTGCGCGGACGCGCACTGATTGCGCCGGGCAACCATCATGTGCTCCTCAAGCGAAGCGGCGCGCGATACTACGTGGAGATAAAAGACGGACCGCTGGTTTCACGCCATCGTCCCTCGGTGGATGTGCTGTTTCGTTCTGCGGCACGCTACGCGGGACAGAATGCCGTGGCTGTGATTATGACGGGAATGGGCGACGATGGCGCTCGCGGGATGCTGGAAATGAAAGAAGCAGGGGCAGCTACGATCGCTCAGGACGAGGCGACCTCAGTGGTTTTCGGAATGCCGAACGAGGCGATCAAACGCGGCGCCGTGGATGAAATTCTACCGCTCGAATCGATCGCCGGATCGATGCTCAAGCGTGCCCGCTAAGAGCGGGACCCGGCAATGTACGGGCATGACATGGCGGAGCTCAATTAGCGGGACGGTATAGGCTCAACTGTGCCACTACCGCCAGGCAGCGTGCGACCGCAGTCCGGCGCGGCATCCTTTAACGATATGGTGAGCTGTATTCCGGAGGGTTGCCGGTTCCGAACGCTGACCGACGCGCCGAATAACGAGAGGATGCGGTACGCCATGGGTGGGCCCAAGCCCAAGTCTCGATCAGCGGCGGGATCAAAAAATAGTTCGCCGAAATAGCGCCCAGAACCACTGCTGCCGACCGCGAAGTAGAATATGGCAAGGGGGAACTGATTGCCGAGTATTGCGTCGACTAGAAGCCTAACCCAGGTTGCGAGCAGGACGCTGACCAGAGCGAGGGCGTAGCGGAACACGAGGGAGCGAGACAACGGCACCTCCATCAGACGATTACCAGCTGGATAACGGAGGAGAGGGGAACGACTCTCGCGGGAGTGGGGAAGGAAACCGTCCCCGTGCAGCAGGGCGGCCGATCGAACCAGCGATCGAGCCCGGCCCGCAGTTCTTCAGTGCTTGTTTAAACTCTAGCTCTTTTTGGGCGCACGTGCTACCGGTCCATGAAAGCAAAAAGCGACCCCTCGGTAGGGGTCGCCTTCGCGATTGCGTCGCGTCGTCTTACAGTTTTACAGTTACCGTCTTTACTTCGGTGTACTGTTGCAAACCATACTCGCCGAGCTCACGTCCAATCCCGGATTGCTTGAATCCGCCGAAGGGAGCGCGGGTGTCCAGGACGTTGTAGCAGTTTACCCAGACTGTGCCGGCCCGCACGTTGTTCGCGATTGCGTGAGCTTTCTTGATGTCGCGAGTCCAGACGGCTGCGGCCAGTCCATACGTGGTCCGATTGGCTCTGTCCACCACCTCCTCGGCGCTTTTGAAGGGGATGATGCTCATCACCGGGCCGAAGATTTCTTCCCGCGCTATCTTCATCTCATCCTGAACATCGGCGAATACCGTGGGTTGGATGAAGTAGCCGCGATCTCCAACACGATCACCGCCGCAAACCAGCTTGGCTCCCTCGTCCCGGCCCGATTCGATATACCCCATAACCTTGTCGAACTGCGTTTGATCCACTTGCGGACCTTGTTCGGTCTTGGGATCGAAGGGATCGCCCACCGTGGTTTTTCTCGCACGGGCGCCGCTCTTTTCAACGAACTGATCGTATATTTTCTCTTCTACGAACACGCGGGACCCGGCGCAGCAGCACTGGCCATGGTTGAAGAACAATCCGAAGTGCGCGCCCTCCACTGCTTCATCCAGATCCGTGTCCGCGAACACAATGTTGGGACTCTTGCCGCCCAATTCCAAGGTGATCCGCTTCAAGTTGGATTTCGCGGCGGCTTCCATGATGAGTCGTCCCACTTCGGTGGAACCGGTGAACGCTACCTTATCGACGTCCATGTGATGCGCGATGGCGGCGCCGGCCGTCGGACCAAATCCCGGCAGCAGGTTCACCACTCCTTCCGGAAACCCTGCTTCCACAATCAGCTCACCGATACGCAGCGCTGAGAGAGGTGTTTGCTCGGCCGGCTTCATCACCACCGTGTTTCCCGTCGCCAGCGCCGGGGCCAACTTCCAGGCCAACATCAACATGGGGAAGTTCCAGGGAATAATCTGCCCTACCACTCCGACCGGTTCGTGCCGCGTGTAGCAAAAGAAGTCGCCGTCCACGGGAATAGTCTTGCCGTGAACCTTATCGGACCAGCCGGCAAAATACCGGAAGCAGCCCACCGTGGCCGCGACGTCAACGGCTTTTGCGATGGACACGGGCTTTCCGTTGTCCAGAGATTCGAGCGCGGCCAACTCGTCGGCGTTCTTTTCAATCAAATCGGCGAGCCGGTAAAGCAGACGTCCCCGCTCAGATGCGGGAATCTTGCGCCACACTCCGTGTTCGAATGCCCGCCTGGCAGCATTGACCGCCTTATCCACATCGGCTGCATCGGCTTCGGCAATCTGGCAGATTTCTTCGCCGGTTGACGGATTCACGGTCGCAAAGGTTTTGCCGGATTCGCTCGGGACCCAGCGATTGTTGATCAAGAGTTTTGTCGCTGACACAGCGACTCGGCTTTCCTTAGCCGGGGACATGACAGAGGCCATTTTGCGAACTCCTTTTACAAATGTTGCTCACAACACGCCGTAAGCTACACTAGACAATAACATGTCTGGAACCTGGAATCTTAAGTGTCTTTGACAACCTCAGGACCACGAATCGCCACTGGTCTGTTCCTTCTGAGCACTACCGCGGCGCTGCTTGCTTCCACGGGAACTATGGGCAGCGTGCGTGCCGAAGGCGATGTCGCGCTGGATACCAATCCCAATTCGTCCTTCTGGCAGGACGCACGGCCGGTGATTGCTGATCGGGACAATTTCGGAAAGCCCGTCCCCGGATTTGCGACGGAGGTGCGTTCGCGCTGGACGGGCGGCAATCTCTACTTCCTTTTCATCTGCCCATACCAGGAGCTTTACCTAAAGCCGCACCCGGTTACAGCAAGCGAAACGAATGAGCTCTGGAACTGGGACGTCGCGGAGGTATTCATCGGCTCGGATTTCAAGAATATACGCCGTTACCGGGAGTTTGAAATTTCGCCGCAAGAAGAGTGGGTTGATCTCGACATTGACCGTTCGAAACCGCATCCTGAAGACGGGTGGCTTTGGAACTCGGGATTTCAGGTTTCGGCGAGAATCGACCGTGCCAGCAAGATCTGGTACGCCGCCATGCGGATTCCCTGGGCAGCCATTGATTCGCGGCCGCCGCAAGTGGGGGCCGAATTCCGAATCAACTTGTATCGATCCCAAGGGCCGCCGGGAAACCACAAGTGGATCACCTGGCAACCAACCATGGACGCTAGCTTTCATGTGCCGGAGCGCTTCGGGTTGTTGAAGCTGGAGTCTAAATAGGTACAGCTAGCTTTCGAAACAGCCGATTATCAATCGATGAAAGGGTACAAACAACGCCGGCATTCCCGCTACGCCGCCGATCTGGCCATCCAGGTGGACGCGATGCGCGGAACCCGCCTTGAACATGGAACGGGACGCCTGTTGGATCTCTCGGAAGGCGGTCTGTGCTTCGTCGGCACGCGCTATCTCCCTCCCGGCACCAGCGTCAATATCGAGTTTGAAGACTGCCGTCTGGTGGGCGAGGTGCGACACTGCCGGCTGCGAGAGTACGCTGCTCATGTCGAGTTCGTGACCGGAGTTCGGATTCAACAGGTGCTGGACGGCCAGGACTCTTTAAGAGGCCTGACGCAGACGCCGCTCGGGTAGCCCCGCACGTGACAATCCGTGAAAAAGGCGAATGCACCGACTCCCTCACGGTCGCGGTTCGGCTACGGTAACTGAACCGCGAGCGTAAGCGACCGGTTGTTGCTATCTTTTGACATTCAGCGCCGCTCCCTATTCCAATTGGAAAGATACGATTCCGCTGCCAGGGTTTCGAGTGCCTGCCCTTGTTCGTAGCGCCATTCGGTGAGCTTCCGCTCCCGCAATTGTTCGAGCAACTGAAGGCGCTGCTTGGCTTCATTGTATTTTTTCTTCTGCAACGCGAGATCCCGCTCGCAGCGGGTCCTCAACTCCCCTAGTTTTTGCGCCCGCCGGCGTAGGTTCGAGCCATAGTCGACCATTGCACGCAAGTCCTCGCCGCGGGGATCCAGGAGCGTTACAATGGACGCACCCAGTTTCGATTTCTCAGCGCCCAGCGCAGCCGCTTGCATTTGAAGACGAATCTGTTCCTGGCCCAAACGCTTCAATTTGGCCTGTTCGAGCGAGAACTCAAGCGAGCGCCAGCGAATCACTCTGTCCAACGGGAAATGAAAGCGCCCCATACGCGGCTTGCGGGGTTACCCCAGATGGGCAACCAACTTTTCCAGGCGCTCCAAGGTTTCCGAAAGACTCGAGAAGGCGTGCGCGTCCTGTTTGAGGAAATTCAGGATTTCCGGCCGGCATCGGATGCATGCGTCCAGTTTCGGATTGCTTCCGGCCGCATAAGCACCCAACTGGATGAGATCTTGCGAATCGTGATACAGAGCCAGCGCCTCCCGAATTTTTTGAATGGAAGAAACCTGCTGCGGGCTGGCCACGCGAGAAGTCAAACGGCTCAGAGAATGCCGGATATCGAGGGCTGGATAATGGCCGGCCGCTCCCAGTTCGCGCGACAGGATAAAGTGACCGTCCAGAATGCCGCGTACGGCATCGCAAATCGGCTCGTTGAAATCGTCGCCCTCCACCAGAACCGTGAAGAATCCCGTGATGGAACCTTTCTTGAAGTGTCCGGCGCGTTCGAAGATTTTGGGCAGCAGCGCAAAAACCGATGGGGTGTATCCTTTTTGACTGGGCGGCTCTCCGGCAGCCAGGCCGATTTCGCGCTGGGCCATGGCCAGCCGAGTCACAGAATCCAGCACCATCAGGACATTCTTGCCTTGATCGCGGAAATACTCGGCTACCGCCAACGCTACGAAGCAGGCCCGGATGCGAAGCGGCGCGGGCCGATCGGAGGTGGCCACCACTACAACGGAACGGCTGCGGCCTTGGGGGCCAAGTTCGTTTTCGAGAAACGCTCGCACCTCGCGGTTGCGTTCACCGACCAGCGCGATCACGCTGACATCGGCGTCGTTGTGGCGCGACATGGCTCCGAGCAGTGTGCTTTTGCCCACACCGCTGCCGCCGAAGATCCCCACGCGCTGTCCTTTGCCACACGGAAGCAATCCATCAATAGCGCGAATACCGGTGATCAAAGGCTCGGTGATGTGCTCACGGTCCAAAGGGCCCGGCGCGGCTGCGTAAAGCGGATACGCCGCAGAGGCTTGAATGGGAGGGCCACCGTCAATGGGCCGGCCGAACCCGTCCAACACACGCCCCAACAGTTGCGGGCCCACGCGTAGCAGCGCTTCGTTCTTACGCGCGATCACGCGATCGCCCAGTTGCAGACCGTCCATCTCTTCTAGAGGGAGCGACAGCACCTGTTCATTTCGAAAACCGATCACTTGCGATCGGATGGAGCGGCCGGAAGAGGTGCGTACTTCACAGAAATCGCCGATGGAAACTACGGGGCCTCGCGAGGCGATCAGCAGTCCCACCATCTCGGTAACTTCGCCCACCCAAGGCAACAATTCTACTTCGGAAGTGTGCTGTATCAAGGATCCAAGGGGGGAGCTGAGAGCAGCGCTCATATTAGGTACCCAACTTGTCGATCAGGCCGCGTTCAATCTCGCGCAATTGGGTATCGACGGAAGCGTCCAGCAGGCCTTGCGAAGTATCGAAAAACAATTCGCCGGGATTCAAAGCCGGATCGGCGGACAAAACCAGGTTCTTAGGCGAGCCGCACTGCTCCAGGCACTTTCGCACCAAAGATTCCAGGCTCGGATGCATGCGCACGCGGCTGATCTCACGGGATTGGAGCTTTGAGAATGAAGCCTTCACCAAACCGGCCAGCGCATCCGGATCAATGACCACCTCACGGTGAACTACGCGCGCCGCGATCAGCGTAGCCAGCCGGACCAGGTCGTGCAACGTTTCTTCGCGAAGCGACTCGCGGAGACGTGCAAGTTCGGCCAGGTTGCGTGCCATTTTTTCAAATGCCGGAAGGATTTGTTGCTCGGCATCTTTGCGGCCCGTGGCGACGCCTTGATCGAAGGCCTCCCGGCGCGCCTGTTCCAGTGCCTGTGCGGCCTCGCGGGCGGCGTCCGGACGGGAATTGTGCGATCGATCGGTTCGTGCCGATGCCACCGTGCGCCAGAACGCCGGGGCGGCCGAGTGTTCATCACCGAGCAGAATCTCAGACGACATATTGACTGTCACCGCCGCCCTTGAGACTGAGAACGCCCTCGGACTCCAACTGCTGAACCACGGCCAGAATCTGCTGTTGCGCGGCCTCTACGTCGCGGATTCGCACCGGGCCGGTTGCTTCCATATCCTCGCGTAGCATCTCGCCTCCGCGTTGCGACATGCATTGTAGAAAATGATTTTTCAGTTGCTCGCTGGTGCCTTTGAGCGCCACCACCAGCAGCTTCTTGTCGATCTTGGCAACCACTTCCTTCATAGCGGCCGGATCGATCAACAGGAGATCCTCGAAGGTGAACATGTAGTGCCGGATGGCATCTACCAACGTCTGCTCTTCTTTCATGTTCGTGAGAATCTCGTCGCTGATGGCGGAATCCATGCGATTCAGGATTTCGGCCACGGAGCGTGGACCTCCGTGCGCTTCCATTCTCAATTCGCCCACCGTCTTCAACTTTTCGGAGATCACGAGTGACACGCGGGCCACGACATCCGGAGAGACTTTGTCCAGTTGCGCGATTCTGAGCGCCACATCCGGGCGTAACTCCGGAGGAAGGTTCGCAATCAGTGAAGCCGCTTGCGACGCCGAGAGATGCGAGAGTATCAGCGCGATGGTCTGTGGATGCTCGCCCTCCATGAACCGGCTCAATTGCAGGGGGTCGGCCTTCTGTATGGACTCGATATTCCTGTTGGCTTGAGCTCCGGACTTCGGCAGATGCTCGGCAATCCGCTTAGCGCCTTCGGGACCAAAGGCGTTGGCCAGCATTTTCTTGGCAAAATCGAACCCGCCACGTGCACCACCGCGCGTGGCTTGAGAAAATTCTTCCAGCACGGATTCGGTCTGATTGGGCGTGATCTTGTCGAGACGCGCGACGGCTTTGCTGACGGCCTTCACTTCCTCGTCATTCAGTTGCTTCAGAATCTCGCCGCCTAGCTTGTCACCGAGCGCGACCAACAGAATGGCCGCTTTTTGAGGGCCGGGGATTTTCGCCGTTGTACTTTCGTTAAGGGTCATGAGGGATTATCAGTGCGCCTCTTCTTCCGACAGCCAGCCACGCAGAACTCCTGCCCATGCTTCTGGATTGTTTCGTCCGCTTTCCTGTAGCTGGTTCAGCAGGACCTCGGTTCTGGAGGGCATGAGCGCAGGCAGGCGCGCACCTTCGTTGGCCGCGATGGCGCCCGGCTGCGAACCGGGGGCGGCCGTGAGGCTGGCCATTGAGGTGGCCGGTGGCAGCACCTCAGGCATATCCTGGATACGTTCTTTCTTTTTGCCGCGCGACACTCGAAAGATAACCAGCGCAATCACCAGGACCGCCCCTCCAGCCGATCCCCACAGGATGATCGGTTTTTGTTTGAGCGTCTCGATCGCCGTCAAGTTGTCGCGCTTGGCAGGCTCGGGCGTCTGCGCGGGAGGAAGCTCCATGTTCAGTGTGCTGTCAAAAGGAAGCGCTTCCACAGTGAGCTGATCTCCGCGCTCCGGATTCAGGCCAACCAGCGTCGATACCAAAGTTTGAATGGCCTTGATCTTTTCGGTGTCCGGCGGCGTGACAACGCGATGCATCTGCTTGCCCTGCCCTTCCCATTTGGCGCCCTGATCCACCAACACGGCGATCGACAGACGCTTGATAGCGCCTTGCGGCAGCTTGACATGCTTGGTGACGCGGCTGGATTGGTAAGCGATGCTCTCGCTCCGCTTAGTGGAGGTCGATCCGCTTCCAGTCGGGTGAGCAGCGGCGGCCTGCGGGAGGTTGGCAGATGTACCTGGAGGCGTAGGTGCAGCGGCGGCGCGGGTGGTTCCGCTAGAATCTTCGGTTTTCTGCGACGTCACCATCACGGACTTGGTGGGGTCGAATGTCTCCTCGCTTTGTTCGCCACTGGTCATGTCTACTTCAGCCGAAACTCCAGTACGGAACTTGTCGGCGCCCAGCAGCGGGTCCAAGGTGTTGTTGATCTTGAGGGCCAGGTCATGTTCGATGGCCTGCCGGTATTCGAGCGCGGCCTCGCTTATTTGCGCACCATCGGGCAACCCATCGCGCCGTGGCCGGCTAAGCAGGTTTCCGCTCATGTCCACCACCGAAATGGATTCGGGCGCCAAGCCTTCCACGGCGCTTGACACCAGGTTGGTGATGGCAATCACGTTTTGAGCAGACAACCGCGCGCCCGGACGAAGACCCACCAGTACGCTGGCTTTTGCGGCCTCACGAGAATCGGTGAAAACAGATTCCTTGGGCAAACTCACATGAACGCGCGCCTGCTGCACGGCTGCCAGCGCCATCACCGAGCGCTCCAGTTCGCCTTCCACAGCACGGCGATAGTTCACATGTTCGGCGAAGTCGGTAATGCCGAAGTTGGTCTTGTCGAAAATTTCAAAGCCGATGCGCCCCGTTTTGGGAAGTCCCAGGCCGGCCATTTCCAGCCGCAGTTCGGCCACGCGGGCTTCCGGCACCAACAGGCTGGTGCCGTTTTCTCCGACTTTATAGACTACTCCGCCCTCGCGCAGTTTCGCGACCATGGCGCTGGCGTCTTCCGGAGACAACGCCGTGTAAAGCGGGCGCATGCCGGCGTCCTGCTGCCAACGCGAGAACCACATGACGCCCGCGGCCATCGCGAGAGCGCAGAGCACGATGGTCACGCGTTGCATCGTGGTTAGGGAAGCCAGAAGTTTCTTGAGTTGTTCCATGGATTGAAGAGGGCAATACTACACTCATCTCAGACTTGCATCCTCATGACCTCTTGATAGGCCGACACTACCTTATTCCTGACTTGCATGAACAAGTCGAACTCGAGCGACGATCGCTGAGCCGCCAAGGCCACCGAGTGCAATTCCTCGTTACCGCCGGTAAGAAAGCTGTTCACCGTTTGCTGGGCCTGGGCCTGCGATTTTTCAACTCCTCCGACCAGACCTTCCAGCACGGATTGAAAACCGCCGGGAGTAGCCGTGGAAGAGTCGACCGGAGCGATGTGGGGAATGCTAACAGGGCCGATAGGAGCAATTGGTATGGACATGGAGATTAACGGAAGAGATCGAGCGATTTCTGGATCATGTCTTTGACCGCGGAGATGGCGGCCACGTTGGCTTCATAGCCGCGGGAAGCGCCGATCAGATCCACCATGTCCTCGGCCTGGTTGATCTTGGGAAACGAAACATATCCGTTCTTGTCGGCGTCCGGATGTCCTGGCATGTAGCGCTGCAAGGGCTCGCTGTCATCGACGATGGTTTGACTGACGGTGACTCCTGAAGCGCTCGTTCCCATCGCGGAGTTTAGTTCCGAACCAAACGATCCCACCGACGGGTCTTCTTCAAACACGACGTCTTTTCTGTGGTATGGACCGCCCTCGGGCGTGCGTGTGGTTTCCGCGTTGGCCAGGTTTTCCACCAGAAGTTCGGCGCGGGTTCGTTGCGCCGACATTCCGGAACCGCTGACGGCCAGAGACGAAAAAAGGCTCATGAAGTTTTGCCCTCATCAATCGCGCTTCTGAGAGTCTGCAGTTCGGAGCGCGCCAGATTGGTGGCCACAGCGAATCGTAGCGCGTTTTCGGAGAGCCGGCGGGATTCCCGGTCCATGTCCACGTTATTGCCGTCGTTCTTGGTCTTGAGCCCCGAAACTTCGACAGCTGTGGGTTCCAAGCTGCCGAACTGGTTGGCGAGCTCGGACTGAAAGTCAACGTCCTTGGTTTTGTATCCGGGAGTGTCGACGTTGGCGATGTTAGATGAGACGAGCTTCTGGCTGGCGCTCAACATATTCATGTAGCGCTCGATGCCGACACCAGCGTTCTCCAGCATGATGGCATCGCAATGCAATTTGCCTGCCGCGGGTCGCGGAGCCATGAATCAGAGACTTGGCAGCGGATACCGTTTCAGCGATGACGCTTGGTGTTGAGAATTCGACGGTGTCCCCTTACTTACGGGTTTGTGAAAGAATCAACTGTACGAACGCTCCCTTCCGGTCGCGGCTCGGTAATCCATTCGAAAAACAGAGTATCTTTCCGAGCCGCGCGCGGAAGCAAGCGTTCTTTACGTGCGGGGCTATCCGCGGAATTGAACTGCTGGGCGTGGAGTCTCAGTAAAACGGGCAGCGCTGTAGCGGCTCGCCTTTTGGACTACGGCCAGCTGCGCGGCATCTATGGCGCGCCGGACCACGGTCATGTCGCGTGCCCAGGTCAGGAGTTCGCGGGCTTGTTCGGGAATAGACGACGCCGCGCGTTCACTTTCCGGCATTGATTCCCAAAGCTCTCGCAACGCATCCGTATATTCGGGAACTAGGCGGTTGGCCAGAACATGGTCGCCGCCGAGTAGCGCTGAGCGCAAGTCCCGTGAGATGCTATCCAGCGCTTGCGACATTGGGATTGTTGCTGGTGGCGTATTGGAATAGCCCCTGCAAGAAGGTGTTTTGTTGCTGCAGTGTTGCGATTAGCGCGTCGGCTTGGGCCATTTGCGCTTGCAGGTTAGCCTGGAGCTGCGCGATCTGCGCCTGATCGTTATTGATTTGCGTCTGATCTGTGTTCACTTGGTTCTGTAGCGACTGCGACTCGGTAGCGATCACGCCAGTGGTCGGATCGGTGATGCCGTTCAAACTGTTGGTGGCGTACTGTAGGAACCCACCCGTAGTTGGACTACCGAGAAAAGAAACGGCATCGGTGATTTGAGATGGAGACAGACCCGCGATCACGGAAGGGTCGAACGTTAGCGTGCCCTGATCGGTAAATTCGACCCCCAACTGCGTCAAATTGGTAATCGAGCCGCCGGATCCCGTGTAAGTGCCGATCTGACTTAGCACTTGATCCATGGACAGCACGGTGCTGTCTCCAGTCAAGGCGCCGCCGTTTTGGCCGTGGTTCTTTTGCAGCTCCGTGACGGCCGAGTTAAACGCGGTGACTAAGTTGGAAAGCGCGTCGGATACCGAGCTAAGGCTGGCCGAGACTGTTACGGTGGTGGTGCCGGTCTGGCCCCCGAGCGTCACGTTCAGGCCAGAAGCAATAGTCACATTGGAGGAGTTGGTGGTGATCCCCGCAGGTGGCTGTCCATCTACCGTATAGGACCCGCTCGTTCCCGTGGCCAGGACGCTCAACAGATTGTTCGTCCCGTCGTTCACTTGAATGGCGTTGTCGCCCAGGCTGGTGCTTTGAACCACTAAACGATAGTCCGGCGCTGTGGGAGAACCCAGATTCACCACTACTGCTTGCGCCGGCGCGCCACTGGAATTAATGGCGCTGGCAAGGGCGTTCAGGTTCTGACCGGAAGGGTGGATGGTGTAAGTTTGAGTGCCCACCGTCAGAGTAAACGAGGTGGATTGGCTGATGCTCTGAGTGGTCGGATCCGTGATGGGCGTCGGAGGGGCGCTGCTGATGGCGCTCGACTCAGAGCCGGCATTGAGCACATCCACAGTGTAAGTGCCGGGTAGAGCATTGCCGGACAAGCTGGCTTGCCCCACCGATGTATCGCTGGACGAGACAGCCAAAGCGCCGTTGCTGGCCCCCGACGCCACCGATTGAAGAGATGTCTGTAAACTACTAAACAGCGAATTGAGCTGTCCGAGTTCAGTGGCTTGGCTGGTGGCTTGATTTTGATCGGCCTGCAGTAACTGCATCGGCAAAGATGCGATGGAAACGGCACGAGTGACGGCAGCCTGAAGATCGCTGGAATAGGAGCCGGAGCCGGTAAGAGTGGATTGTGGGGCCGTGACGGAAATCGGACTACTTACTGGACTCGTGCTCATGGAGACTCCTCAAACAAGAAAACTGGGCCGTTCTTGGTTAAGATCGGCCCAGCGCTTACTAAGCTTTAGTTACTAACTACTGGAGAAGTTTCAGAAGGGCCGAAGGTGCGGCGTTGGCCTGTGCCAGAGCGGCGATCGAAGACTGCAGCAAGGTCTGTGCCTTGGTCAGGTTAGCAGCCGCGGAGGCGACGTCGGCGTCGCGGATCGCGGATTGAGCCGCCGAAAAGTTGGTGATTTGCGAGTTGGCCAGGGTGGAAGCGTAGTTGAGCAGGTTCTCGCCCGCTCCGACACGTCCTTGAACCAGACCCAGGGCGCTAATGGCGTTCGTGATCGCCGTCAGAGCAGCCACTGCGCTGCCGGTAACGGTTCCGCTAGTGGTGGGTGCATTGGTGGTCTGCGCGCCGGTGAGCGTGAATGTACCGGCCGCGGCAGTGGTGGAAGCGGTGAAGTTGTTGACGCTCTGGATGGAGATTCCAGTGCCCGCCGCGTTAGTGATGGCATAGATCCCGAGCGAGGAGGTCTGGGCGTTGATCTTCGACAGCGCTGAAGCCAGCGTATCGCTGGTGAGAAGGGCGACGTTGGCCGTACCCTGACCATTCTGGAATGTCAACGTTTCAGCTTTGGCGCCGTAAGTGCCTAAGCCATCCACTTCGTGAACGCCCGTGTTGGTGGCCTGTGAAAGGGCAGTAGCGATTGGATTCGCGTCCGTTGTCGCAACGGTGGCAATCGTGAACGGCGTTCCGCCGCCAAAGTTCAACTGTCCGTCTGTCCCGACCGACGCGCTGATCCCGTATTGAGACAGTTGGCTGTTCAAGCTGGAAAGAACTTGCGCTTCAGTGAGTGCGCCGCTTCCGCCCACGGATATAGTCTGTGTCTGGGCGCCACCGTTGGAAGAATAGACGTTGAGGGTGAATGTCTGGGCATGGGCGGAAAGAAACGTCGCGCCCGGTGCATCCAGCCGAACCGTGTTGGCGGTTCCTTGAGTCAGCTCGGTGCCGCCGGCGGCGACGCTGGTGGTTGCAAGACCGAGACCAGCCGCGTCCACCTGGTTAGCCGAACCGCTCAGGTCGATGCTGACCTGACCGTTGGAGGGGTTGTTGCCGCCACCGATGAAGACGGAGTTGTCGCCGTTGTACTGCCCGCCCGCGGCCAGACCGATGTTGCTGGCTTGCCGCGTGATTTCCTGCGTCAGCGACTGGAATTCCTGGTTCAGCGTGTTGCGGTTGCCGGAAAAGGTGGCGCTGGCGGATTCGGTGGCCAGGGTCTGCAAGCGGTCAAGAATTGTGGAAATGTTGTTCAATCCACCATCGACAATCTGCAGAATGCTGGTGCCGTTGCTGGCGTTCAGAACGCCCTGCTGCAGTTCGGCGATGGTGGATCGATATTGATTGGCGACCGCTAAACCTGCCGCATCGTCTCCGGACGAATTGATACGATAGCCGGACGACAATTGCTGAATAGCCTGACCTTCTAGAGTGGTGTTCTGGTTGAGGGCCTGTTCGGCGAGTAGCGATGTTACGTTGGTCTGAAGTGAAATTGACATTGTTGCTCCTCTTCTCGTTTCTGTCCGGCCTCTCGCCGAACCACGCCGTTCTCAGCGTGCTGATATCTTGTCGATGTTGCAGCAGCCTTTTTCACACTTTTTTTCAGTATTTTGTATGGGAAGAGACCGCTCGAAGTACTGTCGAAGTGTCGACATGAGCTATTTTTTCACCGCTGCTCTCACGGGCTCCGCGGGCTGAACCCGGAGGCTATTGACGATCACCACATCCACGCGGCGGTTCCGCGCGCGGCCCTGTGGCGTTTCATTGCTGTCCACCGGAACTGTTTCTGCACGCCCTACTACGGAAAACCTATCGTAGGGTAAGTGAAAGTCATCGCACAAAGTATCCAAAACGGCGATTCCTCGCGCGCAGGACAACTCCCAGTTACTTTTGAATCTGGAATTGTGAATTGGAACCGAATCGGTATGACCCTCCAACTGAATTGGGTTGGGGAGCGACCCGATCACGGATGCCAGCTTCTTCATGGTGGGATAAGCACCCTTATCGAGAGCATCGCCGCCCGAGGGAAAGAACGCCGATTCCCTCAGAGAGATCACCAAACCCCTGGCCTCCAGCCGGAGTTCCAGTTTCCCCGCCTTGATATCATCTTCCAGGTCCTTGGTCAGACGCTTTAGCGAAGGCAACAACTCAAGCAGGTTCTCCTGTTGGGATTCCTTGGGCGAGTGTTGCGCACCTCCGGGGCCTCTCATCATGGCGTTTCCCTGCCCCTTGTCATCCACAGTTCCGCCCAGGATCTTCGCCACCGCTGGAGGCACGCTGAAGGAGCTGCCATCCTTGAGCGCTTTCTCCACGGCTTCAGAAACCTGTTTCGCGCGCGACTTATCGGTCTGCGAAGAAGCGAACATCACGACAAAGAACGCGAATAGGAGTGTGATGAAGTCGGCGTACGAGACCAGCCATCGCTCATGATTTTCGGGGGGAGGCGCTTCTTTCTTCATGCCGTCTTCTAGCCCTGGGCCGGCGCTGCTTGCGCTGCCTTGCCTTGCGGAGCCTTAACCTTCTTGGCGGATTCGGCGCTCTCATCCGAGAACGGGTCCAACTTTATCCGAATCAGTTTCGGATTCAAACCCTCCACGATGCTACACACGCCTTCGAGCATGAGTTCCTTCATTTCGAGAGAGTGATGGAATCGCGCTTTGATTTTGTTCGCTACCGGCAGAAAGAAGAGATTCGCGGACGCCACGCCATACACGGTAGCCACAAAAGCGACGGCGATTCCGCGGCCGACCTCTTCGATATTCTCCAGATGCTTCATTACCTGGATCAGCCCCAGCACGGCGCCGATAATGCCAATGGTGGGCGCGTAGCCGCCCGCAGATTCGTAGACCTTGGCCATGGATTCGCCGTTCCGGTGTTCCAGAGCAATGTCCAGCTCCATCATCTTGCGGAGTTCCTGCAGATCGGTGCCGTCTACGCTCAGCGATATGGCCTTTTGAAGAAACGGGTCGGCGATGTTGGGCAGGTCTGATTCGAGGGAAATGATGCTGTTTTTCCGCGCCTTGGTGGCATAGGATATAACTTCTTCGATGATCTCTTGCGGAGACTGGGCGTGCTCGAAAAAAACACTGCCCAGGCATTTGGCCGCCTTGATCAGCGTCTTGAGCGGGGTTGTCACCATAACCGCCCCGATGGTCCCACCCAGAACGATCATGAGCGCGGTCACCTGCGCAATGTCGGTGAGTTTCCCACCCTCAATCACCAACCCGCCCAGGATTCCGCCAGCCGCCAGCAGCAATCCGCCCAGAGTAGCTATATCCGGCCGGGTGGATGACTTCTTCGCGCTAGCATCGCTCTTGCTTGCCATGGTGTCGTCCTACTTGTTCCACGAAGGGGTTGTTATTGGTTCCGCAGCCGGTGACTCCAGGTCCTGATCTTTCTTGAGCGGACAGCCCGCGGCCAGAATGGACCGCCGGAACTCAATCACCTTTTCCACTACGTCTTCGGCCGATTCCAGGACCAGAAATTTCTGGCCGGTCGTCAAGGCTACGACGGTATCCGGCGTAACTTCGACATGTTCGATCAGATCGGAGTTAACAATAAGAGGGACGTGGTTCAGCCGTGTGAGGTGTATCATGAGTAACTCCAATCTGTTAGCTTGCAGGTATATCGGCGCTGTTCCATCAAACGTTTACGGTTACTCGCCCACTTAGTGCATCTTGCCTTCCAACCAGTAAAGTGTTCGCCTGTGTCAGCCGATCAGAAGACTACCGTATAAGCCGTAACATGGAACCTAATTGGACTAAGGTGGATTTCAAGAATCCTTCGGGCCAGCGGGCTGCGACTGGGGATGGGTTGCGAAGCGCGCACGAAGCGCTGGCTCGAGATTTATCCATCAGTCTTTCTGCCTTCCTTCGGAGTTCTGTCACGGCCGGCTATGTCAGCGCGCTCGACATGCTTTTCAGCGACTTTATGAAGGACAAGGCGCCGTCCTGCTTCGGCCTGGCGATGATTCGCCCACAGCAATGCAGGTTGTTGTTGCAGGTGGAATACTCGGTCCTGTTCCCAATAGTCGGAATCGCCTTGGGCGCAAAGCTTGGAAGCTTCACGTCGCCGGAACGGAAGCCCACGGAAATCGAGCTACAGGTTGTCGGCCTGCTATTCCGTCTGCTGCTCTCCGATGCCTACCGGGCTTGGGCCGTGCCGCTAAAAACGCAGTTGGAAACCGTCACGCTAGAGGTGGAACAGCGCCCGGCGCGGACGTTTGCCGCGACGGACCAGGTTTTCGTCACCCGTTTCAGCCTGTCGATCGGAGAACATACGGGCCAGTTTTCGCTCGCCGTGCCTGCTACGCTCTTTGGCGGCGCGATGGCCCAGGACGATGCCATCGGCCAGCATCAACCGGAATCGGGCGGGTCTCCCGAAACTACGCTGGAGCTCATGATGCCGGCCAATGTAGCACTGGATGTATGGCTGGATGGCGCGCAAATGCGTCTGGGAGATCTTATGCAACTCTCGGAAGGGCAGATCGTCAAACTGGATCATCCGGTAGAACGCAAAGCAGTGTGCACCCTGAACGGTACAGCCGGTTTCACGGGGCAGATCGTCAGCACGGGCGCGCGCCGGGCCTTTATGCTCGACGATTTCGCCGTCTGATTGGCCTGGCTTCCGCTGTTGGCAAGCTGTTCCAGCACGTGCATTGCAGCCTGCGCTTGGGCCATTACAGGGCTCTCCAGCCACTCCACTGCGCCCGTCAGCACTTCCAGCCTCTCCTGCTCTAAGGTATCGTGCGGATGTATATCTCGAATGATTCTTCGGGCTTGAACTAGCTTGCTGCGCAAGCGCGTCTTTTGTTCACTGAGACTCGCGTTTAGAATCTGGCCGGCAATCTGCGCCACGTCATAGTTACCCGCACCGGGGTGGTGTGCCATACGTAACTCATATCGCAACTCCCCGGGCCGAGTTGAAGAAACTTTGGGCCTTAGACACAAACAAGTGCGACTTATTAGCCCGTGGTCATCGGCAGATAGTCAAATAAGGTGGAGGTAGGCCGCTTGCCCTCAGCCGCCATGGCAGCGTTGAGGGCCGTAGTGTCCTGGGTTACTTGAACTGCTACGGAGGTCATATCGGTATCTTGCAGATTACTCAGTTGTGTCTGCGTCTGCACCTGGAATTTTTGAGCCAAATCAATGGCGGAAGTGATCCGATTCTCGGCGGCGCCATAAAATCCAAGTTGCTGGTTCAGATAGCCGCCGGCAGTTTGAACGTTGGATATGGCCGCAGTGATATTGGTTACATTGCCGCTCTGTAGCGCCAACTGCAAATTATTGAGCGCGGCGAAAGCGTTTTGGGGCGTCGGATTTCCCAAATTATCCTGTGCGTCGAACAACTGCTGCGCGGTCATCGAAGTCTGGAAGGTTATCCCGGTCGGATCCGCCGTTAGTGCGGTGGCCTGTGCCGTCACCAACTGGTCGACACCAGTGGGGCTGGTCGGATCCAGTTGATAAGGCGCTGACCCACTGGCGTCGCCGCTGAAGATGTAGACTCCATTCACCTGTGTTGCGCTTATACCGACTAATTGAGACAGCACGCTCTGAACCTGCGTGGCCAGCGCATTCTGCTGACTTTGGGTTACCGTCGAACTGGCGCCTTCGGAACCCAGAGTCATCGCGTTCTGCAACAATTGCACAGCCGTTTGCACGGCGGAATCCGCGGTATTCACGTTGGCCTGCACTATTTTTAAATTCTGGATAGTTTGATTCTCGCTCGACAGGGCCGCCCTGGCTACGAAGATGTCTCCAACCTCGGCGGGTGCGTCTGACGCCTGGTTTACGCGGTAACCGGTGGAGAGCTGCTGCTCCGCACTATTCAAGGCGGTCTGCATGTTATCGACCGATGTTACAAACTGCTCGTTGGCCGCGTTCAATGCTGTAATCATGCTGCGCTCCTCTTATTGCACCATGTTGATCAGGGATTGAGTAAGTTCATCGATTACCGTGACCACTTTACTGGCCGCCTGGTACGAACTTTGTAACTGAACCAGCCTGACTGCCTCTTCATCCAGGTTCACTCCGGAGAGCTGCTGTTGAAGGCTCTTAGCCTGAGCCACTAACTGGGTTTGCGCCGTGGCGCTGTTGCTTGCGTTGCTCACAGCGGTGCCCACCTGGGATACTAGCGTTCCGAAGTATTGAGTAAAACCTAAACCATTCACCGGCCCGCTGGTACCACTGTCAAGCGCCGCTAACTGCAGAGCAATACCATTCGACACCGGCGGAGGCCCGGGATTTGTCGCTGCCAATTGGCTGGGTGTCATAGCCGGGTTCACGTTAAGAGTCGACGCGACACTGGCGGGCGACCCGGCGGTATAAGTGAACAGGGGAACGCCGGTCTGGTACGGAGGCGTGGCCGTAGTGGAACCCTGCGCCAGTAAGTTGTTTACCGTATCGGCTAACCCCTGGGCCAGCGTATTGAGTCCACCCACTTGCTGCCCACCACCGGCCAGTGAGGGAATCACGTCGTTCACCGCGGTCAACACTCCCGACAAACTGCCGGATGTAATTTGGCTGGTGACATCATTGCCGTTGCTATCCACGATCGACTGGTTGGGGGGGCCGTTCCCGGCATTCGTTGCGTCGTTCTGAACTTGTAACGTGTTCAACTGGGTCCCGATCACTAACGGCGTCTGCCCTCCCAACAAAACCGTGACGGTTCCGCCGATTCCTGAGAGCACTTGAACGTTCGCCAAACCGGACAGATCTTCGAGCGTAGTTTCCAGTTGCGCCTGAGCGCCAGGGTCGGGCCCGGATTGCTGCGCCAAAGAGGCATTGTAGGTCTGCACCTGCCCGATATCTTGGTTGATTTGGGCAACAGTCGATTGAAGTTGCTGAACGGTTGCCCCGCGAATGTTGCTGAGCGCGGACGCCGCTGTTTGAAGGGCGGATGCGGTCTGCTGAGCCGCACTGATGACAGCGGTCTGACTAACCACATTACTGGGCTGCGTGCTCCACTCGGAGAATGCAGAGAACAATTGATTGAATGCCGACGGGATCGCGCTCGAGGACGAAACATCAAAGACGTTTTGTAACGGCGTCAAGGACGATTGAAGCTGTTGATAGAGACCCTGCAGCGAGAGCTGTTGCTGCACAGCGCTGTCCGCGAACTGATTCCGCGTATCCTGCGTCTGCTCCACCACGCCGCCCGACAAACCGTTTGTAGACTGGAAGTCCTGAGAGACGAAAATCGGCACCTGTGCGGCGTAGCCGGGAGTGTTTGCGTTCGTGACGTTGTTCTGTGTGGTGTCCACCGCGCGTTGAAATGCTTCCAGCGCGCTCGAAGCCGAATTCAGAGCTGAGAAAAGACTACCCACGGCGTCTCATCCCTCCACGCTGACTTTCTTGAGCAGAACCAACGGAGCTGCCCGGCCTTCGGTGGTGTATCCGGACTGGCGGCTTGAAATGGCGCGCAGCCATCCGGCCAACAGTTTGTCCGCTTCCGCAAGGAACTGCGCAAGCACAGCGATTTCGCCCTGCAAGGCTTCCAGGATGGATTGAATTTCGACGGAAGGCTCGGGACCACGAGTTTTGAAGATAGCCACCGCGCAGCCAAGTTGAATCTCCACTTGACGGAGCAATGCGGCACACTCCTCGGCGTTCGCTTCCGAAGGTTGCGAGAGAAGTTGTTTCACTTCACGCATATTCGCTCTGGCTGCTCGAATGCACTCCCGGGCATCCCCGGATGTAGTTAGCACTTCCACATCGATTCCCATGTCACATTCTCATGTCACCGGGGCTTTATTCGCCGGCGAGATGCGCTGCGATCAAGGCGCGGCTGACTGCCACAGAATCGACTTGGTATTGGCCACTTTGGAACTGTTTCTGCAGTTCCAATACGCGGGCCGCCCGGTCGGCCGATCCGGAGCCAAGAGCCTGTTGCACCAGGCTGTTTGTGCCCGAGATGGCAATGGAGTCGCTGGAAGGAGTGCGGCTGGTGGAAACGGAATTCGAGCCCGCCGGACCGTCTGCCTCGCGCGTTGCACGGGTGGGATTCAGGTCCATTCGGGTCGCGTCCGGCGTATCTGAAGTTTTGATTTTCATCGCGCTCTCAATTCCGCCATCCCTGTATCGATTGTTCTGGCCGCATCTTTAACCTTTTTTGACTAGCTCCCCATCTTGCTCTGAGGCTTGCTCTGAGATAGCCGTGCCTTGGTAGGTACGCATCACGATCGCGTGAACCTTCACCAGCAAATCCACCTCGCCCCGCGGCACCCGGAGCACTTCCGAGATTCGATCCGCGGGCTGTCCCAACCGATGCATCTTCAATACCTTGCCGCGCAGCGTGCTATTCAACCCGCTGGCTCCGAGCTCGGTGTTTCCTAGCTGTCTATCCTCCTTTTCCAGTACTGCAATCCTGTTGTTCAACTCGCTCATTAGTTTCGAAATTCGGGCAAGCTCCTGCTCCATGGCGGCTTCGCGCGCGTTCGAGCGGGCTCCGAGTTTCCGCACGCGTTGGTTGATGCCGAAAAACAGCGCCAGTAAAAGTATCGTGTTGGCGGCCAATAGCAGGTACGGCAACAGCGCCACAAATGTCTGCATCACTTTAGCCTTTCGGAGAGCCCGAGAAGGTCCACTTCCGGCTTGCCCTCGCTGAACGGTTGATTGTGCGACGCGATCCGAGTGATTCGCACGCCGTAGTTTCCGCCAACAACTACAATCTCTCCTTGCGCGATCAGCCGATCGTTGACGATGATGTCCACGGGCGAGTCCGGAGAGCAATCCAGCTCCACCACGGAGCCGCCTCCCAGCCGCGCGATATCGCGGAGCGGCAGTTCGGTGCGTCCCATCAGCACGCGAATAGGCAATTTAACACCCATCAAAAGAGGCGCCGCTGGCGATCCCATGGGTCTGGCGCTGGATTCGCTGGCAACTCTATCCGACGGTTTCGTGGCGGACTGGACCCTTTGGTCGATTTCTTCTTCCGGTCGGCTCATCAGAGGATTCCTCGCGTACTCGGCCATTTTTTGCTGACGTAAGCCCGTAGCCGCAAGACCGCTTGGGATTTTAGCTGGCAAACACGAGTGGTATGAATTCCAAGGATTCCGGCGATCTCCTGCAGGTTCTGCTCTTCCTTGAAGTAGAGCGTCAGGATGGTGCGTTCGAGACGTGGCATTCTATCCACCGCGTCGGCCACCAGGTTTTCCAACTCAGCGCGCTCCAGAATTATCCCCGGCTGGCCTTCTTCCGGTTCCGCCACATATCGCAACAACTTACTTTCGGAGAATCCGTCGGTAATTTCATCCAGGCTCCCCAAGCTAACGGCACGCACGTCGGCCAAGGCATCCTGATACTCGGCCACTGATAGATTCATTTCGGCCGCGATTTCCTCTTCGTTCGGGACCCGCTGCAGACGCTGTTCGGCGGCTCCGATGGCGGCTTCAATGTGTTTCAACTGCTTGCGCTTGTGCGCTGGAATCCCGTCCAGTCCTCGAATGCTATCCAATATCGCGCCGCGAATCCGGTGTTCGGCATAGGTTTTGAGCTTGACGTTGTATTTGGGATCAAAGCTGTCGACTGCATTGATTAAGCCGATGACACCGCTCGAAATGAGATCTTCCAAACCAACCGCGCCGCCGATCTTTTCATGGATTCTCATCGCGATCCAGCGCACGTTCGATAGATGATCCAGGATCAGACGCTCGCGCTCCTCCGCCTCCAGGGTGGGAGCGGGTGCATAAAACGCGGCATTGAGCATTACGTTGGATGCCATTTACGCCGCTGAAATCGCCTCCGCCCGTTCGCGCACAAACAGGCCGCCAAGCAGTGTGCCGCTGTTTGCTCGTTCGATATCTTCGGGTATGCCTTGCCCTTTGGTCAAGAACGACAGGGGCTTCGACGCTTGAAGGGCAATGGAGAGCATCGACCCATAGCATTCTGTTTCGTCCAGTTTCGTGAACAGAAGATAGTCAGGCGTGAATTCTTCGTACCGGTGCACGTAGCGGAGCAAGCCCGCCGGGTGCATGGATGCCGGCAGAACCAGGTGGATTTCCTTGTTCTTGAGTTGCGCCAGAACACGGGCCAGATCGCGCGCCCACTCCCAATCCGGGTGACCGTAGCCAGGCGTGTCGATGAGCAGAACATGCTTGTTGCGGAATTCGTCGACAGCTTCCATGAATTGCGCAGCAGAGTTGGCTGCGGTGAAACCAGCGCCCATAATTGCCGCGAAGCTGCGGAGCTTCTCATGCGCCGCCACTCCATGCAGGTCAACGGAAATGATGCGCACCGAGAGACGCTTCGCCAGACATTCCTGGATCGCGATTTTCGCCAGCGTGGTTGTTTTGCCCGCGCCCGGAGGGCCGATCAAGATCACCGCGCGGTTCGAATCGGAACCGTCGGGTGTGAACCCGGCCCCGAATCGCAATTGCTTGCCGATGCATTCGGTGGCCAGTGCTTCAAATGTCGCGGCTCCGCTGGAGGATCGCTGCGCTGGCGTTAGAGCTTGCCACGCAGTGTTCGCGTCTTCGGTGATCCGCCGCGATAACTCATCATCCCAACCCGCCGAAACAAGTTGCTCGTAAAGCTGTTCCAGCTCCGGCCGCGCGAATCTCTCGGCGCCCGCTCCTCTAAATTTCAACAGACGCTTGATGCCGTCCAATTGATCGCGCAGCAAAGTTAACTCGGCGTTCAGGTCTTCCGACGGTGCTGCAGACTGTGCAGTTTCAGGGGGTTCCGCGATTCCGAACACCACTTCGTACGCTCCCAGGTGGCGGGCGTCCGGGGCGGAACGTCGGGATGTGATCAAGGTCGCTTCGCCGCCCAGTTCCTCCCGCGCGTCGTGGATGGCACGCTCCACTGAGCTGGCAAAGTACGATTTGATTCTCATGGATGCTGTTTCTCGTCTCATCGCTCCCTCATCCCACCCAGCCCAACGACTTCACTCTGATCTCCGGTGGCACTTCGCTGTGCGAGAGCACCGCGACGTCCGGAAATGCGGTTTCCAATAGCTGTTTCACGAAGTACCGAACCGCCGGACCGGTGAGCAGTACCGCCGATGAGTCTGGCCGGTCCAGTTTCTTGGTGATGTTACCCACGAAATCTCTAGCAGCCTGCGGCGCCAGGCTGAGTACGCTGTTGGTCTCGTTGTGGTCGATAGCCGACTCCACCAGCTGCTCGGCGGCCGGTTCCACCTGATACACCGGAATCTCGCTTTGCTGATTCAGATGCGGCTTCACGATGGAGCGCCGGATCGCTTGGCGTACGTATTCGGTCAACAGCACTGGGTTCTTCGACATATTTGCGCCTTCGCTGAGCGCCTCCAGAATGGTTACCGAATCGCGAATGGACACTCGCTCCCGGAGAAGGTTCTGCAGCACTCGTTGAATCACGGAGAGAGATAGCATTTTTGGAACCAAATCTTCCACCACCTTGGGGTTGCTCTGAGCCACCCGGTCGCAGAAGGTTTTTGTGTCCTGCCTGCTGAAAAGTTCGTGAGCGTATTTGCGAACCAGTTCGGTGAGGTGCGTGCCCAAGACGCTGATGTCGTCCACCACCGTGTAACCGCGGCTGCGTGCGAATGCGGCGCGCTCGGAAGGAATCCAAAGCGCGGCTAAACCAAACGCAGGATCCTTGGTGGGCTTGCCTTCCACGCTTCCGTCCACACCCCCGCTCGGGATGGCTAGCTCGCATCCGCCGGGCAGTTCGTAGCGCGCGATCTCGACGCCTTTGATCAGGATGCAGTACTCGCGTGGACGCAACGCCAAATTGTCATTCACTTTTACCGGCGGCAGATAGTAGCCCAGTTGCGTGGCCAGGTTTTTGCGGATCCCGGCGATTCTCTGCAATAGCGGCGAGGTGGGCCCACCCTCCACCAGCTTCACCAATGACAGACCAACTTCCACGGCCAGCGGGTCGACCTGAAGGAGTGCTTCGACGTTTTCCTTGGCTGGCTTACCGGCCAAATCCGACGAGCTCTTGACGCCTGCGTCGCGTTTTCGACGCTTTTGCCATGCGATGACGCCCAAACCTCCGCCCAGAGTCAGGAACGGAACGGTTGGCAAACCTGGAAATAACGCCAGAGCGACCAGGACACCGCTGGCCAGCATGAGCGGCTCCGGTTTTCCGAACACCTGCTCCTGGAACTGGGCGCCGAGACGCGAGTCGGAGCTGGCGCGCGTGACAATCAAACCACCGGAGATGGAAATCATCAAGGCTGGGATCACTGTCACCAGGCCATCGCCGATGGTGAGAACGGTGTAGGTTTCGAGTGCATGCCTGAGATCCATGTGATGTTGCAGCACGCCGATGAGAAATCCCGCGATAATGTTAACTCCGGTGATGATGATGCTGGCGATGGCGTCGCGCTGTGTGAAACGCGACGCTCCGTCCATGGCGCCGTAAAATTCTGCTTCCCCGCTCAAGTCTTTCCTGCGGCGCCGCGCCTCGGCTTCGTCAATCAGGCCGCCGTTCAGATCGGCATCGATCGACATTTGCTTGCCGGGCATCGCATCCAACGTGAATCGGGCGGTAACCTCGGAAATGCGCACGGAACCGTGGTTGATAACCACATACTGGATGGCGATCAATACCAGGAAGATCACGGCGCCGATAATATAATTGCCGCCCACAACGAAACTGCCGAAAGCCTCAATGACATGTCCTGCCGCCGCGGTCCCGGTGTTGCCATTCAGCAGGATCAGCCGTGCCGACGATACGTTCAGCGCCAGACGAAACAGGGTAAGCAGGAGAAGAACGGTGGGAAATACGCTGAATTCCACTGGACGGCCGATATACATGGCCACCATCATCACCACCACCGACATCATGAGATCCAGCACGATCAAGAAATCCAATATAAACCTTGGGAGCGGCGTGATGAGAGCGATCACGATCAGCAGCACCACGATGGGGACGCCGAGCTCGCTTACGCTCGACAAGCGGAGAGCTGCCAGCGGATTCGCCGGTGCGGGTGCGGGAGCGGAGGTGGTGGCAGCGCGGGCCTTAGGCATTTCGAGTTACGCGCAGACTTCCAGCGACTTGAATTTGGATATCAGAGTAGTGCGCTTCATTTGAAGCATGTTGGCGGCACGGGCTTTGTTTCCGCCGGATTTCGCCAACGCGCGCTCCAGCAGCGTGCGTTCGATCCCCGATATCAACTCCTCGAAGTTAACCCCGGATTCCGGCAGGTCCAAGGCGAACATCCCCGCCAGCTCCGGCGTCATGGCCTCAGGCAAATCCAGATCGCCGGGTTCCAGAACTAATCGCCTGCCGCTGAGCGCCACTGCGGATTCCAAGGCGTGTTCGAGTTGTCGAACATTGCCGGGCCAAGAGTATCGCATCAACGTCTCCATGGCCTCGCGGGAAATGTACTTGCGGTCGGTGGCCTCCTGCTCGGCAAGCTTGGTCAGGAAGTGTTCGGTTAGCTCTAGTATGTCGCCGGCTCGCTCGCGCAGGGGCGGCATCCGCAGCGCCACAACTTTCAGCCGGTAGTAAAGATCTTCACGAAAACGCCGGTTGGCCACCGCTTCCAGTAAATTCGTGTTGGAAGCTGCTATCACTCGGACATCCACCGGCACCGGTTCCGAACTTCCGATTCGCGGAACCTCGCGCTCTTGCAACACTCGCAAAAGTTTGGACTGTAGCTGCAACGGCATTTCGCTGATTTCGTCCAGGAAGATAGTGCCGCGGTGCGCCTGCTCAAACAGGCCCACGCGCGCGTTCACGGCTCCGGTAAATGCTCCCTTGGTGTGTCCGAAGAGTTCCGCCTCTAGCAAATTGTCAGGGAGAGCGGCACAGTTTATCGCCACCATCCGTGCTCCAGAACGGTTACTGGCGGCATGAATGGCTCGCGCGGTAACTTCCTTGCCGCTGCCCGTCTCACCAGTGATCAGAACCGTGGAGCGGCGAGGGCCCACCAGGCGGATGATTTCAATCGCCTGCCGCATGGCGCGACTGGAACCCACTAAGCTTCGCGACCAGTCGTCGTCTTCGCGAACCGGAGTACTAACTTCGAGGTTTCGCGCACTGAGCGCCGCTGATAGCCGTTCCAACAACTCACCGGCCGGCATCGGCCCTGAAATGTACTCACATCCGCCCAAACTTAGTAGCTCATTGCCTCCATCCAGAGCGATGGTTGGTTCGTAAACTAGAATTGGAGTTTCGGGCAAGCGTGCCCGGAAGTCTCTTACTAACTCATCTGCGCTCTGGCCGGCAACCGGAAGTAGTACAACGAGGGCATCCACGACAGTACTTCCTAGTACGTCGTTTGCGCGTTGCAGGTTAGAAGCGTATATGACTCTGAATTTAGTAAGTTGCGGGGAATCTGTCAGAACTTCGACGTTGGCAAGACACAAGACTGTGTTCACACGAATGCTCGACGGCATAATTGACTGTAACTTTCAGTAACCTTTGACTCAAGAGATCGTCTGACTGGAGAGAAGACTTGAGGATCTTACCCTAGTTTTTTTGCGCCGACGCTTTACCCCCACATGCGGGGATAGAAAAACTGTCAAAGGCGGCCCAGACGCATCGATAAGAGTCCAGATGCCTCTGCCGAACCCACATCAGGAGTACGTGAAACAACGCGTGCAATCGGCCTCGCCCGTGGAGTTGATCCGGATTCTGTACGAGGCGGCCGTGCAGTCTGTAGACGAAGCTGTGCGAGCATTGCAATCCGGCGACATCCTGAAACGCGGGCACGAGGTGACCAAGACCATCGAAATCCTGTCGGAGCTTCGGATCGCTTTGCGCTACGATGTGCAGCAGGAATATTGCAGAACGTTGGCCGGATTGTATAGCTACATGCAGAGCCAGTTGATTCGCGCGCACTCCGAGCAGTCGGAAAACCTGTTGCTTGAAGTTTCCCGCTTGCTTCAGACGCTGCTGGAAGGTTGGACGGGCGCCATGGAAAATCTTAGCGCTGCGGAGCAGCAACCCCCCGAAGCCGCGGTCAGCGTTGCCGCGTCAGCGTCGTCGGGTGGCCAGAATCCTTACTCGGCGGAACCTGCGGGCCCGGGGTCCCTGGGCCGGAGTTGGCAACTTTAGCCTCATCGCGCCGGAGTTTCGCGGTTATCATCTTCGCGATTCCGAGGCCGCCTTGAGCGGCCAAGCCCTGAGCGAGTCCTTGCTCCGCCATTTCCATGGCCATGTCGCTAGTTTGATCGTCGCCGGTTCCGAGCCAACCCTTGTCGGAGGACTCGCGCGCGGCTTTCAACACTTGTCCGATGATGAGGGCTTCAAACTGCGTGGCTGCCTGCGAAATCTGATCGGGCTTGGCAGCCGCCTGGCTAAGCGCCTGGTGAAAGGTTTCCCCGACGGGTTGGTTTTGAGTGACTTGCTTCGGATTGAGGCCGGCGGCGGCCACCGCTGCTCCGGGCAGAAGATGAATGTCCATGTGATCTGAACCTAAATCACTTGAAGCTCCGCCTCCAGGGCGCCCGCGCTGCGGAGACTCTGTAGGATCGCGATAATGTCCCGCGGCGTGGAGCCGATGGAGGTAAGCGCACGCACCAGTTCCTCCACAGTCGCGCCTTCTTTGAGGACCACGTTGCGGGCCTTTTCCTCTTTGACGCCGACCGAGACCTGCGGTACCACCTGAGTAGATCCAGAAGATAGTGGGTTTGGTTGCGAAACGCTGTAAGTGGTCTGGATCTCGACCGTCAGGTTTCCATGCATGATGGCGACCGGTGAAACGTGTACTTCCTTGCCCATCACGATCGTTCCGGTTCTTTCGTTTATGACCACGCGCGCAGGCCGATCCGGCTTTACCGTTACCGCTTCCAGCTCCGCGATGAATTCAGTGGCATGCGTCGAGAAGCTGGCAGGAATCGCGACACTTACTAAGCCGGAGTTGTCGGCATGGGCGATTGGGTTCGCCTCCGCCGTGAAATGACGATTCACCGCCTCGGCAATCCGCGCCGCAGTCGTAAAGTCCGCCTCATGAAGCTGGAGCCGCACCTGAGTGGATGGTGTAACCGAAGGCGCGGGTTTCTCGACGATGGCGCCGCCAGGGATGCGGCCCACAGTGGGATGATTCACGGTCTGGGTATTTCCAGCTCCGCCGAGGATAAATCCGCCGGTGACCACCGGCCCCTGCGCGATTGAGTATACCTGGCCGTTGATCCCCCGCAAGCTGGTCATCAGCAGCAACCCGCCTTGCAAACTGGCGCAGTCGCCCATGGCCGCCACGGTAACATCAATCTGCATCCCCGGCTGCGCAAAGGGCGGAAGTGTAGCCGTGACCATAGCCGCCGCTGTGTTCCGCACCAAAATTGTTGCGGCATTCACTGTCACACCCATCTGTTGCAGCATATTGGTGAGACTCTGCGCGGTGAAGAGCGTTTGCTGCCGGTCGCCGGTGCCTTTCAAGCCCACGACGATGCCGTACCCAATTAGTTGGTTATCGCGCACGCCCTCGAGCGAAACCAGCTCCTTCAGCCGTGCGGCCGGCGGGTCAGCTGAAATCGGAGGCTGAGGCAGAAACAGGCCAAGGACAACGAGAGTTAACGTTCGGCTCATCATAAGTTAGAACGGTAGTATCCCCAAGATCAACCGGTAGAGGAAATTCGGGCGGTGGATTGAGTCGTTCACTACGCCCTTACCATTCACCTGAATTTCCATCTGCGCAATCCGATTCGATGCAACCGTGTTGGTCGGGTCCAAATCTACCGGGCGAATCACGCCCCGTACGGTGACAACCTGGTTTTCCGAGCTAACCTGCACGCGTTTTGTTCCTTCGATCACTAAGTAACCGTTCGGTAAGACATGCGTCACTCTTGCACTCAAATTGGCGGTCAGCACTGCGCCCCGGCTGGTTTCGCCTGTCCCCTGTAACTGAGTCTGCATGTTGGTATTAGCGAGATTCGCCAGGGTCCCGGTGGCTTTTTTTATTCCTGCCGCCGCCGTGATCGCAGCCTGAGCGGTGGACTGGCGCTGTGTTTTCACATCACCTGTAGCAACCGCGGAAAATGTTTCGGCCACCGTGATAGTTACTAAGTCGTCCACGCGGCTTGCTTTCACGTCCATCGCTAAGTTGGAAAACAGCGCATTTTGCGACCACATAGACCCAGCGGGTGGAGCAGCCGCGGGCAAGGAGTAATCCCGATACGCATCCTTGATATATATGTCAAGCGGAGAAGGTTCGGGAGTTTTCTGCTTCTTCTTGTCCTTGCTGGAATCCGCGGCCGCGAGGAACAGCGGCAGCATCATTAGAATTGCGATCCTCAGTTTCATTGGATACGGGTTGGCATCGCCAGAGGTCCCACCACCACTAGCGCTCGGTCCTTTCCTTCAATTCGGGCCTGAAAGGTTCGTCCGCTTCGCTCGTTCTTGAGCGAGATCATATCGCCCTGCCTGCCCGAACTTTGCGCAACAGCCTCCATATTGAGCTGGGTCGCGCCGGAGATGGCAGTAACTTGCACGATTTCGCCGCGCTGGACTTGATACGGCTCCATTAGATCGCTCCGGAACACGGGCAATTCGGCACGGATGGCGCGCCGCGGCACCCGGCCAATCACCTCATCGAGACTCCGTGCAATGTCATTGCGGAGGGGGAAATCGTCGTATGTTTCTTGTCTCACCTGCTTGGCGGTTACCGCGTTGCCCGGCAGAATCAGCTCGGTTGCCACTACGCGCGTCATGGTGGCAGCCACTCTCACTCTGGCCCACACGCCAAACCTGTGCGAGCTATGGTAAAGCACTTCGCCTCTCCAGGTCACCGGAGTGGATGGATCAATGCTGGTGGATGCGGATAGCCCAGAGAGCGGGAAAACCAGCTTGCCAAGGGGGCCCTGCGCTCTGCTCATAGCCAGAACTTCGACACGCGCGTCCGGCATTGCGAGCGATTCGCGAATCGCGGCGCGAACTGCGCCCTCATCCAATGGCTGCAGCGGCCACTCAAAACAAGCCTTCGAACCCTCCGGGACGGCGATACCGTACTTCTTCGCGATTCCCTCGAGTTCGGGAGACGCGAAAACGCGGCGCCCGCCTGGCGCTGGTGAGTAAGCCAGAACCGCGTCTCGAGGGAGCATCGAGAACATCGGCAGCGCCCGCGCCAAATCCGCTCCGGTAATTTGATCGCCACTAATCATTTCACAGGGTCCGGAATGTGCCAGCATGCTCAAGATAAGAAACCATAGGTTCATTGTTTGAGATTGTTGACCTGTTGATACATGTCGTCAGCCGCTTTTACCACTTTGGAATTGGCTTCGTAGGCGCGCTGGCTGACAATGAGGTTGACGAACTCCTGAACGATGCTGACGTTGGACTGTTCGACGTATCCTTGCAGCAACGTGCCGAGTCCGTCCTGGCCGCCGGGCGCGCCCACCACCGGATCTCCGGAAGCGTCGGTCTGCTGGAAAAGGCTGTTGCCGATGCTGTTGAGGCCGGAAGGATTCGCGAAAGTGGCAAGCTGGATCTGGCCGGCCTGTTGTGCCGACGTTTGTCCCGGCAGGGTATAACTGATGGTTCCGTCAGCAGCGACCGACATGGATAGTGCGTTGGTCGGGATCGTAATCGGTGGATCTAGCAGGTTGCCGTTCGGATCCACCACCTGACCGGTGTTGTTCATATGAAAGTTGCCGGCCTTGGTGTAAGCCAGGGTGCCTGAGGTTTGGCGAATCTGAAAGAAGCCGTTTCCCTGGATCACCATATCCAATGGGTTGTCGGTCTCCGAGAAATCGCCTTGAGTGAAGATGACCTCATTCGAGACGGCTCGCGTACCCAAGCCAATTTGCAAGCCCGTCGGCACGGTGGTCTGCTGGCTGGCGGCCGCGCCGGGCTGGATCATATTCTGATAGAGCAAGTCCTGAAACTGTGCTCGCCGCGACTTGAAGCCGGTGGTGTTGGCGTTCGCGATGTTGTTCGCGATATTTTCCACGTTCAATTGCTGCGCGTTCATTCCACTCGCCGCGCTAAAAAGTGCTCGGATCATCTCATCTCCTCAAACCTTAGACCTTCGCCACCTGTTCGATCGCTTCTTTGTTCATATCATTGGCAATCGAAATCGCTTTCTGCATCATCTCGAACTGGCGCGTGACATTCACCAGACGAACGGCGCCGTGCGCTGCGCTCACGTTGGAAGCTTCGACTTTACCCTGGTAGATCTGGGCCTCGGTTGCATCCGCAGGCTCCTGGCCGCTGGTGTTCTGGTAATAATTGTTCCCCTGTTTGGAGAGCGCGCTCGATTCTTTGAAATCCACCAGGTGTACTTGGGTAACGGGCTGTCCGTTCTGCGAGACGCTGCCGTCGGGGGCAACCTGTAGAGTCTGGCCCGGATCGGTGGCTTTCACCGGCTGTCCGTTTTGACCGAGCAGCGGATAGCCGTCCGAAGTGGTCACTGTTCCGTCCGGCGACATCCGGAAATTCCCGTTGCGCGTGTACAGAGGGCCGGAGGGGCCTTGCACCACGAAGAAACCCTTTCCGGACAATCCAAAGTCCATCGGGTTGTTAGTGGGTTCCAGCAGTCCCTGAGTAAAGTCCGTCCAGCGGCGTTGAATCATCGGAAGAGTAACCGGCAGTTCGGTTGCATCTGCTTCGGCGGCCTCGGAAGTATAGACGGTATGAAACTCACTGTCGCCCTTGTACCCGCTAGTGGACGCATTGGCCATGTTGTTCGCCAGTAAGTCGAGCGACTGCATGCTGGAGCGCATTGCGCTTGCAGCCAAGATACTAATCTGGTCCATAGATCCGCAATCTCATTTGCAAGTGGCCAACCAAAAGTGGGGTGCTAGAGAAATCTTTTATTTTGCTCTAACTTTTGCGATAAGTGAGAAGGACGCGCTCTAGCGCTTCGTCGAAGCTAAGTCGGATGTCGGCGAGTTCTCGACGCTCGCCAAAATCTAAGTTACTGAAAATTGACGTTTGCAACTTTGGCCGCGAATCTGCAATAAGTGGCGCCGACATGGTTACTGCTGCGGCGCCTGCTCTTCCCGATTCGCATGCGCTCCCTCAAGCTGGTGCGGGAACAGCATCCAGTTCTGCCCGGCCGTCCACCAGCTTTCAGAGCGTCTATCAGAGTTCTCTTCTCCCAGGCGACTCTGTCTCTCAACTCGAAAACTCGAAGGTGGCGGCGAGTAAGAAAGTTTCATCTAAGAACACCAATGACACGCTGCCTGCACCCGTAAGTTTCACGGCCGCCACTTCTCCCTCAGAGCGTCCGTGGACGCCCGCGTTGCCATCATTTTCTGTGAAGGCCAATGCGAGCAACACAGAACCGGAACCAGCCACGCGAGAAGTACCCCAATCTCCGATGTCCGAGCAATCCCAGGCTACTCCCGGTCTAACGGAAAGGGCCGGCAACGTCCCGGGATCTTCGCTCCCCGCGACCGCGCAGGCTCAGCCCTCCAACCTGACCCAGTCTGCCGTGGCCAGCTCCCGCAATGCGAGCGCAGCCGAGCCTGAACCGGCCGCGCGAGAGGTAGCTCAGTTGTCGGTGTCCGAGCAAGAAGCCGCAGCACTCGCCCGTCTCGCTAACTTCAAACAGTCTGCGGCGGCGGACGCGAGCAGTGCTTCCTCTTCCATCGACGTTAGCGCCGCCAACGCGACAGTTGCACCGGCCCGGCAACTCGCGGCCGACCGCGAGCCGGTGTTCAATCCGCAAAATCCAACCAGCACGCCCTCGTTCTTATTGGGCGCACCTTCAGTGCCGCAGGTTTCACAAGTTGAGCCGTCGCTTGAATCACGGCAGCCAGCGAATTCACCTCGAACTTCCCAAACAAGCACCTCGCAGCAACCGAGTGTCGATCCCGCGCTATTCACTAAAGGACTGGCGGCCGCGTTAGCACCCCAGAATGGGAATCTGGCCTTTTCGCTGAAGATGATGGAGTCAACCCTCCAGGCGCGCCACGCTCAGCAGGTAGCGCAACCCGAGTTGACGGATCGAAATCAAGCCGCCACCCAAATAAAAAGTGCGGAGCATAGTCCCGCAGCGCTACTCGCCCCCAACGCGACCCACGCAACCTCATCGCCGATGTCGCCAGCGGCTATACCGGGCGAAGTAGCGGCAGCGGCCGCGATTGTAAGTCCGGTGTGGAATGAGGCAGCAGCGGCTCCGCAATTGAACGTGAGTCCGGACACGCAGTTGTCGGAGCCTCACCAGCCAGCCAACCTTAGCACTGTGGCTGCTCTACACGATGCTGAGCCGATTCTGCCTGAGTCGCCCCGGCCCAGTGCGACCAGTGAAATTCTGCTTCAATTGGGCGGCAAAGATCAGGCGGCCGCCATTCGCGTAACCGACCGCGCTGGAGCCGTAAACGTTTCGGTGCACGCCACCGACCCGGACCTGCGTTCCTCGCTTCGCTCGAATCTCGGCGATCTTGCGTCACAGCTCACGCATCAAGGATGGAAAACCGAGGTTGTAAAACCCGGAACGACTCTTACGCGCGGGGAAACGTCGCAAGATCCCCATCAGGATGGACAGCGTTCGCCCGGCCAGCAGCAGCCTTCGTCCCAGGGGGAACGGCAACCTCAGAGAGACCGGCGGGCCTCGAGCGGACAATGGCTCGCAGCATTTGAAGAGCAGGCATCCGGCAATTCCGGCAATCCAGGAGGTACGAACTGATGAACATACTAGACACCACCACGGCCACTCCTACTCGATCGCACTTAATCCACAGCGCGGCCACGCTAAAGGCGAACGCTACGGCGAGCACTCCATCGAGCAGCGGCCCCAACGGTACTTCCAGCACGTCCTCGGGCTCAGTTGCCGGCCTTCCCGGTTCGCTCACTAGCGAGAGTACATTTCTGAATTTGCTAGTGGCGCAGATCAAGAATCAGGATCCGCTCAATCCCACCGACAGCATACAGTTTGTGGGCCAGCTTGTACAGTTCAGCCAGTTGGAGCAGTTGTTAAGTATCAATAAAGGCATCACCACCCTGGCGAGCGATGTCCAACCACCCGCTGCCTCGAACAGTGGGAGTACTAACAAATCAAACTAAGGAGCACTTAATATGTCAGGATCATTCTCAATCGCACTGAGCGGACTAACCGCCGACACCGACGCGTTGGACATCGTTGGCAACAATCTAGCCAACCTGAACACCACCGGCTATAAGGACACTACGGCATCCTTTTACGATTTGTTGGCGCAGACCGCTGGAGGAGGCGCAATTCAAATTGGCGGCGGTGTTTCAGCCACCATCGGCCAAAGCCAGTTCACTCAGGGATCCATTCAGCTTACTGGAGGAGCCTTCGACGGAGCCATCCAAGGCAATGGATTTTTCGTTGTCAGAGATACCGCTGGTGACACGTTATATACGCGCGCCGGCAACTTCCAGTTGGACGCCAACGGGACTCTAGTCACCGCCACGGGGCAAGACGTGCAAGGCTGGACGGCCACCAACGGCGTGGTAAACACCAGCGGCGCGGTGGGGAACATTGTGATTCCCGCCAATGCATTATCTACGCCCAGCGCCACCACACAGTTCTCCATGGATATGAACCTTCAGTCTGGCGCAACCGTCGGAACGAGCGCCGCAACCTTCTCCGCCCCCATCCAGGCAGTGGACTCGCTCGGCGCCACCCAGACCCTCACTGCCACGTTCACCGAAACCGCGGCGAACACATGGAGTTATTCCATCACCATTCCGGGCCAAGACATCACCGGCGGCAAGGCGGGAACGCCCTCTCAGCTCGCCACGGGAACCCTCAACTTCGATTCCAACGGAAATCTGACGACGCCGGCGCCTCCCGGCGCGGTTCCGGTGGCTATTAAAGGGCTCGCGGATGGCGCCAGCGATATGAATTTGAATTGGAATCTCTACAACCCGACCACGGGCGCATCCACCATCACGCAATTTGCACAAGCTTCCGCGCTCTCCGGCACCACCCAGGACGGAATCCCCGCCACCGAAATCACGCAGGTTTCCCTTAGCGACGGCGGCGCCATCGTGGCGCATTACTCCGACGGCAGCCAGGCCGTGGTTGCCCAACTGGCGTTAGCCGCCATCAGCAACCCGCAGTCACTCATCTCAACTGGCCAGAATAATTTTGAGCTCGGAGCCAATACGGCCGCTCCCGCCGTTGGTTCTCCTGGAACCGGCAGCCGCGGGACCATCCAGGGCGGCGCGCTGGAATCATCCAATGTGGACATCGCAACCGAGTTTACCAACTTGATTGTGTATCAGCGCTCCTATGAAGCGAATTCCCGCGTGATCTCAACGCTCGATCAGTTGACTCAGGATCTGCTCAACCTGAAGCAATAACGATGGACAACTCGGATGTGTTGCAGCGCTTCGCGGAACTTCCGTTCCCCATCGAAGTGGAGCTCGGAAACCTAACGCTGACGATAGGAGAAATTTTCGATCTCAGCGAGGGCATGATCCTCAAAACCGATCACTCCGACGGTGCTCCGTTCACCTTGCGGGCCGGCGGAGCGGAGCTGGCCTCGGTGGAAGTGGTGGTGGTTCGAGATTCTCTCTCCGTCCGGGTGCGGAACATGTTGCAAAAGGCAAACCCGAGTGTGGGCACGAATGGAACTAACTGAACAGATCGCGATGGTGTTGGTGGTGTTCGCGCTCCTCGGGGGGCTGCTGTTTCTCGCGAAGAAGCGCGGGCTGGCAGCGCTTCCACTGATGGGCAGGCGCGGCACCGGCGCTCGCCGCATGGAGATCCTGGAACGCGTTCCACTCACTCCGCAACATGCCATCCACCTGGTGCGTGTTTCCGGGAAGGTGGTGTTGATAGGAACCGCGCCTTCCTCTTGTACCATCCTGGACGCCGCTATACCTGAGTCGTTACCGGCTTCCCTACCCCAGAACATCCTGAGCACAGGACAATGATCAGAACGCTACTCATCCTGCTTTTGCTCCTCGCGGCCGTTTCACTCCAGGCAGCGCCGGCCGATCCATCCGTGCCGGTTTTCGGACCTGCCAACGCCAAGGGCTTGACGCTCAGCACGCCCATGCAAATCGTGATTCTGCTGACGCTGCTCACGCTGTTGCCCGCGGCCATCATGTCGGTCAGCCCGTTCTTAAGAATCGCCATCGTGCTGCATTTTCTCCGGCAGGCTTTGGGAACTCAATCGGCGCCGTCCAATCAGGTGCTGGTTGGCTTAGCGTTGTTTTTGGCCTTCCTTGTCATGCAACCGGTGGTCTACGATGTTTATCACCAAGGTTGGGAACCAGTGGAGAACGGCCAGCTCACCTGGCAGGAAGGATTTGAAAAAGGCTCCCAGCCGCTCAAGACTTTTCTTCTGAAATTCTCGCGCGAGAAAGATATCAAGACCTGCCTTGAAATCGCCAAATCCCCGCCTCCGCGCACACCCGCTGACTTGGATTTGAAGGTTCTGATTCCCGCCTACATCCTGTCGGAAATGAAGGCCGGTTTTCAAATCGGCGCGGTCTTGTTTTTACCCTTCTTGATCATCGACCTGGTGGTAGCCTCCGTCACGCTTTCCATCGGAATGGTTCAGTTGCCGCCGGTCATGATTTCGGCCCCGTTCAAAATCCTTCTGTTCGTTCTGGTGGACGGATGGAACCTGGTGATCGGCTCTCTATTGAAGAGCTTTTATTGAGGAGATCATGAGTCCGGAAGCGGTTATCCACATTATCAGTCAGGCGTTCTGGACCACGGTGCTTCTTTGCGCGCCGCTGTTGCTCATCGGTTTCGCGGTGGGCATCGTGGTGAACATTATCCAGATCGCGACCTCGTTGCAGGATTCGGCCTTCAGCACCATTCCGCGCCTGGCCGCATTTCTGTTCGGATTCTTGCTGCTGCTGCCATGGATGTTGAAGCAGATCTCGGCGTACTCTATCTCGATTTTCGCCGACTTGGGCCGCTATGCACGGTGATGCCGCCATCCACGCTTCCCAACTTTACGGGTTCCTTCTGGTGTTGGCACGCATGGCCGGCGTCTTCATTTTCCTTCCCCTGCCCGGTTTCAAATCCGGCCCCGACGCCGCTAAAATCGCGCTCGCCCTGGCATTGACCTTTGCGTTGTATTCGCGCTGGCCGGTTTCGCAGCCGGCTCCCTCCAGCATGGTGCAACTCGCCGGATGGATGTTGGCCGAAGCCGGCATTGGCTTAGCAACCGGATTGGCGGTGTCCTTTATCATCGAGTGGCTGGTGATGGCGGCGCAGGCCATCAGCACTCAGGCCGGTTTTGCCTACGCCTCCACGGTCGACCCCAACACGGAAGCGGATGCCACGGTCCTGATTCTCATCGCGCAGATGGTCGCAGGCATGCTTTTCTTCGCCATGGGATTAGACCGGCAACTGCTGGGCATTCTCTCGCGCAGCCTTGAGACCAATCCGCCCGGCGCCTTTGCCGCGTCTCGGCCCAGCGTTGAGGGACTGGTGATGCTCGGCTCCGGAATATTCTCCACGGGAGTCCGTTTGGTGCTTCCGCTGATGACGTTGCTGTTCCTGATCGACTTATCCATGGGCTTGCTCGGACGTCTGAACTCGCAGCTTCAACTGATGGCGCTCGCGTTTCCGGCCAAGATGCTGGCTGCGATGACCGCCTTGAGCCTTCTTGTGTTTTTGATTCCCAAGCTCTATCAGCAGTCGGCCACTGCCGCTTTCGGAGCTCTTGGAAAATTCCTGGGTTTGTGATGCGCCTGGGGTAGTAATGAGCAAAGTGTTCTAACATGCAGCAGAGTGGTGAAAAAACCGAAAAAGCTACAGCGCATCGGCTGCTCAAGGCGCGGCGCGAAGGCAAATTTGCGGCGTCCAAGGATTTCGTCAGCGGCCTGCAGTTCACCGTGTTCGTGATCCTGCTGGTGGAAAGCGGACAACAATTGCTTGGCAACCTGAAGAAGGCAACGCAAACCTTGTTCAGCCAGGCGTTTCGCCAGGACCTCAGCCCCGCGGTGCTGACCAACATCTTGCACAATTCTTTTGCACAGACCATGTACCCGTTGGCGGCCACCAGCGGCGTTCTGGTGTTGACCGGCCTAGCGTTTCAGCTTACCTCCACCGGTTTCGGCATGAGCCTGCAAGGCCTGACGCCCAAGGCTTCGAACTTCAGTGTTATTTCCAAACTCAAATCCGCTCCGCAAAAAGGCTTCGCCTCAGCAATCCAGGCCGTGGCGCTACTGGCGATGTTCGGCGTGTCCATCTATTGGGTAACAGCGCGTGACCTTGGCCGGCTGTTGATGCTGCCACTCAGCAGTCTCCAAGTGGGCATGGCCGAAATGTGCTCCTTGTGCCTGACCGTGCTGTGGAAAGCGGCTGCGTTCTTTGTGTTGTTCGGAATGATCGATCTTGCCCGGCAGAGGCGCCGATTCTCCAAGCAGATGAAGATGAGCAAGCAGGATATTCGCGAGGAGCAGAAGCAGACTGAGGGCAATCCTCAGATCAAAATGCGCATCCGGCGCCTGCAACGCGACACTCGCCGGCGCAGAATGATGGAAGACGTAAAAACGGCAACCGCCTTGATCGTGAACCCCACCCACTACGCCGTGGCCATCCGCTATCACCACGAATCCATGGCGGCGCCGGTTGTGGTTGCGAAGGGCAAGAATTATCTGGCGGGGCGGATTCGCGCACGGGCGTTATCGCATAGCATCCCGTTGGTCGAAAACCCGCCTTTGGCGCAAGCCTTGTATAAATCCGTGGAAGTGGGACAACAGATTCCACCGCATCTTTACCGTGCAGTGGCCGAAATCTTGGCTTACATTTTACGTCTGATGGGAACCAAAACACTATAGCGAGAACCAGGAGACACAAATATGATTCAGTTAAACACCACGTCAACTTCCGGGGCGCAGGATTCGTCCGCGATCCTCCTCCCCCCTCCGCAGAGCCAAACCGGAGACGGTTTTCAAACTGCTCTGTCGGCTGCGCTTTCCTCAACCTTGCAGAAGTTTGGAATTAATCCGAATAATGTCACGCTCTCTATTACGCCGGCCAAAGCCGCGGTCTCCGCAGTGACGCCTTTTTCGGCGGCCGCGAACCAGGGAAGTGCGGCGAGTACCACTCCCGTCGTGAATACCACACCGACCGCCACTGGAACGACACCTGCGGCCGGCAGCTCTTCGGGCGATTCCGAGCAGTCGTTCGATGACGCTTATTGGGCCGCGCAACCACCCGCCGTTCAGGCGCTCCGCAACATGGACGACTACGATGAGCGTACGCAATTGGCCGCGAAACTCAGCGCCCAGGGTTACAACATCGACGTGCCGATCATGGTGTATGGATGGGACCCGGCCAAGATCACGGCCGCACGGGAAAGTTACGGATACACGTGGGTGCCTTCCGCTCTGCAGCAACCCGTCGAGGAAGCGCCTGGAATCAGCACGCCCGGCGCTACGGCTTACAATGCCAACAATCCACCCGCCGGTTCCATCGCCGTCTAGCGCGTGTGACCGAACCGCGACCGTAAGGGAGTCGGTGCCTTTATCAGAAATACGGTCGGATAGCCTCGAGCTCATTCTCGTACTCACGCAGTACGCCGGCCAAATGCGCACCCAGACCGATAGATTCCAGCGAGCACTCAGTTCCGCACGCGGTTTCTTCAATCACGCAGAACGACACTGTGGTCGCCCCGACATAAGCATTCGCGGCGTGGAGAATACGACTCAAGGCGATTCCATCCGCGGAGGCTTCCGGATCGAGCTCGGGCCGAATATGGTAACGAACCGCGGCGCGGATCGTCGCGGGCAAGTTCCAAACCGCCAAGGCCTCCGCGGAAAGCTCGGCATGCGTTGTTCCCAGAACTTGAAACTCGTGCGTCGCCGAACCTTGCGGGTCCTTCTCGCATAGAACAGCGATTTGCTTGTACTCCGCGGGCAGGCCAATCGCGACCAGCAACAACCCGAGATCGTGGAAGAGTCCTGCCACGAAAGCGCCCACGGAGTCTCTTACCGGTAAATGCTGCGACAGCAGATCCGCCAGAATGGCGACGCTCACCGAGTGGCGATTAAAATCAGCCATCAACCAACCGGGCGGCGTTCTCAACGATCGCCACATCTGCGCAGCCGAAAGACCGAGCACCGCGTTGCGGAGTTTATTGACACCAAGAATCGAAACCGCATGGCGCACCGAACTTACTGTTCCGCGGACGCTGTACAGCGGAGAATTAACCAACTGCAGGATATTCCCAGCCAGCGCCATATCCTTCTCTATCAATTCAGCCACTTTTGCGAAGGAGACATCTTCGTGTGCCAGGCTGGCAATCACGCGATGAAGAATAGGCGGCAGCGGCGGCAATGCTTTTAGCGCGAGCAGTGCCCGCGCCTTTACAGGCAATGAACTGGCCGAGGCTGACACGCTTGATTAATCGGCTGCACCCGAGGAAAGCTGGTCCCCCCCCAAACGAGGGGGCGCGATCTAAGATTACTAGCCAATTCCGAGCGATAGCGGCGGTCGTTGTCGGGCTTAGTCCCGCGCGTGAGAGTGAGTTGAGAAGCCGTGAAAAAAAGCAACCACCGGTCGCTTACGCTCGCGGCTCGGAAAGATGCGTCATGTTTAGAGAGTGTTACCGCACCGCGACCGTGAGGGAGTCGGTGCCTGCACCGATTTTTTTCGGGTCCTGATCTGAGCAAGCGCGGCCCAGTTTTTCGGAACGAATCATCGGTTCTGAGACTTAGCGATCCGCCAGCTTTTTCCCGGCGTTCAGGCTGTCAAAATTCAGAATGGCGTTGAACACCAGAAAGTAGCTGCCTTTGGTTTCCGCGCGCCAGAAAGGATTGTTGGAGAACAGCACCACGTGCCCCTCACCATACGGCGAATCGATGACCGCGGCGTGTTGCGCCAATTCAGAGCCGTTATCGAGGAGGCCAGAAACCAGCAGTTCATTGGCATTGGCGTAACGCAGCACCACGCGCGGGCGTGCCGCCGGCGGGATTACGTTCACGGGATTGCGAAGCTGCTCATCGGTCAGCGGCAAAGCCTCCCAGGCTTCCGCATGCGGCTCTTCGGGGATCTCCACCGGCGAGCGGCCTTGCGGGACATCCGGATCGTCGGCTGTGCCGCGGCCCGTTGCGCGCTCCTTCTCGTTCGCACCGCCGGGACCATTCGCCCCGCCACGGCCACCGCCTCCGCCCACCATATTCGTCAAATTAAAAACCGGAGGATTCGAAGCAAAGATCGCGAGATTGTCCTTGTACCCATAAACAATCGGGCTGGCCGCATCCACCATCTTCGATCGCAAAGCCGAACCGGTGACTTTGAGCCTCTGCGCAGCCGAGATAGAGACGCCAGGGGTAAGTCCGAACGCGACGGCGAAGTTGGCGCTGTCGTTCGCCGTGATCAACAGACCACCCTTCCGGACAAACTCCTGCAAATGTTCCAGGCCCGTCCAGCCGAGCCCTGGACGCATGTCATCGGTCTCGTCGGTCTTGCCAAGATTCGGAGTAAGTGCGGTGACCTTCCACGGCAGCGGATTTCCGTACATCGGCATGCCATTGATCACCGTCTGCGGATTGCGAGCGCCGGGAGGGAAAACAATCACGTCGTACTTCGAGCGCAGATCAGCGGCATTGGAAGCAGTCTGCGTGCTGATGTAGTCGTAAGGAATCTTCAGGCGGTCAAACTCAACACGCCACCAGCCTTCGGGCTGCGTGCTGTACCAGGTGTGCATTATCGCGATGCGCGCAGCGCGAACCGGGTGAGTTTTTACGTTGGGCGCGGAGGATGCCGCGTAAATCTGCACGCCAAGCTCAGCGCCGGCTTTGCCCAGTTCGGCCGACGGCACATTACGTACGATGAATGATCCGCGATTAAACTTTCGCCCCGCGACTTCAAACGGCTCCTCGGCAGCTTCGAACGACGCGCCGGGGAAACGGTAGCGCAAGGTGATCAGACCGCTGTCAGCGTTGTGGTTGATCAGAAAAACATCGCCGGATCCTTCGACGCCGCCCGGCGCATCCACCGCTCCCTGAACGCGAGTCATGGATGCATCCAGCACTTTGATGTCAGTCACGCGCGATACTTGCACGTTGCCGAGTTCGCCGAAGGTCCAGCCGGTATCGTCGTAAATGGCTTTCTGCGGATCGTTGGGCGCCCAGTATTGATAATCCAGCAGCGTATCGGCAATGCGGCTGTAAGGTTGATCCATACGCAAAACGTAACTACCGGCAGGAAAAGTGCGTGGCTCGGGCTTGGGTTTCTCCTTAGGTTTGTGGTCGCCGCCTTCGGCCGCGTTTTCACCCTCCGCGGCGGTATCGCCGCCACCGCTTCCACCACGGCCACCCTTCGGCGGAGCTTTCTTAGCCGGCATCATCACGGTGAAGGGCGCACTCGCGCGAGAAATCTCGCAGCCTTGATCCTGCAGCATCCTTAATAGATCCGCTTGCGCGCCGGGCCGGGGATCGTCGGCGGGAAATACGTAGGCTGCTGGTCCTGCTGTGCGCGGCTTTTCGATAGAGCGCTTGGCCTTTAAATAAAAATTGCGCAGGAATAATTTATTGTTGGTGGCGAAGTATGCCAATCCGGTCAGTACGCCGGTCTGTTCGTAATTATTGTTATTCCGTTGGGACCATTTCGCTTTCGGCAGCGGTGGATTCTGCCGGTACCAGGTGCGCGAGTACTCATTGGGCCGTAGCGTGCGCTCCTCGGTATCCGCGCCGCCGTTGCCGAATGTTTCATAGAGCCGGCTGATCCCGTTGTGCATGGCGGCGATGAACATCAGATAGCTGGGCGACCATGTATCGAACGTGCCGTGCGTGAACACACCTGGCATGCCGAACTTAGTCATCTCCGAGACGTTGTTCCAGCCCATCATCTGCCACTCGTCGGCGAGAATCGGATCGATCCAAGCGTTATACGGGCCGTCGCCGACGGTATTGTCGTAAAGATACGGGACGGATTCGTGCAGATCGTGCAGCACCTGCGCGTTCCAGCCGACGAAAGTCTTCAGAACATTTCGCGTCAGCTCCAATGTGAGACCCATCGCGTCGCGATTGTTGTCGTGCGCCACGTAGTGGCCCCAGTAAACTAACGGCGGCCACTCCTTGCCCGGATTTGCGAGGTGCCATCGATAGATGTCCACCATGCGATCGCGCCCATCCACTTCCACGATGGGCGTGATCAATGTAATCACGTTTTCCCGGATGGCGCGGATATATGCGCTTTCGTCCACGGCCAGCCGGTAAGCCATCTCCATCAGTGCCGTGGGCGCGCCGGTCTCGGGCGAATGTATGGTTCCTGTGATGTAGTAAATGGGCGTTGAAGCGGCGATCAGTTTTTCGGCCTCGGCGTCGTCGAGATTGATGGTGCGTGGATCGGCCAGCTTCGCCAACCGTGCGCGGTTCTCTTCGAGCGACGAAATTAACCGTTCGGATGCCACTGCCACCGCGATCATCTCGCGGCCTTCCTCGGTCTTGCCGATGCTGAACACCTTTACGCGCGGACTGGCTTTCTCCAACATCCGCATGTAGCGATAAACCTCGTGCGAGTAAGGCAGAATGCCAGGTGCGCCCGCGATGTCACCGAGAACGGCCTTGGGCGTAGGCACGGTCTTCGACGCCGGGAGATAATCGGTAAGCGGCGAGTTGAAGAAGGGCTCGGTGGTATATTCAACGATCTTTTTTGTGTACTCGTCATCCACCGGTTGGCTGGCCTCGTGGCCTGGCTTCAGCAAAATGTTTGCGCTGGGCTGCGAGAAGAGCGGAAGCGTGACGAACGCTACGATAAGACACCGGCAAAGCTGCATGGAGAGAATATACCGCAAGATGAGACTTCAAGACGTGCCGCTACAACCCGTGGGACCGGACTTCGAAGCGCCGGGCCGTTTTCGATGCCTCGACTACTGATCATGAAACGATCTGCCGGCATTTCGCACATATATAATGGATACTTTACTGCTTAAACGCTGTTAAGCGCCTTAATAATGCTTGCGCCCTGGATGTGCTGGGTATATGATAGGGAGCCGAAAAGGTAATGGCCCATTCTCACGTGGATCGAAATCCGACTTTTGCAGAGCCTCCCGCCTATTTTGAAGAGGCTCTGAAGGATGCCGAGCGACTGCTCAAGTATGCGGCCGAGCTGGGTATACCGATCGAAGACCATACGCGTGATCATATCCTGCAGGCGAGGGCTGCCGGCGTCGACGGGTGGGACGAGCAGACGGCGGGGAAACTGCTCGCGGCGCTCGGGAAACTCGCCGCCCAGCTCAAGCCGGTTACGGCCGAGAGTCTCAAAGTGTGGAGCGGCAAGCCTAGGGTCAAAAAATACTGGATTGTCTCGATCTGCCTGGCCGCTTTCATCGTTCCATTTTCGGTGGTAAGCTTTGTTACGTCCGCCATATCCACCACCATCAAGGCGGACATCGCAGCCGCTAACGATCTCGCCGTGAAACTTCGTGCGGAACTCGGCCCTCCACCGGCTTCGGAGAGGAAGGAAGCGAACCTGCCCGCCGGAAGCAAGCTTTCCGATACCGCGGTGATCACCGAGCTCCAGCAGTTCGCGAGCGACATCCGGGAGATCGATGCGAGCGCCCGGCAATTGCGCGTACTCGTCTTCGGGCCGGGAATGGATCCTTTTCCTGATGTTCGCAACGATCCTGGGAAGATCCACGACAAGTTTCAACTTCCCGAGGGCTTGACGGACTTTGCTTGGGCCGCAGGTGATCGAACGCAGGTGTTTCAGTACGTGCGATATTTTGGCCAAAGCCTGGTGGACGATGTGGCAGTGGTGTATGGCGCGATCACCACCTGCATTCTCCCGGTTCTGTATGCGCTACTGGGAACATGCGCGTATCTGTTACGCACGTTTCAACAACAAATCTCCACCCGGACGTACACGCCGTCCGTCGCCGACGCACCTCGGTTCCTAATTGCGGCCATTGGGGGCGCTGTGGTGGGCCTGTTTAACAACCTCGCCATCGGGCAGGGCGCCTCCATCCCGCCACTCGCGATCGCGTTTCTGGTGGGATACGCCGTGGATGTTTTCTTCGCGTTCCTGGAGGGCATGCTCCAGAAATTCACTAGGACCAATCCAGTTTCGTCCACGCCGCCTGCTGCAGACAGCAGAAAAGCGTAGGAGCCTATCGAGCCACGGGACGGTTCTGGCGGATTAATCCCAGCACACTCACGGTGGCTAGCACCGGCAGGAACGAAACAAAAAGAAACGCCGGCATGTACGAGAACTTGTCCACGATGTAGCCGACCGCCAACGTCACCGCCGTCCCCGCCATGCCCGCGCCGAATCCACTGAAACCCGTAACAGTGCCAACCACTCGCTGATCGAACAGATCGGAAGGAAACGTGAGACCCATCGTCGACCAGGCCGCATAGCCCCACAGCGCAATGCAAATCAGGAAGACGGCCCAAAACGGACTGTGCACCAGCACGGCTGGAATTCCGGCAAGCATCGGAACGCACGTGACCACGCAGATCCATTTTCTGGCGCGAATCACGGGCACGCCGCGCCGGATGAGCAAGCCCGACACCCAGCCTCCCGTGAAATTTCCGAGGTCGGCCGCGACGAACGGGATCCACGCGAAAGCCGCGATTTGTTTCAGGCTGAATCCGCGCGCGTCGCTCAAATATTGCGGCAGCCAGAACACGTAGAACCACCACATGGGATCCGTCAGCGAGCGGCCCAGCAGAATTCCCCACGCGTTCGGGTTCTTCCACAGTCTCCGGAGCACGACGAGGAACGGCTCTTTTTGTATGCTCCGATCCACACCGTCGTCGATAATGGCGGCTTCTTCGGCTGAGAGTTTAGGATGCTGATCGCGCGGATAATAGTTCTTCCACCAGAATGCAAGCCACACCAGGCCAAGGAGACCGGATAGGGTAAAAGCACGCCGCCATCCCAGCGCCAGCGATATAAGTGGGATGGTCAGCGCGGCAATGGCTGCTCCGACACTGGAACCGCTGTCAAAAACCGCAACAGCCAGACCGCGTTCGCGCGCGGGAAACCATTCCGCCACCACTTTACTCGCGCCTGGCCAGTTGAAACCCTCTCCGATACCGAGTAGAAACCGGTAGAAGCTGAAGGACGCGACTGAGTTCGCGAAGCCCGTGAGAATACTCGCGGCAGACCACCAGACTACCGCGAGACTAAGTCCCCAGCGCGCACCGATCACATCCAAAAGCAGACCGCCGATGAGCCAGGTCCACGCGTAGGCGAGCTGAAAAGAACCGAAGATCCTGGAAAGATCCTCGTGGCTGAAATGCAGCTCACTGGAGATGACCGGGGCCAGGAGCGAGAGCGTTTGCCGGTTGATGTAATTGATCGCGGTGGAGAAAAACAGAATCCAGACAATCCGCCAACGAATGCCGTGGCCTGCCCGCATTCGCTAGGCTTTCGCCGGATGGTCCAAAATCTCTTCCGTCTTCGGATTCCAGTAAAGCTTCTTCCCTTCCCGCTGAGCTTGCGCAGCCATGATAACGCCCACCGCGGAGGCGAATCCATCATGCACCGTTGTGTTTGGCTGCTGCCGCGACCGGATGCATGAGAACCAATTGTCCTGGTGCGAAAGATCCTCATCGCCGATGAAGGTCGGACCAGGTTTGTCGCTGCCGGGCAGGGTGACATAACGCTGCGGCCGTTTGATGAATGGATTGCTTTCGTGATTTCCAACTTCCTCCACCAACAACCATCGCGGGCTGCCCTCGCCACCTTCGTTGATCAGGGTAGCCTTCTTTCCCATGATGCGCGAGAAGCTGTCGCAATCGTTTCCGAAGCTGGTGGAGTAGCTCAGTAAAAACCCTTTCGGATGTTCCAACAGCGCGTGGAACGTATCCGGATTCTCGCGGCCATCCGGCCACGCGTAGACGCCGCCGTGCGCCACCACCGAATGCGGAAACTTGTCCTCATGGAAGTAGTTCATCAGATCCAGCGCGTGCACCATCCACTGACTGGCGATCCCGGCCGAGAAATCCCGATACAGACGAAACTCGAAATACGCACGTGGATCAAACGGGCGAGGCTGTTTGTGCAGCAGCCAGCGCTTCCAGTCCGTGTCCTGTTCGCGAATCTGCTTCACCTCCGGGCGCCCGCGCCACCGGGGACCGTGAAAATTCCATACGATTTCGATTTTCGTGATCTCGCCCAGAGCGCCGCTATCGATCACCTTCTTGGTCTCGCGGGAGTAGGCTTCGCTGCGGTGCTGCGATCCGATTTGAACAATCCGGTCGGTCTTCAAGAAAGCATCGCGCGCGGCCTTAGCGTCGGCGAGATCCGTCGCCATCGGCTTTTCGCAATACACGTCTTTGCCGGCTTCAAGAACAGTCTTCAGGTGCAGGGAGTGCTGGAAATCCGCGGTGGATATGAACACCGCATCCACGTCCGGCAATTCCAGCATCTTCTCCATGTATTGGAAAGTGCGTGGCCGGCGGCCGTAGTTTTTCTCTCCTCGATCGGCCGCGCGATCGCGATTAACGCTCCACAGATCGCACACCGCGGTCA
>CABEDY010000292.1_pt1 | contig 138769 bp, 109 predicted proteins | sample 3423171 | NCBI WGS metagenome assembly CABEDY01 (sample SAMEA5534333, study PRJEB31848) | metagenome | biome: tundra; feature: field; material: soil | place: USA | collected 2013-05 | depth 0.15 m | reverse complement strand
TCCTGCGCAGGACATCAGCCGGCGGCGCGGCGGAGCGCGCGACAATGGTCATGGTTGAGTCGTACCGCTGCGCACGCGGCCAGAAAATGGCGGGTTGAGAATCATCGTTCAGCGAATCATATTTGCCGTCCTGAACGATGCCGGTAATCTGCTTCCAAGGTCCGTTCGCTCCCTGGGAGACGCGCTTCCCGAGCGGATCCTCGTTTGGAAACAAGCGCCGCGCCAAAGCTTGATTGATGATTGCCACCGGCGCCGCACTGGCTGAATCCCGTTGATCGAATTCGCGGCCGGCAATTAGCCGCGTCTGCATAGTGTGGAAGAAGCCCGGACCGACGGCGTAGAAATTCGCGCTAGGGGCATCCGCCGGGGCCGGCGCTGGTTTGCCTTCGGCAAAAACCACGGTGTGGGATTGCGAAATACTCAGCGGGATGGTACTCGCGAGCGCGAACGAATCCAGTCCGGGTACAGTGGCTAGCTGGGCCATGAGGCGATTCTCGAAAGCCTGGCCCTGCTCTTTGCTGTATCCGTTGAGACCGACATCGAACACTACCGCGACGGCGTGCCGCGGATTGAAGCCGATGTCGATGGTCAAGGCGCGCTGCAAGCTGCGGACCACCAGCACCGTCCCAACCAACAATACCAGCGAGAGCGCCACCTGCGCGCCAACCAGAAGATCGCGGAATTGTAGCCGCCGAAATCGCTCGGACAATTGGTTTTTCAGACCGGGAACGAGATCCACGCGAGCTGCGTGAATGGCCGGCGCCAATCCAAAAAGCAGCATGGTTGCAAGGCAGATTCCCACAGTGAACAGCAGAACGCGCCAATCGAAGGGCAGGGACGTCGCGGCGGGAATACTGAGCGGCATCTTGAATGCACGCAGCAGATCCAGCAGCCACAACGCGATCAGGACGCCCAATCCGGCGCCGGCGATGGAAAGTACCAGACTCTCGGTCAGCAGTTGGCGGACCAGTTTCCAGCGCGGCGCGCCCAGCGCCAGGCGGATGGAAAACTCCTTGCGCCGACCGGCGGCGCGGGCTAATAAAATACCAGCGATGTTAACGCAAACGATGAGCAGCATCATGCCGGCCAGCGCCATCAGGACTGTCGCAAATCCGGTAACGGGCCCGCGCAGCGCGGTTCCGATCAAACCGGGTGGGGAAAGACGGATCTTCATCCCGATGTTGAATGGGCCCTTAGATGCCAGACTGGTAGCTATAGCGTTCAGGTCGGCCTCGGCTTGCTGCGCGGTCACGCCGGTCTTTAGTCGGCCGAGCACCCACACGTTCCAGGTGGCATCATTATTCAGCCAATTATTACCCGGCTCGATTTGCGGCTCCATCGCCATGGGGGCCCAGAATTCCGCGGTCAACAGTTTTTCAGTTCCGTAAAAACCGCGCGGCGCCACGCCCAGGATGGTGTAATCCAGGCCGTTGAGCTTGACGCTCTGGCCAATGATATTCGGATCGCCCGCGAAGCGGTTCTGCCAGGCTGCATAGCTGATCACAATAACCGGCCGCGGTGAAGAGATTTGGTCGTCCTCCGGCCCAAACGTGCGCCCCAGGATCGGACGCACACCCAGCACGTCGAAATAGTTTCCGCTCGCCTCATAGCCCCAGATGTGGGAGTTTTTGCCCGCGTGGCTTATTCCCACCGGTTGAATCCGGTACGCGATGAGGCCGGAGAGCGTCCGGTTGCTATCCCGAAAGTCGATGAAATTGGGGTACGACTGTGAAATGCCGCGGCCCGTGTTCAGGAAAACCAGTTCGTTGGGACGTTCCACGGGTAGCGGGCGCAAAAGGAATTGATTGAGCGCGCTAAAGGTGGTGGTATTGGCTCCGATGGCCAGCGCCAACGTAGTCACGGTGACCACCGTGAATCCCGGCGTCTGGGCAAGCCGCCGCAAAGAGAGACGGATATCCTGCAGCATGCGAATTCATACGCATGGCGGGGAATCAACGTTCCAAGAAAAATGCAGTCACACCAGGGGGTCGACGTAGATCCGTTTCACCCGCGCGTGAATCCCGCACAGAACGCTGTAGGAAATAGTTCCAGCGACGCGCGCCATCTGCTGCGCGTCAATGGAGATGCCGCCTTCCGATCCCAGCAGTGTTACCGAATCGCCCACTTCCACCGGCGAACAATTGGTGACGTCGATGGTGGTGAGATCCATGGAGACGGCTCCAATGATGGGCGCGAACTGGCCTTTGGCGATCACCCGTCCCTTGTTGGATAAGCGGTGCGGGATGCCGTCGGCGTAACCGGCCGCGAGAACCGCGATTCGCATGGGCTGAGGGGCGCGATAGATCCCTCCGTAACCCACCTGTGCGCCGGCGGGTAGATCCTTCACCGCCAGCACCGCGGCTTTCCAGGCGAGAGCGGGCCGCACCTGGATCAGAGGCGCTGGCGCGGTTCCCTTCGCGACCGGCGAGATGTAACCATAAATCGCGTGGCCGGGGCGGACCATTCGTTTCCACGCGTCGCGGCGCCCGTAGGCCACTGGCGTACTGCTGGCCAGATGCAGGAACGGAGGGTGCACACCCGATTGCGCCAGGCGCGCACACAGTGTTTCAAACGTCCGCATCTGTTCCTCGGTTTGGGTCGTCGCGTAATTCGCGGAGGACGCCAAATGTGTCATCAGGCCCTCTAGTTTCGCGTGCTTTGCGGCGCCGATTGCTTCCAGGATTTCAGATGCCGGAGCGCGCGTGCCCAGCCGTCCCATCCCGCTGTCGATCTTCAGATGGTACGGAGCCGAGATGCCCTTCTTGGCCGCCAGCCGGGCCCATTCGGCGATGTCTGGGAGTGCGTGAATTACGGGCGTGAGGTTATAGTCGAGCAGCCCGGCCCGTTCGTCCGGCAGGAAATCCGCCATCACTAAAATACGCGCCGTGATGCCATTTTCCCTCAGGATTACGCCTTCTTCCACATTGCTCACCGCCAGCCAGCGCGCGCCTACGCTGGTAAGAGTACGGGATACCTCGATGGCGCCGTGACGATAGGCGTCCGCCTTCACCACCGGCATCACTTCGACGCCCGCGCCCACAACATCACGGATAGCCTGATAATTGGCGGCAATCTGTTTAAGCGAAATCTCCACCCAGGAGCGGAAGGCGGCCATACCTAATGGTATGGGAGGCAGGCGGCAGGCGGCAGGAAGCAGAAGGCAGAAGGCAGAAAGCAGAAAGCGGTTTCCTGCTTCTAGACCTGGACAAGGTCCGGTTGCTCCGATTGAGCCGCCGTCAGCAACTTCTTTATTTCTTCGGCCGGCATCGGTTTAAAGAGCAAAAACCCTTGGTTTATGTCGCAGCCCATCGCACCCAGCAGCGTGAGTTGCTCCTGGGTCTCGACACCCTCCGCCACCACTTCCAGGTCGAGACTATGCGCTAGCCCGATGATGCCGCGCACCAGGGTAGTTGATCCACTGCCCGAGCTATCGAGATCCTTCACGAACGAGCGATCGATCTTGAGGCAGTCTACCGGCAGATTGCGGAGTTGGCTTAGCGAAGAATAACCGGTACCGAAATCATCGATGGCGAAACGCACACCCAGGTCGCGCAGAACCGACATCTGTTCCAGTGTTTGCTCCATATTATTCATCAGCACCGTTTCGGTGATCTCAATTACGAGCTTGCCGGCGGGAAACCCGGTATCCTTCACTGTCCGTTCCACTATGGATGCCAGATCTTTTGCGACAAACTGAACCGCGGATACATTCACGGCGATATTCGGGACCGCTAGGTCTGCGGCGAGCCAGAGCGCTCCGGTGCGGCAAGCGGTTCGAAGCACCCACTCGCCGATGCTCTGGATTAAGCCCATTTCCTCCGCAATCGGAATGAAATCCGCGGGCGATACGCGTCCCAGAGTCGCGTTAGTCCAGCGCAACAAGGCCTCCAGGCCTGCCAGACGGCCAGTACGATCCGTCAAGGGCTGGTAGTGAAGCGTGAACTCGCCGTGTTCCAGCGCCGCTATCAGTTCCCGTTCGATCTGAAGCCGCCTATTCACGCTGTCTCCCAATGCTGGGCTGAACAGATTATGAGCATTCCCTCCGTGGCGCTTGGCCATGTACATGGCGAGGTCCGCGTGGCGCATGAGCGCGATGGGATCTTGGCCGTGTTCGGGAAAAATGCTGACGCCGATGCTGGCGGTCACCGTTACGGCGTGCTCTCCCGACAACATCGGCCGCGAAAGTGCAGTCAGGATCTTACTACACACCAAATCGGCATCGGCGGGAGAGTTGACGTCGTGCGCCAGTACCGTAAATTCGTCGCCACCTACGCGGGCTACGGTGTCGCTCTCGCGCAGACAGCCTTTCAAACGACGCCCAACCTCGCAAAGCACTTCGTCTCCCACCCGATGGCCCAGCGTGTCGTTGATTTGCTTATACCGGTCCAGATCGATCCATAGAAGAGCTGCTTTCTTTCGGTGGCGGCGCGCCAACTGCAACGCCTGCTGCACTCGATCTTGGAACAGCAACCGGTTGGGTAGCTCCGTTAAGGTATCGTGCTGCGCCTGAAACGCCAGCCGCTCATACAGCAGAGTATTCTCGATGCCGACGGCGGCCAAATGCGCCATCTGGTCCAACACGTTCGCTCGTACAGCGGCATCTTGGCCCGGAGCGAAGACCTGCAGCATCCCGATTACCCGTCCGCCCGCGTCGTGGAGTACCCTAGATTCCGAGACTTCCAGGCCGGACCCTACGGCCAGGACTGAGCAGCGCCCTTCCAGCTCCGCGGAAGATTCTGTTCTGGGAAGAAGGAGCTGTCTCAAGGTTTCGGTAAATTCTCGGGGCAGGTTAGCAGCAACCTGAAAGTGTAGGAACTGGCCGGCTGCGGCCCAGATCGCCGCTCCGGCCCGTGCATTCGATTGTGGAGCCATCTCGACAATCTCGGTGAGCGTGTGCGATAGGGATGCATGCTTGCTGACCATTTCGAGAACGGACGCCCGTTGCTGCTCCAGCCTGCGCGCATCCGCCAGGACCAAGTTGTTCGCGTGCAACGATTCCAGAGCCATGCGACGGTCGTGATTAGCCTTGCTGAGCAGGGCCACGATCAGGAGCGTACAAAGCGCGAACGCGCCCAGTCCTACGGCCGAACGCTTCAGGGTGCGATCAACCTGTAACGACTCCTGCCGTGCCCGGCCCTCCAGTCTGGATTTAAGAGCCCTCAGTTCCCGCATGGCGGTGGCGAACGCGGGCTGGCCTCGCTGGTGCTCCAACTTGATTGCCGCAGCAGTATCACCTTCCAGAAGCCGCGCCACAATCTCATCGCGCGCGCTCTCGTACACCCGCCAAACGCGCTCGAATTCATCCGCGAATCCGGTCATGTCCGGCGCCAAATGACGGAGCCGTTCGATCGCCTCCGCAAGTTGTACGCTCGCCGCGTGCCCTTCATAGAGGTACGGTAGTTGATCGTTGGGGTCGGTTATGGCCAATGCATAGAAAAAAGACCGCCGGCTCTCTTGCGCCTGGTATTCCAGGTCGCTCTCGATCTGGGATCCAATCGTGTCCACCCGGTACAAATCCTGGCATCCGGTAATGGCCTGCTGCAATGAGCGCGTCGCCAGAATGGATGCTAGAAGTCCGGCCAGCGCTAATGTCCCCACCAAACCATGCTTTCTAAAATAATTCATCGTAGCCGGTACCCATCCTCAGCCGGTAACTTGCCTTCGACTCTGACGACTTTCAATTGGCCGCACTCGGGAGTAGAGAGCGAGCTCGTTTCGACCAGCGCAATGGCTCCCGGCACATAGAACATGTATTTGCAGGCTGTCGCCTCGCTGTTCAGGACCTTCACAGTGACCGGCGTCTCGCCCTTGAATTCAATGCCCGCCAAATTCCGTTTGTACTCGCTCGCGCTGGTATTCAAAAGCCGTCCCATCAGAAACCGAAAGGAAGGGCTTTCTGGTTGCCGCTCAATAAGCACTACCTTGGGCCCATGCTCCCATTGCTTAGAGACGCCTCCAAACATCGCCTGTAACTCACGAAGGCGAAGACTGGTGATTGGATTCGACGGGTGCACTACCACTGCAAACGATAAGACGCCGGCAGCGCGGCTGAAGCCGATCAGTAATCCCAGGATTAAGAGGATGCGGCCCATAACTTAGAACGTAAACGCCACTTGCAGGGCGGCCCGTATCCAGGGCGGCTGGAGCGGTGAGGTTTCGCGGCCTATTTCGAATTTGAGCGCCACCGATTCCGTCAGGTCGTAGCGAAGGCCGCCGCTGAACACGGTGCGCCAGGGCACATATTGCGGCGCGTACTCGCCAACCGACCCTTTTCCGTAAACGTTGACGTAGTCATAGCGCGTGTACGGGGTCCAATTCGAACCCACGCGATATCCCAACTGGCTGTAGAATCCTGGTATGTTCCCGTAACCCAAGCCTGGTTCGCGAAACTTGGCCAGGATTACCTCGTTCAGGAATTCAAACCGGTTAGCCTGGTAGACGGCATGCGCGGTCCAGACCGATCGGGCTAAGTTGGACTCGGGCTGCGGCGAGAATCTATCGTGATAAGAAGAGAAGCCCACTTGTAGGCCGGGGATACCACGGGGACGCGCGTAGAGCGCCACGTTGACCGCGGCATTCTGCTCGAGATCAAACCCGGTCCGTCCCGGCTGAGCGTAATTGCGCGAGCTTCCCACCTCAACCACATAATGGAGGCCCAGAGCTCCCGACGGCACCCTGCCATTGGCGCTCAATCCCACGTTGTGGAGCGGCAGAAAGCCTCCTTCATCTTCAAATGTGAACAGCATGGGACGCGTAAGCGACGTCTGGAGCCAGGAACCGCGCAGTGTAGTGTTGTAGAACCCAATCGCGGTGCGGTAGGCGCCCATGTCCAGATTGAAGTAATCGTTATCCCTGTATTGAAGGAGCAATCGCTCCACATTCACGGGTACGTCGGCCACGAGAAGCTGGTTGTCGGTTTCGAGCACGACTTCCACCAAGGAAGTCAGCTTCGGTGAGATTCGCGCGGTGCCGAAGAGATCGACCTCACCCAGCACGAACTTCTTGTCGGACGCACCGTCCTCATTTCTCAGAAATCCGACATCGGCGTAGCCGTGAAAGGTGTACTTATTTGCCTCGGACGGTTCGGGTTCGGGCTGTGGGGGCTCAGCCGCTACCGCGGTCTCCTGTTTCGGTGCGGCTTCGGCCGGAGCGGGTTCCGGCTGAGCCGGCTGGGCCAGGCTTTGAGCCGCGGCTGTCTGTTGGAGCGCAGCAACTTCGCGCTCCAAAGCCTCCACCCGGGCGATCAACTTCTGAATAATCTCGTCTTGCCTATCTTGGCCAACAACAGGTCTAGGCACGGCCCAAAATGACGCCATTGCCAGAACGCATCGAACTACCGCGGATGCCCTCACGCAGTACTAATCGTCCAGTACCAACGAAGTTTGAGGACTAGAAAGAAGAATCCAGAAGCCAGAATCCAGAATTCAGAAGAAGGAGGGCGCTACGCGCCATTCCACATTCTGACTCCTGGATTCTGAATTCTTCTCTCAGTGCAGCCGCAGCAACAGCGCTTCGTACTGCCCTGTTACCGCGTCCCAGCTATACCGTTCCGCTACGCGAGCCATCGCGCGCCATCCCCATTCGGCTCGCTCTTGCGGAGGCATTTCGAGTAGTTCAGCTAACTTTCCGGCCAGCTCGCACGCCTCAAATGGGATAGCGGCGTCGCCAGCCACCTCGGCATTTTCCGGAGTATTCAAGTACAGCACCAGGGCGCCGCGGCCCATGGCTTCGATCAGCGCCGGATGCGTGCCTCCAACCTCGGTGGCATGAATGTAGGCGTAACAGTGGGACAGCAGTTCATGATAGCCACGTCCGTAGATCGCGCCCGGCATGACAATGCGTGGGTCGTTGGTGGCGCGCACCTTCTGGATGTACTCCTCGGCATAGGGCGCGTCGCCGATTAAGGCTAATTTCATCGAGGTCGCAACCTGCTCGAAGGATTCGCGAACCAACAGTGCGTTGTTCTCCGGCTCCATGCGGCTTACGTAGAGAAAGTATTCTCCAGGAGTGAGTCCCAGCGTTCCGAGTACATCGATCTCAGGAAGCGCGCCTACCTCCGCGCCATAAGGTATGAACTCGGAGCGTTTCCCATAACGCTCCAGATAATACTCCGCTATTTTTCGCGCGTCAGAGATTGCCACGTTGGGGCACAACGTAGCCAGCCGCTCGGAGATCAGATACCAGCTGCGGGCGAGCCTGTTCCACTTCTTCCGTTTCCGTTCCAGCCCATCGACATTCAGCGCAACAGGTATCCCGGCCAGCCGTGGCCAAAAAGTAAATATCGCGTTCGCGGCATTGCAGTACAACGCGACGTCCACACGATGAAAGATCAAATGCAGCGTGGACAAAAAGGTGTGGGCCAGGGTATCGAAGTACTTATGCCGCCAGGTAGGTAAGTAAACGAGCGAGACACCACGATAGCTCTTCTCCGTGTGGCGCTCGCGGCAATAAACGGTGACCTGATGGCCGCGCTCGACCAAGCGGGTGGACAATTCTTCGGCAAAAGTCTCGAACCCGCCATATCGAGCCGGAATCCCCCGCGTGCCGAGAATGGCGATGCGCACCGCTTTCTGCTTTCTGCCTTCTGCTTTCTGCTTTCTGCCGCCTGGCCTATCCTCGCGCTGCCTTGGAGCGGGCCATCGCACGCGCCCCCGACTTGCTCTTGTTAGCCGGGCTGCTCACGGGATCGTAGCGGAACCAGCTCGCAATGTAATCGTCGTCGACACGCTTGCGGCTCATGATTTCCCGCCGCTTCTCCATCACGTGCTTCCAATTGCGCGTAATGTACCAGAATGCTTTGAGCGAGCTCTGCTCACGCACCAGGCAGCAACCCAATACAACCAAATCGCGCGCGGTGATGGAGAACCAGTTGCGCAGGTAAAGATCGCCGGTCATGTTCTTGATGCGCATCAGGAACCGATTCTTCACCGAGTGCATGTTGATGGCCGGAGGCAGCGCCCGGCGGTTTCCCGGCAGAACATTGCGCACGTGATACCCTCGGGCATGCGGCGTGTAGATGCAGCGCCAGCCCATTAACTGCGCTCGCCAAGCAACGTCGGCATCCTCCCGGTAGACAAAGAAATCGGGATCGAAGAACTCGTCGCCGATCGAGATATCGTCGATCATTGCGCGCCGGTACAGGGCCGCCGCCGCGGTAGCGCCGAACACATACTCGTGCTGCAGATAATGGCCGTTGTCCACTTCCTGACTGCCGCGATCCAGGTGGCGCAGCATGGGCGTGAAGTAAATACCGGTGGAATCCACCAGCGGCTTGTCGGGCAGATCGAAGCTGGCGAGAATGGTGAGCAGTTTTCCGCAAACCGCGCCCACTTGGGGATCAAACTGCCCGCCTTCTACAAGAGCTTGAATGAAATTGGGCAGCAACAGCACGTCCGGATTAATAGTCAGCACCCAGGTACCGGCGCCGGCGCGGATGGCTTGGTTCTGTGCGGCGGCGAATCCTATATTCTCGTCGTTGTAGATGATCTGACAGCGATCCTCGAACTGCTCCAGGATGTCCACGGTGCCATCGGTGGACGCGTTATCGATGACTATTATTTCCTTGTTGGCGTAGCGCTGCGCTAAGACAGACTCCAGGCATCGCTTGATGAATCGACCGCTGTTGTAAGTGACGATGGTGACGGAAACCCGTTCGTTATCTGACATGTATGTGGGTCGTGTCTCTATTCTTCGCGTTTGTAAGAGCTGTTCATCCTGCTGCCTTACTGTAACTACTCGAACATTTCAGTTGGCGAACGTGGCCGGAAATTAAGCCGAACCCCGCGATTCGCGCTATTTTCGCGTAAACTTGTACCGGCCTAAAGCTGCGGCGTCGAATCATGCCAATAATGGCCCGAACCAAGGAGCCTAGCACCACTGCGGCGCTCACGCCCCGGTATGCGTACGGCCGGAAGTGCTTAGAGGCGTATCTTAAAAGGCTAACATACCAACATACCTCGCGGCATCCCCACTCCATACCTGCAATGCTATGGCCACCCTGGTGCCGCGCTGTAATTTCAGGTAGATACTGGATTTTCAATCCGAGTGACCGTGCGCGTTTCACGAAATCGACATCTTCGAACCAAAGTGGATGAAACTGTGTGTCAAAACCGCCCAGCCGCTGCCACACTTCGCGCCGGAACATCAGGAAGGCGCCGGGGGGTTGTTCCACTTCGGCGGGTTTGGAGAGGTCCAGGTCAAGACATCGATAGCGGCGGTTGGATGGGTTCCAGGGCAGCAACCGGTTGATACCCAACACTTCAAATGCGAGGGTCAGGGGCGTGGGAAAGCGCCGAACGGTGAACCCGGTTTGGACTTTACCGTCAGAGTCCACCAGTTTTCCGGTGGCCAGGCCGACGTTTTCGCCGCCGCATGCCTCGGCTAGAGCGTCCACTGGAGTCTGGAGTTCAACGTCGGGGTTCAGCAGCAGGATCATTTCGGTATCGAGCGCGGCCACTCCTTGATTGGCCGCACCGGCGAAGCCACGATTGCTCGGGTTGGCAATCAGCTTTACCGACGGTCTACGCCGCACCAGTTCCACCGTGTTGTCCTGGGACGCGTTGTCGACTACAACGGCTGGTAAATTGGCGCACGAATCCAGACAGCGCTCAATGACCTCACCCGAGTTGTAAGTGACAACCACCACCCCAGTTCGGTTCATGCCAGTTCGGTTCATGCCGGTTCGGTTCATGTCAGCGCAAAGTATAGTCTCCAGTACAGATCGAAGCCTGTCAACCTTTGAATTTCCCGGATTTCGTTCTCGCTGCTTTCCACAATGGCGGTGAGGTTGGCCGGGGAATCGCCTCGGGACCGGTGAAAGCGGCGCAGACCATCCAGCTTGCCTTCCAAGTAGGCGAATCCCGCCCCGTGCCGTAGCGCGACAAGACCCCATAATGTTTGAGCCACAAAAACGGGCCAACCATAGCGTAAGACCCATTTTTTAGGATAGTGTTTCGCCACTAGAAGCAATTGGTTGCGGGCAATCTTACGTACCGTGGCAGGGTGCCATCGGCCAAGCGTGGCGCTGCCTTCATGGTACGCGACAGCTTCGGGAACGTACAGGCCCGTAAGGCCGGCTGAGGCGCAGCGGATGCCGAAATCGATGTCCTCCAGGTACGATTCGAACTCCTCATCCAGCAGCCCCACGCGCTGGAACAATTCGGCGCGAAAGATGGCGGCTGTGAAGGGTGCGAACCGAATCTCGCGGGGCTGGTTCCACAACACCGAATCCGGACGGCCGTGACCGCACCTCCAGGCGCAGGCGCCCCGGCAGATGGCATCGAATGCGCCCTCGATACGATGGCCGGCTGAGGCGTCCAGTAACTTGCCGGCCGCAAACCATGCGTTAGCGGCTTCGGCTTGTTGCACCAGGTTTCTGAGCCAGTCCTCGCTGGGCGAGACATCGTTGTTCAGGATGGCGATCCAATCCGCGCGCGCGGACTGGATTCCAAGATTCACAGCCCGGCTGAATCCGGTGTTCGCGCCCAACTGGATCACGTCTGCGCCAGCTCGTTTGGCCACCATCACAGAATCGTCGCTGCTTCCGTTGTCGACAACAATGACGCGGTCAACAGGAAAGGATTGGCCCGGAAGCTCGCTCAGGAGCTTTTGGAGCATAGCGGATCCATTCCAGTTGGGGATTACGAAGGTAACTCTCGCCACTCAGCGGCCCTCTCGATTGGGCAAGTCGGAGACTTGCCCTACGGCTTGCGAAGTGAGGATTTCAGCAGGGTTGGTCATCGGCTGAAACGCTTCTTCACCAGAAAAAACAAGTTGTTGAATCCGTCCCGCCAGGGATTCAACTTGATTTCGCCCAAGCGCGAGGAGTACATGATGGAGATCTCCGTGAAACGAACCCGCGCGCTTTTGAGAGCCTCGATCTTAATCTCCTCCGAAAATGACATGCCATCCGATTCCAGATGCATGTCTTTCAAAATCGATCGCCGAAACACCCACATGCCGGACTGCGAGTCGCGCACCCAGCGAAAGTACAGCATGGACATCGCAAGCGAAAGGACCCAGTTCCCGAATTTATGCTTGAAGCTCATGGCCCGGCGGTCGCGCACCGGAAAACGTGAGGCGTTCAGGAAATCCACGTCCAGATGCAGAAAAGCCTCAAGCAGATAGGAAATGGCATCGGGCGGGTAGCTGTGATCGCCATCCAGCGTCACAATCAGGTCGCCAGTGGCGGACGCAAAACCGCGCTTGTAGCTTCGGCCGTAGCCTCGGACCGGCTCGCGAATCACCTCCGCTCCAAACCCGCGCGCCACATCAGACGTACGGTCGGTGGAACCGTTGTCCACTACGATTACCTGATCCACGAACTCGGGCATGCGGCTGAGGACGCGCTCGATCCCCTGCTCTTCGTTCAGGCAGGGAATGATTACCGTGATGCTTTGCGATTTATACACAATCGTCGGTAGGCGCTGGTACCATATTCTCATGAAGTTGTTTTGTGCCCTCGCGCTCTTGGCTGCCTCTGTTCCCGCAGCGGTAAACCAGCAATTGAAACAGGTCAACACGGTCTACATTCTGGGCATGAGCTCCGGCATGGATCAATACCTGGCCAATCGGTTGACCAGGATGGGCGTGTTTCAAGTAGTGACGGACCCACAAAAGGCGGACGCTATTATCACGGACCGTTTGGGCGAGCCGTTCGAGGCCAAGCTCAAAGAACTGTATCCTCCGCCGCCTCCGCCGGCTCCTCCCGCCGAAACGAAGCCCGTAAAGGATGACAAGGATAGTAAGGCCGCGACGAACAGCTTGCCGGTGAAAGACGATAAAGACAAAAAAGACAAAATGGAGGATGGCGGCACCGCTACGCGAGTTGGGGGGTTCAACCGCGGGCGGGGAAACATCTTCATCGTGGACCGCAAAAGCCGAAACGTGATTTGGTCCATTTACGAACGCCCCAAGGATTCAACTCCCGGCGAACTCAGCAAAACCGCCGAGCGAGTAGTTAAACGGCTCAAGGACGATTTGAGCGACAAGAAGCAAACGATCGAATAACACCCCGTCCCCAACAACCTTCGGCAGTGCGCTAAATCTGTGTTTCCGACCCACTAATACGACCGGCATAGGTCGGAGAGTTTAATCGGAGTTGCCTTTGTCCTTCTTGGGATTGAGACGCGCCTCAATGTCCTTGCGGGTGAGGCCAAGTGTTCGACCAACGCTCAGGACGATGTCTTCCTTGAGATCGCGCTTCTTGGGGATCACCACGGGGCGTCGCAAGCCAGGACGCGTCATGATGTAATGATCGCCTTTTTCTCTGTCGTAGACACATCCCTCCGACTTGCAGAGAGCGACAAGCTGCTGCCAACTAACAGGTCGCACCAGGTTCTAGTTGTTTGGCCGCAATGTAGGCGGGAATCACCACCTCAAAATCTTCAGAAGCGGTAAAGTTATTCTTGATAGCCCGCGATGGCCTATTAACCGCAACGATACTGGTGTCTTCAGGGACGGGTTCTCCCGGCTTGATAGGTTGGAATCCGACTTCGCTTAGGGCCTCGTCTAACACGCCACGTTCAACGCAGGATTCAAACCATAGCGCTACAGCTTCTTTAAGCGATTCGAAAGCTGCTTCTTTCGTTTCTGCCTGCGTCATAACATCAAGGGGCAGACACCAAGCCAACCAGCATTCGCCCTCTTGACGGAAGGCGGCTTCCAATCGAACACTAAGATTGACAACGGAAGTTCTCACTTGGGAGGACACCCTTAAAATAGTTTACCCGTCAAGTGATCCATTCTGGCGATGACCACTTGACCATTTCACGGTGCCGTCAAGCCGATAGCAAAGCAAAGCATTGGTTCTCAAGTCGATACTTCTATCGTACAGCACTTTCGTTACAATGTAACAGATTTGGTCTCAGGTCTCGAAGGTTCAAGCTGATAAACAACGTTAAATCAATGGCATAACGTCAAGGCGACCTAGCGCGAATAAAGGACTTCCCGAAGCAGATCTGCTCCCGCCGCGCGAAGAACTCCAACTGTTCTTTTCCCATGGTATTGAGCGGATACGGCTTTCAATAATTCGCGTACGCTCCAGAAAGTGATCGGCGACATTGGCTCGCATCGTAGGCGCCACGCGAAACGATTTGTGAACGCGGCAAAAGTTGCACAGCGCAAAACAGCAACCAACAGCCCAGCGATTCTCCCACCTTCTTGTGAGGCCGTTCGTCAATCGAGTGAAGTGTCTCTGTGCCTTCACTTGGCGTGTACACCTTTGCCGGATTCCTCGGTCTCTGCGCGTAACGCCCGCTATGGAGGCGGAGGTTGTGGATCGAGTGTTCTATTCGGATATCGTTGTTCTTGGCGTATCGGCGGATGGCTTCGAGTTGTCGTGGGAAACCGTCACCACTGACTTGGGCTTTGCCAGAGACTCTGAGGTACGCATAGGCTTTGGGCATGGTGGGATGATAAAGGTCCGGCCGCGAGGAGTCAATACGGATTCGGGTAGCTGATGTCCCTAGTTGGACACAGCGTAGTGAAAGGGTCAATTGACCCTACTCTTTCGCCCATTGAAGCGCTCTCAGCCCTTCGATCCTATACTGGTCCCATTCGGTCGAAAACAACGAAGGATTCAGCGTCTTCACGTTTATGATCCATCGTGAAGTCGGTTCGGTACTTCTTCCCGAGTGCGCTTCTATACGTGATGACGCCCTTGGTTTCCATGGCGTCCATATTCTCTTTAAGAGCCTTCAACAACCCATAAGTGTGATGGATCTTGCCATCATCGTGTTGACCCACTGAATTGTCGAAAAGCGAAATCGAATCCATGTACACGTTGAATGCGGGACCAGGGCCGAGGTTGCGTATCACCAACCGACTGGCACCAGCGTGTTGGCCCTGAATATATACGGACTGGAACATCACGAGGGGCATCATGGAGTTCTCGTTCTGACGTTGAGCTTCTCGACGCAGCTTTTGGGTTTCGACGGTGTACCAGGTGAGAACGATCAATGTCGCGGTGGCCACGGCTGTGGTCACGATGGAGGCAACGGCTCCGGCAGTCTCAAGCTCGGTCATGCCAGAACAATAGCACTGCGGCGTGTTTCATTCCAAGGGGGAGTCGGGAATACGGTGTATCCTCTTTCTGCTTCTGAAATTTTGATTCATCCCTTGGTGGCGCCAGACAACCTTCCGTGGCTTTTGTTACTTCTGTTTCCGCTTTTTTGCCCAGTATGCCTTCATGCGGGCAGCCGCCGCCTTTCTGTTGGCCGCAGACATGCCACGGCGTTTCTTGCCTGGCGCATCTGGGATCACACCCAGTGGATTCTTCGGAGGTCTTCCACGTCTCTTTGATCCTTGCAGAGCTTCAATGGCCCGGTCGAGTTTTTCACGCTCGGCAATCAGGAGAGCGATGATGTGTTCAGTTGGCATAAGCCAAGAGAGTATCACAAGGTCTCAAGGACCACGAAGGTTTGTCATGGCGGGGCAGTGGAAGGAAACTTGGTATCCCGGTGACGACGGCCCAGGATTCGTACAGGTTCATCCCGGTAACCGTCGTCGTGATGGTTCGGTGCCGGATCAGTTACAGCTAGCAAATGTGGTTCGAGTCGCAAAAAGGGTGGACGCCTTGATTGATCTCTTGAGTGCGACTGCTGATGCATTGGCGGCGACGTGGGATTTGAAAGCGGAAGGGATTTCGGTACAACTCGATCCCGAAGCCGGAGAAGATTTCGAGCCGACGATTCAGTAGAGTAGTACGAAAAATGTACAACATTTTGGAGCGCTGGCGGGTGCGTTGGTACCCGGTGCCGGAGGTTCTATCGCCCTATTCTCGTCGTCACGCCTTCTTCGCCTTTCTCTTGTGTCGTTTGTGATGCTTTCGCCGACGTAGGTAGTTGCTGTCAAACTCACAGCATAACTTAGTGGTCTGAAATAGCTTTCGGTGAATGACCCTCGCCGCATCCAAGTCGAACAGCGCCACGTTCGTTCCTGGTCCAACCGAACTTCCGTACATGATGCCACCATAACCCGCATGCTTGAATACCTCTGCCAACACTTGCGATTCAGCCGGTGGGGGTTCCTTCGGTAAGTGGGCAAACCAGGGGGGAGCGCCGGATGAAAGCTTCCCCACACAGTGAACAAGATTAAGTTCTTTTTCAGTCACAAACTCAGCCAGCGTTCCAACGGCTCCGATCCAGGGGCGAACTTCGCTCATTGCCGTCTTCTCATCCATCGCCAGATATAGGCAAGGGATGTTCTTCGGATTGATGCGGCCTTCTTTACAGGTGGAGAGCGGTTTCATGCGCTGCGCACCAAAGGGTTCCTTCACCTCCCATATTTTTTGGTTCGGCTCATGTAGCTGCGCTCTCCAAAACTTCTCACCTTTCGGCACCCCAACGATGCGTGATTCCATCGTAGCGACGATGGTCGCAAGAAAGTCTTCAGTCTCTTTGTCGAATACGTACCGAGTTTCACGAATGACGGCGAGTGAAAAACGTTGGTAAGACTTCCATGAAGCGAATTCAGCCATTGAATCTCCCCCAACCATGCAGCATTCTAGCAAACGGCCTCCATCGCTACGTCGTCTAGAATCGGATCGTGCCCACGATCTCCGATGATGAAACTGCTTTGGCGGCGCTGGCCTCAAAACATTATGGCTGTCGGCCCCGGCATGGATTCGAACCACGATTCCAGATCCCAGACCGATCATGCCGCCAGACCTAATGTGGGCGCATCACAAAGGGCAACTTGAACGAAAGCAGGACCGAGGTCAATCTCTCCCCAGCCGCAAACACAACGTCGTCCGTTGCTATAATTCCGAACGATGACCAAGCAAGCGATGGTGGAGCTTTTTGCCAGACTCGCACAGCCACGTTTGGTGGAATTGTTGAGACTGAAAGTCAGACACGTTTACGAAACCACACCGGGAAATGCGGACTCCAAGCTCGTCGTAGATGGTCACGAGGTCCAATTCAAGTTGGTGAGATCGGCACAGCCGTACAAGGACATTCAAAGATTCACTGCCGAGGACAAGGTGATGGGTTTCGTCATTAGTCCAGGACTCCTCCCGATTGCCAAAGCGATTTCGACGGACCTGCCTGGAAGGAAATTGTTGGCCACACGCAGGATTCAGGACCGAGATGATGAGAAGGGTGTCGTCGCCCATCTTGACCACTTTGGAGGCCGGGTAATCATGTCCTTTGATTCAATTCGTAACGAGACTGATGTGGTGTGGGAAGCGTTATACGGGGTGGCGTAGAGCGGGCCACGGAGGTTGTGGATCGAGTGTTGGAGATTCGGGAGTTGTTGGCTTAGATCACGCTCACTCGATTCAGCACGTAAGGATGAGACCTTCGCAGCGTTCTTCTTGGTTACCGCCCAAGTGATCAGAGAACCAACGGTGCCGCTAATCGCTGCCACAAGTAACGCGAGAACCAGATCATAGCTCTTGGTTTCTCAAAGGCGACTCCTCCAGTAAGACCAGTTGAATTCTACTTGGATATTTTTGGCGTCACGGTATGGCTCCCCTACCGCGACCGCTCCAAACCCAGGGATAGCCGCTATCGGTTGTACGGTTATGAGCAGCAGAGTCCTCCCAGAATGCTTAGGCGTAATCTGCCAAATCCACTCTCGGTATGTACTATCTGGAACGGACTGCCGATTCAAAGTCTGGCGCGGTACGATCTCAAAATCGTCGCCTCTCAGTTCCGCATCCATTACTCCAGATACATCAATATCGAACTTTTCCCTAAATATTGCCTACTGAAGATTTGCTTCGAAATCCTGCACGAAAGTCTTGGCGACCCGCAATACGACCCTGTAGGGAACGTGTTGGGTCATGTGCTCTTCCCACTCCCATATGAGCGGGCCATTCGAAGTGTGTTCCTTGGCTGGCTTAGTCAATTTCTTAAACTTGGTATTTGCGATTGTCAGCAGTATCTGTTCTGTGGTGTTTGGTGGCGCAACCGCTACGGGAGGGAACTCGGGTCGCTTCGGCGGAAGCTCGTTAGATTGGAAGGCCTCTGGAGCACGAAGAAATATTATAAGCAGGCAGCCCGCAATAGCTGCCGCAAAGGTGAGCACGCAGCTTGTAACAGCCGTTCTCATGCGCGCTGTCAATGTACTCCAACAACAAGCGCACGGTCGTCAAACCGGGGACGTGCAGCCTTTTAGGCCCCCCACCTTTGCTAGACTCGGTGGTTTAGAGGAGTCGCATGCCCGAAAATTCCAATCCCACTCGCCGCGATGTCGTAAAAGCCGCTGGCGTCGTCACTGCCGCGGTCGCTGTTGCCGGATTCGATAGCGCGCCCGCCATTCTGAACGTCCACGCCGCTTCCGATCAGATGAAATACGGCGTCATCGGGCTGGGCGGCCGCGGCGGTTATCTTCTGAAACATCTCACCAAGGTGGACAACGGCCGATGCGCGGCCATCTGCGATTTGGACGACGCGAAAATGGACAAGGCTGCCGCGACCATCGGCACCAGTCCTTCCAAGTACAAGGACTATCGCGAGTTGCTGGCCGACAAGAACGTGGAAGCGGTGATCATCGCGGTGCCGCTGTTTGCGCATTACCAGATAACCAAGGACACGCTGCAGGCCGGCAAACACACCTTCTGCGAAAAGAGCCTGGTATTCAAGCCCGAGGAAATTCACGCACTCCGCGCGCTCGTGCCGCAATATCCCAAACAAGTTTTGCAGGTGGGCCTGCAGCGCCGTTATAGCAAGTTCTACCAGACCGCCAAGGAGCTAGTAGATAAGGGCGTGCTTGGCGACGTCACCCACATTCACGCACTGTGGCACCGCAACCCCGGGTGGGTGATGAATGGCTTCAACTGGCGGCTATACCGCGAATATTCCGGTGGCCTGGCAGCGGAACTCGCCTCGCACCAGGTGGACATTGCCGATTGGATCTTCGGTGGATCACCTGAATTTGTGATTGGTCTGGGAGGATTGGATACCTGGAAAGACGGCCGAGATGTCTTCGACAACATCCAACTCATCTACCAATATCCGAAGGGCCGCAAGCTCACCTACAGTGCGATCTCCACCAATCGCCATCTGCCCATCCTGAACAATACGCGTCCGGAGTTCGGCGAGGTGATTATGGGCACCGCCGGCGCGCTGGAACTAACGGTGGGCGATGGCGAATCCACCATGCCTACTGCGTTGTGGTACCGCGAGCCGGAAAAAGTAACGGCGGCGCAAAAGGCCGAAGGCAAAGCTCCGGCAACGTCCGCGGGCGCAAGTTACGCGCTCGGTGGAACAACCAAGGGATTCCCTATCGCAATGGCCACTGACCAGCTTATCGTCGGTCCGAACGATTCGTTCCTGGAGCGCGAAAAGAAGCACGCACAGCGCTGGCTCTATGGAAAGGGCATCATGGCGGACGACGAAGAGCGCAACCCGGTGGAGACTCAAATGGAAAGCTTCTTCAACGATTGCCACACGGGTGGCCACCCCAAGGCGGATCTCGAAATCGGTCTGCGCGATTCCACCGCCGTGATCCTTTCGAACCTCTGCATGGATCAGGAGCGCCGCGTCTACTTCAAGGAAATTGACACGCTGGGCGCCAATGTCACGCCGCAACAGATGGCGGCGAATCTAGCGGCCTCTCAATCCAGCTATACCAAATCGCTCGCTGCGAAGAAAAAGGTTTCGTAAGTGGGCTGGTCAACGTTTCGTAATCGCCATGTCGCGCAAATCGAAAATGATGCCTTGCGCGTCACCCTGACCGCCGAGGGCGGGCACGTTGCCGAAATCCTGCACAAGCAAAGCGGAATAAATCCTCTGTGGAGTCCGCCCTGGCCGTCCATCGAGCCTTCCACCTACACTTTGGAAAAGCACCCCGAGTACGGCAACGACGCTGAAAGCAAGCTGCTCTCGGGATTAATGGGGCACAATCTGTGCCTGGATCTTTTCGGTGGCCCGTCGCCGGAGGAAGCAGCCGCTGGGATGACGGTGCATGGCGAAGCTTCCATCGCGCGCTACAAGATTTCATTCACGGATCGCGAGTTGAACGCGAGCTGCGAATTGCCGGCCGCGCAGCTTCACTTCGAACGCCGCATCCGGCTGGAGGGCCAGTGCGTCCTGTTTGCCGAAACGGTGGAGAACGTATCGATTCTCGATCGCCCCATCGCCTGGACTGAGCACGTCACCCTGGGTCCGCCGTTTCTCGAAAAAGGCGTCACGCAGTTCCGCGCTCCTGGAACGAAAGGGCACACGCTCAGTACGAAACAGAACTTCGATTGGCCGGTCGCCACGCGCAAAGATGGCGCCAAGGACGACTTGCGCGTGTACACCAATGCGCCGGAATCGGGAACTTTCGACAGCGTATTGATGGATCCGCATCGCGACCGCGCTTTCTTCTTCGCTTTCCACCCCAGGAATAAAGTGCTGTTCGGCTACGCCTGGAACCGCTCGGATTTTCCGTGGCTCGGACTTTGGACGGAGAATTACGAGCGCAAGTTAGCGCCCTGGAGCGGACGCACTCTGACGCGTGGCATGGAGTTCGGCGCCTCGCCAGTGGCGGAGAGCCGCCGCCAGATGATCGAGCGGCATGAGTTGTTTGGGGTTCCTGCTTATCGCTGGATTCCGGCGAAGACAAAGCTGCACGTTGAATATTGCGCCTTCATTACCGCCGCGGATTCAATCCCAAATAGTCTGGAAGAACTCCAGATCCACATTCCCGCCTGACACGATCACGCCGGTCTTCCCCAAGCCTTCCGGCAATTTGTGATGAAACAATGCGGCAGCTGCAACCGCTCCGCTCGGTTCCACCAGCATCTTCATCCGCGTCAGCAGGAAACTCATGGTTTCGCGAATCTCCTTGTCGCTGACCAGCACGATGTCCTCGACATGTTTTTGGATGATTGGAAACGTCAGTTCGCCCGGCTTCGACGCTCGCAGTCCGTCGGCAACGGTGAGCGGCACTGGAATCTCGATCCGCGAGCCGGCGCGAAGCGAGAGATACGTATCGTTGCCGTCGCTCGGCTCCACTCCGAAGATACGGATATTGGGCCGCAGAGCTTTGGCGGCGATCGCACATCCTGACAGCAGCCCGCCTCCACCGATACACACCACCAATGTGTCGAGATCCGGCACTTCTTCAAGCAGCTCCAGCGCCGCGGTGCCTTGGCCCGCGATGATCCACGGATGGTCGTAGGGCGGCACCAACGTCGCGCCGGTCTCTGCGGCGATCTTTCTGCCGATACTCTCACGGCTTCCAAGCATGCGGTCATACGTCACTACCTGTGCACCATAACCGCGCGTGGCTTCAAGTTTCGATTTAGGAGCGTCCTCCGGCATCACGATGGTGGCCGGAATCCCTACCGAAGCAGCCGCAATGGCGACGGCCTGCGCGTGATTGCCCGAAGAATAGCTAACTACGCCACGCTGCAACTCATCTTTGGGAATGGAATAAACAAAGTTGGACGCGCCGCGAATCTTGAATGCCCCGCCGCGCTGGAAATTTTCGCACTTGAAGAAAGCGCCAGCGCCAGCCAGCTTATCGAACGTTCGCGAAGTAAACACGGGCGTCCGATGCGCAATACCCTGAATCCGCCCAGCCGCGCCCCGTATATCATCGATCGTTATATCCGTGTTCATCCGTGTGCATCCGTGGCCAAAACAATAACGGTATCCACGGCATCGCGCCCGGCCGGAAGCCGCAGCAACGTGCCACCATCCACCTGCCGGACCCCCACCTTTTGGCCGCTTCCCAGCACAGTCGCACTTCGCACGTTCGCCAATTTCGGCAGCGCCAGCAATTCATCGCCCCAATCCAGCACATGCACGTAGATCTTTCCAGGCTTCTGCGTGGTGACGCCCCACGGCCGTGGTGTTACTGGACCCCCTCGCGTTCCATACACCGATTCGCCGTTCTTGCCTAGCCATTCGCCCATGACATGCAGGTTCTGGATGAACTCGGACTGAATCTTGCCGTTGGGCATGGGGCCAACATTGAGCAAGAAGTTGGCGTTATTACCGGCTGCCTTCACAAGATATTGAATCAACTGCCTGGGGGATTTGAAATGGTTGTCGTTACTGTTGTAACCCCACGCGTCGTTCATCGTCTCGCAGGTTTCAAGCGGCAGAGCTCCGATTTCCGACTTGCCGCTAAAACCGGTGGTGTTCCCACCCGGCAAATCCTTTTCGAACATCTGAAAATCTTCGCCGTCGAACGGCTTCAAATGATGATTGCTGCCAACCATTGCGGCCGGCTGCAGGCTGTGAATCAGGCCGTACGTCTTGGCCAGACGCCAGTCGGCATCCGGTTTGTCCCACATGCCATCGAACCAGATGCCTGCGATCTCACCGTAGCCGGTCAGTAATTCGCGAAGCTGGTTATCCATGTAGTCCATATATTTGTACCAATCGCCCTGCTCCGGCCGGCCGCTCGAAACGCCCGTGTGCCCGCGCGGAAAATAATCCGGATTGTGCCAATCGAGCTGAGAATGATAAAAGAACAGCTTGACGCCTTGCCGATGGCACTCATCCGCCAGCATCTTGAGCACATCTTTGTGGTACGGCGTGCGATCGACGATGTCCCAGTCGCTCTGCTTGGTGCCCCACATCGCGAACCCGTCGTGATGCTTGCTGGTGATGGTGATATACTTCATCCCGGCGTCTTTCGCCATCGCGACCCACTCGGCGGGGTTGAACTCGGTGGAATTAAACTGCGCCGGTAGCTTCTCATAATCCGCCGCCGTGATTTTCTCGTTGTTCATCACCCATTCGCCACGCCCCAAAACGCTGTAGACACCCCAGTGGATGAAGAGTCCAAACTTCGCGTCCTGGAACCACTGGCGTACTTTCAAATTCTCAGGGCTTGGTTGGTAATTTTGCGCCATGGCGGCAGATCCCAAAAGCATCAACACAAGAAATTGTTTCATATCAGTAACCGGCCTTTTTGTCGACTATATTCAGAAGCGGTTGCCCGTTACGGAAGCGCTCGAAATTCTCAATGAAAACATGCATGGCCAGATCGGCCCAGCCCACCGTGTGATCGGCCGAGTGCGGCGACAGCAGCACATTATCGAGACCGTAGAACGGGTGACCTTCCGGGAGCGGCTCTTCGTCAAAAACATCCAGTACGGCGCCTCGGATGCGCTTCGCAGCGAGCGCGGCGATAAGCGCGGATTCCACAATCACAGGTCCTCGCCCGACATTGATGATCACGGCGGAAGGTTTCATGACGCCCAACTCGCCTTCCCCGATCATTCCTCGCGTCTCGGGGGTGAGCGGCGTTGTAACCAGCACATAATCGCAGATGGCCAACATGTCGCGCAGCCCATCCGGCGAATAGGTTCGCTCAAGATCCGGATCCTGGTTTGAGAGCGCGGCCCTTCTACGAACGGCCACCACCTTCATTCCGAAAGCCCTCGCCAGCCTCGCCGATTCGCGTCCAATATCGCCATAACCAACGATGCCGAGCACCTGGCCGCGTATCACTTCGATGTCGAATTGCTTCCATTGCCCGGCCTGTTGGTTGCGAACCAACTGCCGCAGATCCTTCGCGAAAAACAGAATGGATGCGAGCGCGAATTCCGCCAGTGCGTTGGTAAAGACGCCCTTTCCGTTGGTCAGAGGCACAGCGCTCTCCACCAACTCCGGGAACAGGATCTTCTCCACGCCCGCGGACATCGAATGAATCCATCGCACGCTCTGCGCGAGGGGAAATGTCATGCGAAGCAGATCGCCTTCCGAGCTGCCCACCAGGATCACTTCCGCGCTCGCGGCATGAGCAGTGGCGAACTCGGGGTCATTTCCCGCGAGAATATCTACGGGTTCCCTCAACCGATCGAGAAGCCGTAAGTGATCCGCCGCCGGATTCGAAAGTACCAGAAGCTTGATAGGAGCCATCCAAAGAAGGAAGATAACACGGCGCTGGCTTACGGAATGCGCGCGATCATCCGCTGGACTCGATGCTTCTCCTCGCGGTTCCAATTTTTACGCCCACGCTCGCTGCGTTCCTGTTTGCAATCCGAACCGCTTCTTCCGAGGGGTCGAAGCCGGTCACGTCCCAACCTTGTTGTGCCAGAAACACCGCATTGCGGCCCTGTCCCATTCAGAAATCAAGCGCTCGGCCAGGTTTGCGTCCCTGGATGGCACTTACCAGGAGTGCGTTCGGTTGTTCGGTGAAGATCGGCTTATCGCCGCCCAAAATCTTGCTCCAGAAGAGCCCCACGCCATCCGGGCGATGGTAGCAACCCGACCAGATCATCTCCATGCGGCGGCTGACTTCGGGGTTCGCCAACGCCGTCGTGAAGCAGCTTGCCCTGGTCTTCTGCCCCAAGACCAGTCCCATCGCGAGGAACATCCCGATCGACGCCCACATCGGCTTAGTAGACGTCAAGATCCTTGGCGGATCGAACGTTGCCCAGATAGGTCCTCCGGATTTCCTTCAGCAGCGCTTCATCCTCGACGCTGCCCCACACCTGATGGTAGACAACCAGAAGCTTGGGCTTCGCCTGGTTTGCGATTTCCGCCACCTGCGTTGTTGAAGTATGGAACTGGCGCATGTACTCCGGCCAGTCCACGCCGTTGCGGCGGCCGTGCTCCGGTTCGGTCTCCGAGTAAACTTCATGCAGCAGCAGGTCGCAACCTTTCGCGGCCTCCAGCAGCGCGGGGCTCGGCGAGCAGTCACCCGAAATGACGATGGAACGGTCTGGTGCATCGATGCGATAACCGAAGGCCTGGGGCCAGGAGCCATGGTGGACGGGAATGGCCGTGATCTTCAGTCCGCTATCGCGATAAACTACTCCCGGCTCTATCTCGTGAACGCTGACTTTGTAACCGGTTTCGTTGCTGTGCTCCAGGCCATGGATGCGAATATCGATATCTTGCTGCCAGGCTGCCTCAATATGATCCACCATGGCTTTGGCGCCGGGCGGGCCAAACAGGTCCAGCGGCGCGGTTCGTCCGAGCACCCAAGGAGAGAAGATAAGATCCGGCAGGCCCAGCGTATGGTCGGAGTGCAGGTGAGTAAGAAAAACGCGGCCGAGCCGTGGAGCGTTGAGAGCCGGGATGGCATGGACCCGCGACGCAGCAGCAGCGCGGCGGACTACCCCGGGACCGGCATCAAACAGGTACGCTTGATCGTTGTAGATGACGGCGACCGCCGGACCGGAGCGATCCGGATCGGCCCGCGGAGTACCGGTTCCGAGGATTACTACCTGTGTGCCGGCGAAAGCGCTGAAGCACGTAACTACCGCCAGTAGCAAGTAACGCATCGTGCTTAATTATTGCACCTCGCTTCTCAGTCCCCAGCCCCCAGTCCCTAGCCCCATGCGGCTAAAGCCAATTGCGCGCCTTCGTGCCGCAGCAGCCACTGCTTTCGTTCCAGGCCGCCGCCGTAACCAGTCAACGATGTGGTTCCGACGACGCGATGGCATGGCACGATCAGCGACACTGGGTTCACCGCGTTCGCATGCCCCACCGCTCGCGCCGCTTGCGGGTTTCCAAGTATCTTGGCGAGTTGCCCGTAGGTGCGAATCTCACCGGGCGGTATCGTGCGTAACTCCTTCCAGACCCGCTGCTGAAAGGGAGCTCCGCCCAGGCTCACCTCGACTGAATCAAATACGTGTAAATCACCGGCGAAGTATTTCCTCAAGACAGGCTTCAAACCATGTGGGTCGCTGCCATGCCTCAATTCGAAAGCTCCAAAACGACGCTCGAAAATCGGGCCCCAGCGCTTTTCGTAGCCTTCGAATCCGAGCCCGCAGACGCCGTCAGCAATGGATGCAAAGACGATGCGGCCGATGGGTGACTCAAACTCGTCGTAATCGAGCAGCATGGTTTCTACTCCTTCTCCCGCAGGTTCTCCCGCAGTGTCTCCCACAGGTACATGGCCGCATACGAACGCCAGGGGCGCCACGCTTCGGCGATTTCCGCCAACCGGTGTTGCGATGATAATCCCGCGGCCTTGAGCAAGCCAAGATCGGACGCCGGAAACGCGTCTGGATCACCTAATGCACGCATGGCGATGTAATTTGCCGTCCACGGCCCGATACCGCGAAGCTCGCACATTCTGCCGATCATCTCTTCACTCGATACGGCGCCATCGAATCGGATGTGCCCATCCGCCACTGCTCGCGCAAAACCACGAATCGATTCCGCGCGCGCTTTCGGGATCCCAATGACAGTTAGATTCGCGTCTGCCAATATCTCCGCCTTGGGAGGTCCAAAGCGTTCTACTAACCGGCCGGCGAGTGTCGTCGCACCCTTTACCGTAACCTGTTGTCCCAGCATCGCGCGAACGGCGAGTTCGAATCCATCCCAACAGCCGGGCACGCGAAGCCCCGGATGCCGCTTGACCACTGTTTTCAACGGCAAAGATTTTCCCAAATGCGCGGCGATCTCGAACGTATTGGCGCGGAGATCGAAGAGTGATCGGATCTGTTCGGCGGTCGAGCGCAGGGTCTTGACGTTGTCGGGCCTGATGCGCGCGACCAACCAATTCTTCGCAGAGCACTGCGTTATTTCCACGCCGTTGCGCCGATACGAGTTCGCATCCACTTTTTCGAGGCCCGGAATCGCGCGGGGCCCGATGAACCCGAGGAACGCGTTCCAATCGTAAGGAGGGCGGTAATGCAGCTTCAGTTCGATGGGGGATTCGGCTGGCGTATCCGGCGGGGCGATCCGGCGCAGCTCCTTGGGGTTTCTCCGATAGGCGCCGCGAAGCGCCTCGTTGAAACGCCGCAAGCTTGAGAATCCGGATGCGAAGGCGATTTGGGAAAACGGCAGGTTGGTTTCGGTAATGAGCCTTTTCGCGAACAGAACGCGGCGCGTTTGCGCCACCACCACGGGTGGAACGCCGACGTGCTCCAGAAACAGCCGCCGCAGATGGCGATCGGTGAGCCCCAGCCGTCCCGCCAAATTAGCCGTCGAACCCTGGTCGAGCGCGCCATCCTCAATCAAACGCAAAGCACGATTTACGGTTGTAGACGTTCCAGCCCACACCGGAAGCTCCGGCGAAACCTCAGGCCGGCATCGCAAGCATGGCCGGTAACCTGCAGCAAGCGCCGCCGCGGCATTCGGAAAATACTCGACGTTGCGGCGCAACGGAATCCGTGCCGGACAAATGGGACGGCAGAAAACGCGCGTAGACCGCACGGCGGTAAAGAACAGCCCATCGAATCGGGCGTCCCGTGCGCAGCCGGCGCGATAACAAGCATCCGCGTCCATATGGCGAGTATGGCGGATTGTGTCCGGATATACCAGCGGTTTTCGGACATGGTTGGCGGGCCGCTAGGGCTTATATACAAACACTCGCTTGCCAGTGCGGTCAATGTAGGCGAATGAGTGCTGTCCTGAGATCGCTACATGCGCCAGACCCTTGAAAAATGGGCTCGCAGCTTCGAATTTGCCCGGGATCGCCTGCCGGCCGTCATGATCGATGTACCAGAACATGTTGCCATCACCCACCACAGCGCGTCCTTCCACGAACTCATCCGCGGATTTCCATTGCGGCCGGATTGCGTAGGAGCCGGTGTGATCGATGAAGCCGTACATTCCGCGTTCCGATACCACTGCCAGACCATCGGCGAACGATTCGGCGGTATCGAAGCGGGGCAGGATCGACATCTTACCTTCTTCATCGATGTAGCCCCAGAACCCGCCAACACGAACCGGTGCTAGGCCCTCGGCAAAATTGCGCGCATCTTCGTAGCGTTGACTGGTTATGACGCGGCCAGACTTGTCGATAAATGTGTGCTTGCACGCCGGCAGCTTGGAGTCCTCCTTTGTACCTTTGGGCACCACACTAAGGTTCGGGCAAGCAGACTCGGTCTTAACATAAACGCACGGACCCTCGACAATGACTCGGGCCATACCGTTGGCAAAGGACTCAGCGTCCAAGAGTTGGGGAGGAATCGCGAATTTACCCGAGTGGTCGATATAGCCGAGCCTTCCTGCAACTTCTATTTTCGCGAAACCATCTTCGAACGGCCACACGTAGCCATTCGGGAAAGTGTCGAACTGGGGGCGAATGACGAACTCGCCGGTTTTGTCGATATATCCCCACTTATTTTCGCCCTTTCGCATCGCTACCGCTAAACCCACCGAGAAATCCCAACCTCGGTAGAGGCCCTTGTCGATAACCCTCTTTCCCGTTGCGTCGATGTAGACGCCGTTGCTGACAGCGAGTTCGAGTAGCCCGTTGTGAAACTCGCCGCCACTATTGCCGCCCCAGTGAGGGAGGGTGGCTGGAATCACGATCTTTCCTCTTTGATCGATGTAACCGGCCTTATCGCCATTGATAAAGCGATACAAAGGATCAGCTGAGGGAGAGCGAGGAATCCAGATGCGGTAATCGGAGGAGCAAGCGAATATCGCTTCCGCAGCGAGACAAAGGACAAGTGCGCAGCGAAGCCTCTTCATGCAGGGACCTGCTGCGCCTATTCTACTCCCCTTGGCGCGCTCGGCGCGCTAGCTAGCGGGATGCATGCTGGGAACTTGGACCGGCGCCTCGTCCTTCGGCATTACGATCCAGCACACGAAGTATGCGATGACTCCACAGAACGGCACCGGCAGGACTGTTAGCACCAGCCAGAGGATTCGCACCAGCGTAACGTCCAAGCCGAAGTAGCGCGCAAAGCCAGCGCAAACTCCGCCGAGCTTGGCCTCATGCATGGGCCGCGACAGCCGGTCCACTCTGGGCGTGGGCGCCGACGAGCCTCGGCCGGTTGGGTTTCCACAATCGCAACAGAACTTGTCGCGTTCCTTTAGCTCGATACCACATTTGGTACAGAACATTGCATCACCTCGTCCATCATCACAAACGCATCCGGCGCCGGGTTTGTTCCATGAGTCGTGGGACAAGCCTCCGGCTTGTCCAGCTTGGCAAGCCGGAGGCTTGCCCTACGTTCAGCCCTTCGAGATCTTGCCCAAAATGACTGGTTTCCGCGCTCCCGTAGCGGATGACAGATTGCCCGCACGTCGGTGATGCGTTTCATACGCTAGGACGGCGAAAAGGATGGCCTCTTTCGCGTCCACGTCAATGCCAAACTCCGCCGATGTTGTGACTCGCGGCTTCAGTGCGCTTCTTAGCCGCTCCATCAAATAGACATTGTGTGCACCTCCGCCAGAGACGATCAGTTCACGTGTCGCAGGGTAGCGCTCGATGGCAAGCGCGATGGTGCGGACGGTCAGCTCCATCGCGGTCGCGACATCGATGCCGGTGTTGCGAACGAATTCCGCGCCGTACTGCTCGCGGCCGCAGGATTTCGGCGGGTCGCGATGATAATAAGGGTCGGCCAGCAATTGTTCAAGTAACACCTCGTTCATGCTGCCCGCACGGGCACGCTCGCCATCGCGATCGAACGGTGGTGCGAGAGCGTCCATCACCATGTTGCCGGGGCCGGTATCGAATGCGATCACGTCTTCCGGCCGAGCGTTGGCCGGAATCACCGTGACGTTGGCGATTCCTCCAATGTTGAGAGCGATGCGCGCGAGCTCAGGATGCCGGAAAAGCTGATAGTCGAGAAATGGAACCAGCGGCGCGCCCTTTCCGCCGGCGGCGATATCGGCAGGCCGGAAATCGGCAATAGTCTCGATTCCGGCGCGCTCGGCGATGACGGCCGCTTCGCCGATCTGCAGCGTGCTCGCCACCTTGTGGCCCAGAAATTCTATCGGCTCGCCCTCGTGGAAAATAGTTTGGCCGTGCGAGCCGATCAGGTGGATGGTTTCGAGCGGAACGCCGCTCTTGCGCAGTGCATCCGCGAACAGCTCCCCTATAAGGAAATTCAATCGCGCGATGGTTGCTGTATGCGTGGTTGCGTTGGAAACGGATAGAATCGCCTGGCGAACTTCCGGTTCGTATGGAACGGTTTTCCAAGCCACCACTTGGATGGTGTCGGTGATGTCTACCACTACGACGTCGATGCCATCCACTGACGTGCCGCTGATTAGACCCGCTACTCTCATTCGGGTTTCTTCGACAGTGGTGGGGCGGACCCCCTGGTCCGCGCGGGTCCCCCAGGACCCGCTCCTTCAGAAGTCATCCATACCCGCAGCAGGCCGACGAGGGCGTCGGCCGCGGACCAGGGGGTCCGCCCCACTTTGCGTTCGTGCATCCGGGTCAACGCTTCAACTCCTTCTGCAGATCGCTCAGCAATTGTAGCGCTTCGATAGGCCTCAGCTCATCCAGTTTCAAGTTGCGGATGCGCTCGGCGATTTGATAATTCACAGGCTCGAACATCTGGATCTGCATGGGCGCGGACGGGCGCGGGGAAAGCTCCTCGGTGACGGCCTGCTCCGACCGTTCGTGCAGCGCCAGGATTTCCCGAGCCCGCTCGATCACCGACACGGGCAACCCTGCCAGCCGCGCCACTTCGATTCCATAGCTCCGGTCGGCGCGGCCGGGCTCAACCTTGCGCAGAAAGATCACCTGGTCGCCGGCTTCCTTCACCGAAACGTGCAGATTGCGGACGCCGGGCATCTGGTCCGCCAGCTCGGTCAGCTCGTGATAGTGCGTGGCGAAAAGCGTGCGGGCGCGGATGCGTTGATGAATGTGTTCGATGACGGCCCAAGCCAACGAAAGTCCGTCGTAGGTTGCGGTGCCACGGCCGATTTCGTCCAAAACCACCAAACTGCGCGACGTTGCGGTGTTCAGGATCACTGCTGTTTCGGTCATCTCCACCATGAACGTCGAGCGGCCGCGCGCAAGATTATCGGCCGCGCCGATGCGCGTGAATACACGATCCACCAGTGACAACACGGCAGAATCGGCCGGCACGAACGATCCCATCTGCGCCAGAATCACGATGGTCGCGGCCTGTCGCAGATAGGTGGACTTGCCTCCCATATTGGGACCCGTAATCACCGCAATGAACTGCGACTCGGTATCGAAATAAAGATCATTGGGGATGAAGCGGGCGGCTTCTTTCTCGGTCAACTTCTCGATCACCGGATGGCGTCCGGCTACGATGCGGATCTCGCCGGAATCGGAAAAACCCGGCCGGGTATAACGATTTTCGGCAGCCACCTGTGCCAGCGCGCATGTGACATCCAGATCCGCAATTGCCGCGGCGGTTTGCCGGATTCGCGTGGCGTGTTCGGCGGCGAACAATCGAAGTTCTTGGAAGATCTGGCGTTCCAATGCCAGCATCTTTTCTTCCGCATCCAGAATCTTACTCTCCAGTTCCTTGAGCTCCGGCGTGGTGAAGCGCTCGGCGTTCACCAGCGTCTGCTTGCGCTCGTAATCAGCGGGCGCGTGATGCAGGTTGGCCTTTGAGATTTCGAGATAATAGCCGAACACGTTATTGAAGCGAACCTTGAGCGACTGGATTCCGGTGCGGGCTCGTTCCCGCGTCTCAATCTGCGCGATGTATTGTCGGCTGTTGCGGCTGATGTCGCGCAGCTCATCGAGCTCGACATTGAAACCTGCGCGGATAGTTCCACCATCGGCGAGGTTCGCGGGTGGCTCCTCTGCAATCGCCGTCAAAATGCGGTCGCGCACTTCGGGGATCTCATCCAGCTCGGCGCAAATCGCTCGCACTCTTGCGGACTCCAGAGCCGCGGCCTGAAGCTTCAACTTCGGCACCAGCGCCAACGATCTCGCGAGCGCCAGCAATTCACGCGGCCCGGCTGTTCCTAGCGTGAGTTTGGCGAGCAGCCGCTCCAGATCCAGCACGCCGGTCAGCAATTTTCGGATTTCCGTGCGCGCAATGGTGGCCTCAAGAACTTCCTGGACCGCGTCGAGCCGCGCTTGAATCTCTGGAAGCTGCAGGCACGGCCGCAGCAGCCGATGCCGCAACAAACGGCCGCCCATCCCGGTGCAGGTTTGATCCAGCACGTGGATCAGTGTGGATTCTTTGCTCTCTCCCGCGAACAGTGGCTCCAGCAATTCGAGGTTGCGGACTGTGACCGAGTCCAGAATCATCGAATCGCTGCGATCGTAATACGATGGTCGGTCCAGATGATCCAGTGCGGATTTCTGCGTGTCGCGCAAATAGTGAAGAATCGCCCCGGCGGCGGACACGGCCAGCGGCCGGCCATTCATGCCGCAACCGTCCAGCGACAGGAGCCGGAAGTGGTCGCGCAGGGCCCGGTCGGCATAATCCAGGTTGAAGACCCAATCCTCGATTGCGGTGTGCAGCCCCACGAGGCCGCTCACGGACTCGGCGGCCAGCACCTCGCGGACATTGAGGTTTTCGAGAGCGGCGTTCACTTCGGCGCCATCCATTTCGGTAGCGCGGAACTCGCCGGTGGATATATCGACATGCGCCACTCCGGCGCGCTCCCCGCTGCGGCAAACGGCGGCCAGGTAGTTATTCTCGTGCGAGCGCAGTAGCGACGATTCGGTAGCGGTACCAGGCGTGACCACGCGGGTCACCTCGCGCCGCACCAGCTTTTTGCCGGCGCTCGCTTCCTCCATCTGATCGCAAATGGCGACGCGATATCCTTTTTGGATTAACCGCGAAAGATAACCTTCGGCTGCGTGATAGGGCACGCCGCACATGGGAATCGGCTCGCCCTTTTCCTTGTTGCGTGCCGTCAGTGTGATTTCGAGCTCGCGCGCAGCGGTGATGGCGTCTTCGTAGAACAACTCATAGAAGTCGCCTAACCGGAACATTAGCAGAGCCTGAGGAACCTGCTGCTTGATGGCGTGATACTGCCGCATCAGCGGCGTGGAGTGGGACTCGGGCGCGGCCCGGTCCGCTCCCGAATCAGGCATAGATGCCGCGCGTCTGGAGGGCGAAGGCCACGCGATCGATGGCCAGCATGTAAGCGGCCAGCCGGTTGTGCACCGTATGCTTGTCCGCGTAGCCGACCACGTCCTTAAAGCTGTTCACCATGATTTCTTCCAGGCGCCCGTTCACCAACTGTTCGTTCCAGAAATAGCCTTGCCGGTCCTGCACCCACTCGAAGTAGGAAACCGTAACGCCGCCCGCGTTGGCGAGAATATCCGGGATCACGAAAATTTTCTTCTCCGCCAGTATCGCGTCCGCTTCCGAGGTGGTGGGTCCGTTGGCGCCTTCGCAGATGATCCGGGCCTTGATCTGGTCCGCATTGGCGGAGGTGATGACATTCTCTTTCGCGGCCGGCAGGAACACATCGCAATCCAGGAAAAGCGCCTGATCCTTGTCGACGTCTTCGGCTTCCGGAAATCCGAGAATGGAACCAGTCTCGGTGCGGTGCTTCATCAGGGCTTCCACATCCAGGCCGTGCGGATTGAAAACGGCACCGTCATACTCGATGACGCAGACGATTTTGAAACCGGCGCGCGTCATCAGCTTGGCCGCCATGCCGCCCACATTGCCGAAGCCTTGCACCACCACTCGCGTGGCGCTTGGTTCCAGACCAAATCGCCGCAGGGCCTGCATGGTAACGATCATGCAGCCGCGTCCGGTGGCTTCAGGCCTTCCACGCGATCCACCCAGATCGAGCGGTTTGCCGGTGACTACGGCGGTGCAAGTCTGACGCTTGTGCATGGAGTAGGTGTCCATGATCCACGCCATGGTTTGCGGATTTGTGTTGACATCCGGCGCCGGCACATCGCGCTCCGGACCGATGATGTCCATAATCTCGGCCGTGTAGCGGCGCGTGATGCGCTCCAATTCGCCGGGGGAAAGCAGGTCCGGATCGCAAATCACGCCGCCTTTGCCGCCGCCGAAGGGGATATTCACCACCGCGCACTTCCAGGTCATCCAAGCCGCGAGCGCGCGCACTTCGTCCAGCGTGACGTCCGGAGCGAAACGTATCCCGCCCTTGGAGGGACCGCGAGCAATGGAGTGTTGTACGCGATATCCGGTAAAGACCTCGAGCCGGCCGTCATCGAGCTGCACCGGAATGTGCACCGTCAACTCCAGCGCCGCCGTGCGGAGAATTTTGCACAGCCCTTCGTCTAGATTCAGACGCTGGGCGGCTTCATCGAATCGCGCGGCGGCGGAAAGCCAGGGATTGATTTCATTGTCGACGGACGGAGTCGCTTCGAGAATCATGGGATGTGCCTCGCCTACATTGTAGCTGTAGGACAAGCCTCTGGCTTGTCCCGGCAAGCCGGAGGCTTGCCCTACGTGGATCGTTTCCTGCGGCGCGGTACCGGCACTTTGCCGATCCGAGGATCTCTGGCGACAACCAGCTCGCAGGCGCGCAACGCTGCTTCTTCGAAATCCGGCGCATCGGCGGGCAGAACCTGCCAGCCCGTTACCTTATTCCGGAATATACGAATAGACCGCATGTTGGGAAATTCCCGCCGCAGACTCTCGTGATGCTCTTCGGTGGTAGCGAGCCACACCCCGCTATCCGCATCCTCGCCATTCTTGTCGCGCAATATGAGAACGATCTTCTCCTCAACGTAGATCGCGAGACACCCAAACATGGAACGGGTCCGCGGCGAGAGCGCAGAGACCGCGCTCAACACGAACTCATGCGGAACTCGCTTGCGCTGCTTGACGCCGAAGTCGAGTGCACGCGCATTGCGGCGGCCTTTCGGCTTAGAACCTAATGGCATTGAACCCAGGATACCGGGATTTCCAGCCGGCGATCATCGAGCGTCCGGTAGAATGGAACTAGTGGCTTGATGCTTTATCGCGTGCATTTTTTCCCGGGGTTTTGCCTTCTGGTTCTCGGCCTCGGACTTCAATTTCAAATTCTACGGCTGCTGGCTGAACGCAGGGTTCGGCGGCGGGTGCTCACCATGGCTGCCCTGGCCTCCACAGTGCTGCTGATTTTGGGCTACCTGCTTGAATTCCATCGCGTCCTGCGGCTTTTCCCTGTTTGGTGGTCTACGTGGCTGGAATGCGCCGCCATTGTTGAAACCATCTTGCTGATCGGTCTCTACCCGGCGCTGCTGGCATGGCGGAAACGGCCCGAATTCCGGCCCGCCCGGCGTACCTTTCTTCAAACCGCTGCTGCCGGTCTCGCCATTGCGCCGATGGCTGCCGCAGGCTTCGGCATTTTGGAGCGTGGCCGCCTGCAATTATCCGAGGTTAAAATCCCCATACCGAACTTGCCGAAGGACCTGGACGGTTTGCGGATCGTGCAAGTGACCGACATTCATCTCAGCCCGTTCCTGAGCGAGCGGGAATTTGCGCGTGCGGTAGACATGGCCAACGAAACGCGCGCTCACATCGGCTTGGTGACGGGCGATCTCATCAGCCGCTATGGCGATCCGCTGGATGCCTGCCTTCGCCAACTGGCTCGGCTACGCGCCGAAGCGGGCGTGCTGGGTTGTCTTGGGAATCACGAGGTATACACCCGAACCGAGGACTACGTGACCGCTCAGGGCCGCCGGATCGGAATCGAATTCCTGCGTGGGCAGGCCAAGCAGCTTCGCTTCGGTGCCGCCACCATCAATTTCGCGGGAGTGGATTACCAGAAATTTCAATCGAACTACCTAGTGGGCGCGGAACGGCTAATCGCGCCGGGCGCCGTCAACATTCTGCTCTCGCACAACCCGGACGTCTTTCCGGTGGCCGCCTCGAAGGGTTACGATCTCACCATCGCAGGCCATACGCACGGTGGCCAGGTGGACGTCGAAATCCTGCACCAGCATTTCAACGTCGCGCGCTACTACACGCCCTATGTGCTCGGGCTGTATCACGAAGGCGCGTCGTCGGTGTATGTCTCGAGCGGGATAGGAACCATCGGCGCCCCAATTCGCTTAGGCGCGCCGCCCGAGGTATCTCTCATTCATCTGTGCGCTACCTGATCCTCAGCGACATTCACGGCAACTGGGAAGCCCTGCAGGCGGTGCTGGCGCATGCGCGGTCGAAGTATGACCGCATCCTCTGCTGCGGCGACCTGGTGGGCTATGGCGCCGATCCGGATGCCGTCACCGAATGGGTTCGCGACAACGTTGCATCCATCGTGCGCGGTAATCATGATAAAGCCGCCGCCGGGTTGGAAGATCTGGAATGGTTCAATCCGGTGGCCAAGCAGTCCGCCCTTTGGACGCAGGCGGTCATGAAACCCGAGAATATCGCTTACCTGCGCGATCTGACGAAGGGACCGGAGCAGGTGAATGGTTTTCAGATCCTGCATGGCTCGCCGCTCGACGAAGACGAATACGTAGTGACGGAGCGCGACGTAGAGCAGCTGGCGCCCTATCTGGATGCGGAGGTTTCCTTCTTTGGGCATACTCACCTGCAGGGCGGATTCCAGTGTCATCGAAATGGCGTGGTGGCTTTCGGAGGCGTGGATGACGACGCCCAGGACCAAACGATCGAACTGGAGAACGATGCGAACTACCTGATCAATCCAGGTTCGGTGGGCCAACCGCGCGATGGCGATCCCCGCGCCGCTTATGCTGTGTATCAACCGGAGACTCGCCTGGTGACGCTTTATCGGGCGGAATATGATGTCGCGGCGGCGCAGAAAAAGATTTTGAAGGCGGGATTGCCGGAATTGCTGGCGGCGCGGCTGGAGGCGGGAGTTTAGAATGCGGCGCAAGGCGCCCGTGAAAAATTCAAAAGCACCGGTCGCTTACGCTCGCGGTTCGGAAAGAAGAGCGTTACCGAACCGCGACCGTGAGGGAGTCGGTGCTCTCGCCGATTTTTTTTACGGATTCTTACGGTCGCGGTTCGGTAACACTCCGCGAATGTAAGAGCTGTGCGTAGATCTCTCCCATTCGTTGCGCGGATGCGCGAATTGAAAAGCTATCGCGCACGAACTTAGCTCCGGCCTCGGCCAGCCGCTTGCGCAGTGATTCGTTTTCGATCAGAGTCTGAAGCGCCGCGGCCAGGCTTGCGGCGTCGCCCGGCTCGAACAAGAGTCCAGTTTCACCGTTCCGCACCAGTTCCGGATTGCCGCCTATGTTGGACGCCACCACCGGGCAGCCACATGCCATGGCTTCCATCAGCGCATTAGACAGAGCTTCCGACAGAGACGGCAATACGAATATGTCGATGGCCCGCAGCCAATCCGTCACTTGGCCCGTGTTCAGAGCAAAAACGCAATCCTCGCGGATGCCGAGCGCCTGTGACTCCGCCTGCAGCGATTCCAGCATGGGACCATCGCCGACAATCGCCAGCTTCATGCCCGCGCGCAAGTGGCGGACTCGGGCGAATGCCTGGAGCAGGGTGGGCAATCCCTTTTCGGGACGCAAGGCGCACACGACGCCGATCACGAAAGAATCGCGCGGAAGATCCGGCGGCCTGGGCGAGTCGAGAGGACTGAATACATCCAGATCAACGCCGTTGTAGCAAAGCTGAATCCGGTTGGCCGGTACGCGCTCTTCCTGCTCCAGGTGGCGCCGCACGAAATCGCAATTCACCACGATGGCGTCCACCAGATGGTCCGTCATGCGGACCAGCCGGCGATAACCGCGCGGGATCAAGTCGCGATGGGACCGTTGGCTTGAGACAACGGCGGCCGATGTAAGGAATCGGCTTGCCGGGACCGCAAAAACCGTGGCCGGATAATCGAAGGTATGGACCAGCCGGATTTTGTGGCGGCGGATGTAGCGCGCCAGTTGGAAGGCGCCCGATACGGCTCCCGGTGAGCGGAACGAAGTCACGGGAAAATGAGCGACGGGAACGCCGGCGGCTTCGAGTTCGCGCCGGCCCTCGCCTTCCGGCCGGAAGCAGCCCACGTGCGGCTCAAACGCGGAACGGTCCAGGGCCTTTGCCATTTCACGCAATTGCCGCTCGCTGCCGCCTGCCTCGAGCGCGCGAGCCATCAGCAAGACCGGCCACGGCATTAGAACTCTTATATCAGCATTAGAAACGCCAGTTGGCAAGCCGGAGACTTCGCCTACTGCCGCGTGTCATACTGATGACGGGAATTCCGACCCTTTGAACGCTCGAAAGTCTCGCTGGCCGTATCTGCTCTTACTGCTGCTCTTTGCGCTATCACGCATCGTATATTACGCCCTGGGAGTCCGGTTCGATGCGCGGCCCCTGCTGACGTTTTTTCAAATTATTGACCCGGAGTTGTTGCGGCATCGGCTGCTCGAAAGCTTGTACTATCTGCACGCCCATCCCCCGGGATTCAATCTCTATGCCGGTATTCTCCTGAAGCTCTTCCCCAGCCATTATGCGATTGCATTTCATGCGATGCACTTGATTTTGGGCGCAGCTATCTGCTGTCTTCTTTATCACCTTATGCGGGCATGCGGCGTGCATTCGGCCATCGCCTTCACCCTCTCGGCGCTGTTCATTGTCAGCCCGGGCGTCGTAATGTTCGAGAATTTCTTTCTCTACGAATACCTGGTGGTGTTCCTGCTGCTCGCGGCCGCCATGGCTCTGTATCACTTCTTCCAGCGTAAAAGTCCAGGCTATGCCGCGGCGGTTTGCTTCTTGGTATTTCTCTTGGTGCTGGTTCGGAGCCACTTTCAGCTGATCTATCTGCTGCTGATATTCGGGTGTCTGGTGTATTTTGGCAAGCCCAGACGCCGGGCCATTTTGATGGCGTGCAGCCTTCCGGTGCTGCTCACGTTTGCTTTCTTCTTGAAGAACTGGATCCTATTCGGCACGCTCTCGGGCAACACCTGGATGGGGATGAATATGGATGTCATCCTGTCGCACCAGTTGACTCCGCAAGAGGCCCAGGATCTGGTTCACGCCGGCATCATCTCTCCGGTCTCATTGATCGACACGGGCGCGCCACTCTCGGCCTATGCCGCCTTCATCACCCAGCCGCCAAAAACCGGCATTCCGGTGTTAGATGAGCAGGTGACTTCAACCGGCGCCACTAATTTCAACAACATCGCTTTTCTTCAGGTTGACCGGTACTACATCCGGGACGGGCTCGCCATTCTTCGCCACTATCCACGTGCTTATTTGCGCTCTATCGAGAAGGCGTGGTTCTCGTACTTCCTGCCAACCGGCGACTTCCCGAACTTCGATCTCAACCGTGCGAAAATATGGCGGATCGATCGCTTCTTCAATATTGTTTTCTTCGGCCAATGGAAGGACGCCTCCGATCGCAAACACCTGCGCGCGCTCGAGGAGGGCGGACATAGCCTGGGCCTGATCCTCTACACAGGTACGTTCTTGATCATCGGATTGCCGCTGCTATGGGCTGGCGGAATCTACTATTTGATCGCTGGCTGGCGCAACAAGACGCTGGATGGCGCTACCAGCGCCTTGCTCGCTTTTATTCTTTTCACCATTACGTACGTGACCGCGGTTGCCAATTTTCTGTCCTCGTTCGAGAACAATCGATACCGATTCCAGGTGGACGGTTTTTTCCTGATCCTGTTCGGCATGGCCTTGGAGCAGGGCCGCCGGCGGTTCCCGGAAAAGCAACAGTCACGCGCCGAAAACCTGCCGGAATTTACCCTACACCGCCGCGAATATTGGGACAGCGTGGCAAGCTCGCTGGACCGTGCGCCGAGGATTCGCGCCTACTACCGGCGGCGGCTCATCGAGATCTACCGTTTCCTCATCCCTCCCGGAATGCGAGTGCTCGAGTTGGGGTGCGGGGAAGGCGACCTGCTGGCCGCGGTACGTCCGGCCCAAGGCGTGGGAATCGATTTATCGCCGATGATGATCGAACGGGCGTGGCGCCGTCACCCGGAATGCCAGTTTCTGGAGGGCGATGCCCATGCTCCGGATCTGCGGGAACAGTTCGACTTTGTGATCTGTTCCGACCTGCTCAACGATGTTTGGGACGTGCAGGGCGTGCTGGAGCAGATCTCCCGCCTCTCGCACCCATCCACGCGCTTGATCATTAACACCTACAGCCGCGTTTGGGAACTTCCTAGAAGGATCGCCGAGAGCCTGGGGATTGCCAGGCGATTGCTGCCGCAGAACTGGCTCACCACCGACGACGTCATCAATCTTTTATATCTCGCCGATTTCGAAGTGGTGCGGTCTTCGGTGGAAATCGTGTGGCCGATCCGCACTCCGCTTCTGGATACCCTGTTTAATAAATACGTGGGCCGTTTATGGCCATTTCACTATTTCGCGATCGCCAGTTTTCTAATCGCGCGCCCGCGGCCGAAGCTGGCGGCGCGAGAAGAGCCGGTGGTGAGCGTGATTGTCCCGGCCCGTAACGAAGAGGGGAACATACCAAACATCTTTGACAGGGTCCCGCAGATGGGCGCCGGTACCGAGCTTATTTTCGTGGAAGGGAATTCCACGGACGATACATACCGGGCAGTGGAGCGGGAGATCGCGCGGCGGCCGGGGACGCGAGTGAAGCTGTTCAAGCAACCGGGCAAAGGCAAGGGTGACGCAGTACGGGTGGGGTTTCGCGAGGCGTCCGGCGATGTGCTGATGATCCTGGACGCGGACCTGACGGTTCCTCCGGAGGATCTGCCGCGTTTTTACGAAGCTTGGCGATCCGGCAAAGCGGAGTTCGTCAACGGCGTGCGTTTGGTATATCCCATGCAGGAAAAAGCCATGCGCTTTTTCAATTTCCTGGGCAACAAGTTCTTCAGCCTGGCGTTTTCCTGGCTGCTCAGCCAGAGCATCAAGGACACGTTATGTGGAACCAAGGTGCTGAGCAAACGCGACTACGAAGTGATTGCCGCCAATCGCGCTTACTTCGGCGAGATCGATCCATTCGGCGACTTCGATCTGATTTTTGGCGCGGCGAAGTACAACCTGAAGATCGTGGACCTGCCGATTCGTTACGCGGAACGGACGTACGGGGAAACCAATATCCAACGCTGGAGCCACGGCTGGTTGCTGTTGCGCATGGTGGTGCTGGCGATGCGTAGGCTGAAATTCATCTGACACTGCATCCCTCGAGATGCGCCGGCGGTTTGTAGAGCTGCCACCACTCGTTCTCCGCGCAGAGACGGAACCGCGCCTGAATGTCCGGCAGATAGTTCCGGAAAAGGGCCTGCGTGTCCACGTCAGCGGCGGACGGATGTTTGGGAACCATCACAATATCCGCCGAACCAAATAGCCGATCCGGTGTTGGCTTATGTTCATCGTTGAATTGATGATTGAACGCCATACAGTCCGCGCCTCCAGGCGCCGGCGCCCGGAGCAACGCATAGGGGAACGGATTGAAAATGTCCAGCGTGAACACTGTTTCCGCCGACTTCGACACTCTGCGAATCAAATCCATGCCGTCGTTCACGTAGGTGACATAAACACGCCCATTGCTTCGATAATCCGCATCGGTACCGAAAGGAACGTCAAAAAGCAGCAGGCTGGAGAGGTTGGCCGATTGAAAGCGGGCCACTTCGGATGCGGGCGGGTTCCTCCGGCTCTCGAGGATCGCAGAGCCGAGCCCGCTGGCATTGGCCAACAAGTCCGGGACAAAGCACAGCAATCCCGCCAGAAGGACCACTGTATCCGCTCGCAGAAACCCGGCCGTGGCGCCGATTCCAGAGTTCTTCGCCGCGGCGAGACCTTGTTCGACCAAAAGTATCGCCAATACCGCATCGAGTGGATAGCCGCCGGCTTGGGCGTTGGTCGCAAGTAAGAGCGATCCGCCAAGCATGACTAAAATCGCGACAGCCAGAGGGCTGAACGACCGGGCGATGGGCTCCTTCGAACTGCGGATGACACCGACGAACACAACCAATAGAGCCAGCGCCGCGAAATCCGGCAGCCCCTTCACGATGGCCCAGCGGATTTCCCACAGACTTAGACCGCCGCTCTTGGCCGCGGCCAGCAACCGGAAGGTGTCAAACACTGCCTCAAAATCGAATCGCAACCAGGCTATCATCGCGAGGATTCCTGCGGCGAATCCCAGCAAAATCCCGGCCGGCCGCCACCAGTTGCGCCGATCGAGCAAAACAGAATAGGCGGCGAAGACCAGCGCGACCAGGCCATAGCTCGGTTTCAGAAATAGGAGAGCGGCGGAAATAATGCCGGTGGACACGCTGCCCCACAACCGCTTGTCGCCGTCTCGCTGGGTTCTTTGAAATGACTCCACCACCACCATACCCAGCAACGCGTAGCCGTACCGGTTGTAGATCATGGCGTGACTGAACATATTTGGAAGCAACCCCAGCGGGTAAGGCGCAACGGCGATCAGTGTGAGCAGCAGCGAGATCAAGCTGGCGGAAATCCACGACATGCGATTCCGGGCGATGGCATAGTTCCACAAGCCAACTACCGCACCCAGCAGCGCGCTCGCGTATCCGATCCCCCGCACGGAATTGTGCGCCAACTTCAGGCCGGCTGCCATTAGCAGCGGCAGCAATTCGCCAGTGCCGGGGCTGTAGTCCACGGCTGGCCGCTGGCCGTTCTCGACGCGCCATCCCGAGTCTAGCAGGATAAAAATGTCATGACCGTAGATTCGAGTATGCACCGCGCCGATGAATGCAGTTCCGGCGCAGACGGCCAGGATTAGCAGGAGCGCGTACACGTCGCGCGAATAATTGGTAGGGGTCCGCCAGAGCTGTGGCAGCCGGTCAAGAGAGCCGGCTAGCTCTCCGCCGCTTCGCCGCTTTTGCGGCGGTGGGATGACTGGCACAATCCATAAATACCACGCTGGTAAGTTGCTAGCAGTCCGGAATCCCCGCAGGCTCCTAGGGAGGAGTGATGACCATCACCGGCGAGGTTGTCAGCACTCCACCGCGATTCCGCTGGATGACATAGTAGGCCACCCGGTCAGGAATCAGATTCATGCGAACCCGGCAGCCGTTTCGGCAATTCGCATACTCCACAGGCTCGCTCGCCCAGCCGAACGGGCCACTGACTGCGGGAGCCGTACCAAAGGGTCCGCTGCCAAAGAGGATTCCGCTTAATACAGCATTGTTGGGCCCGGTATTCGTGAGTTTCACCGTCACGTGTCCGGTCAGAGTCCAAACCAGATAAATGCCGTTGGAAAAATGGCTGAGGGACCTGGTATCGAGGACGGCTCCCGTATCGCTGTTCAGAACCTGTACCGTTTGGGTTCGATTTAGCCCGTCCCAATCCAAGAAATAGATGGCCACTGCATGCGGGGCTCCATCCGTAAAATTGAGATCCACCGTGAAAGAGGTGGCACTGTAGTCGGTAGCCGCGATATTGCCCGATGCGGTCACTCGCTGAAGCGCTCGGACGTCCGTAGTTGGCAGGGTCCAAATAGTGTTTGACGCGCCGGCGATGGTCACGTTCACATAAGCGGGATATTGAACGGAATCATCGACAACGTTGTAACCGTCCGATCCGAAGACGGCTTTCCAGGCCCCCTGGGTGGTGGTGTCAGTTTTGACGAAAGTGGCTGAATTACCGGAGGACACCGTGGCGACGGAACCAATGGAACAGCCGCCTTCTTGCCGCGAAGTGGGATACAAACTGTTCGTCGAACCATCCACGGGACCGTTTTCGGCATAGCCCCAGCAAAGACGGACCTGGTCGCCGGATGTGCCGGAAATGGTCATATCTTGCGGCACGAAGGACGTTCTGACAACTGAATCCGCAACCGGAAACGAGGGCAAGTAGACGCCGCAGACTTCCGAACGAACCCCGTTCAGCCACCAGCACGGAAGGAACATCCACGCCCCATCCGGGCTCATTTTGGGTTCAGAGTATTGATATTGGCCTCCGATGCCGGTGAATGCTGTCGACAGCATCCGCTGGTGCAAGCCGCTCTTATCGAGAGGTCCGGAAATATCCATCTGCTGAATTTTGCCGGCAACGGGCAGAGCGTTGAAGAAGCAGGGCGCCACTTCTTCGTACTGGTTGGTCAGGCATTGATTCTCTCCGACCGAAAATGGGACGCTCACGTAGCGATTTCCGGCGCTGGAATCGGTCCGGCATTCCCCAGCGTGAATGGCATAACAAGCGCTAAAACTGGTCGCGTCCGTGATGGTGTTCTGCGTCGTGTTGGGGCTGCTGATGTCTTTCAGCAGAAATCGGCCGGCGAACAGAATGAAAGGAAGGTTTTTGGGGTCGGCCGGTCCGCCGGAATACGGATCTGTGATCATGTACACCTGGTTGGTGCCCGATACCGGAGTCAGGACATCGGTTCCGCCGGGACTCGACCGGTGCTCCGGCCCGTTCCCCGCCGATGGATTGAGATGCCGGTAGTTCACTACCCATTTCCGGTCCCAGGCAGACGCACTTACCTGATCCGCGTTCATGTAGGTTTGGATAACACCGTTATAGCCCGCCGTCGATCCTGCCCAAACCGGAGCGACTGTGGTCAGATCGGGCAACGGCTGCATCACCTGCTGGCTGATGGGAAGGTCAAAGAAGCCGGCGTAATAGGATTGGTTCTGCAAATCGATCCCGACGGCGATCTTCTTATCGGGAGTAGATCCGACGACGCTGGTCCCATGCACTAGAACCCAGGCCGGATTGTCCGGCAGCCAGGTGGACGTTGTATCGGTCGCATCCATCATCCAGTTGGCGGCGCCGTTGCCCCAGTCGGCGGTCATCGCCAACGACATTCCATCCGGATGAGCGGCGGTAATGGTCTTGTAGGGGGCCTGAACGTTGTTGGCCCACACTCCACTGCCGCGAATCAACCATAGCTGGATCTCGGTGGGCGAGATCACGTTTTTGGCCGCGACAATGAAATTCTCCCCGTAGTCGTTGTACGTCTCGTTCTGCCGCATCCAATCGCCTACCGCGAGATTTTGCAACTTCGACCAGGCCGCGTTCGTCACCACCGAGCCGTCCGTGCTGGTGCAGGGGAACTGCTGTGCTTCCGTTTTTCCGCCAGGATAAATCGCGCCGGTGCCCGGAGTGTGGCTGCATGGTTCCGAGGAGACTTGTACTTGGACGCAATGGTTGCCCACGGCTCCGGCGTTGATCAGATATTGGGGAAGTCCGGTGGGACAGGCGTAACCCTCGCTCGCGGCGATGGAAGTGCCGGGACTGCCTCCCGCCGTGGTCCAGTTGGGGATCTGTCCATATCCGGCTCTATTTATGGCTGTCACCGCCATCTCAAACGGACCATAAAGGGTACTGCTCGGGCTGGCCGACGCCGGATACGGCTGATCGAGCGTAAGTGAGTGATATTTTCCAAGCGCATGAATCGGTCCGTGGACATAACCCCAGCGGCCCGGATACTTCGAAAAGCTGTCAAATACCTGGACCAGGTTGCCGGTGGCATCGAAAGCACCGCAGACCTCTATGTTGCGGTCGCTGCCACCGCTAGCCATCAAACACGTTCTGGCAAATCCTCCCGTTACGACCACCTGGCCCACCACGAAGCCCGACAAATCGAATCCCGGATTGTAGGTCGCATAGGCTCGCACGATTTGCGACCGCAAATCCATGGCCGGGTTTGCCGATGGATTGGTCAGGTTCGTATAGGTGAAGCATGTTAGCGCGGGATAGGCGTAGGCTCCTATGTAATTCTGAGCGCCCTGCCAATTCTTGTAGGCAGGATTGCAGCCAGGATTGGACGAATTGTATTGCGCGGAGACCAGCAGCAATGTGGCCCCATTGTTGTAAGTTACGCTACCCATGAACTGGGAGCCGTCCGTGGGATGAAATCCAGCGAAAGAAATGTTTGCCCCGTTCGGAAAACTGGCGCCATTGGATGTCCACGAGCTGGTGTAGGGCAACCCCGATGGCCCCAAGGGACGCATTTCACCGAGCGGGTTGCCGAATTGATCCTTGGAAATCAAAAGCCAATATGCCGTTCCCGCCCACTCATTCTGAAACATGCAGATGTACCCTTCGAGCGTGTACCCGGAATATGGGTTGCCGGCGGCATCGTTCGAGACCGTCACCGGATTCGCGTTGCAATGGTCGGTGATGCCATCCTCAAGCACCGACCACGAGGTGGACATGTCCGCTTCAAAGCCGAAACTCACGCCGATGGAGCCGCTGGATCCTTGCCGGGTCACCTGAAATCCGAACGCCGCGCCTTGGTAATTTGCCGCCGTCGGGCATCCGGAGCTGCACGATTCCACGGTGGTCAGTTGAACCGCGGACTGAATAGACTGGATGGTGCAGTAATTGTTCACGCAGCCCCACGCTGAAGAACCCTGAATGTAGATTTGGCTCCCCACTGGCCAATCTACATCGAAGGCATTCTGATACGTAGTCGACTGGCCGGGATTCGTCAAGGACACCGTGTTGCCGCTCACTGTCACTGTGCCCGGGGTGGGCACGACATCGCCGTGGAGCGGCGTATAACCCCAATCGCCAAATACCGGCGAGGGTGTTGCGGCGGGAAGCTTCACCGTTCCGGTGGCGCCGGCGCTGCTCTTCAGAGCGGCGCTGAACTGCTGGGACAAACAGGGCAGATTCAGCCCCTGAGCCAGGCACACGCTGACAGTGTCGCTGCCGTTGGCAGACCCGATGGCAGTGGCATCGGCGGATCCATACAGGTAAAGAAGAAGGTCGTCCACATTGAAGCGTGGATACCAGTTGTTGAATACTCCACTGCCCACCATCTGGAAAGCAGGCAACGGCAGGAAGATCTTCGCCGCTCCGGTGCAGGTTGCATAAGTGGCGCCGCTCGAGTTCAAACTGCTCGCATTCGAGCACGCCGCGGTTCCCGTGATCGCCGTGGCCAGCGGCGCGCCCGCTCCGTCAGTGCTGTTCTGGCTCTTGACGTAGGCATCCCCGGCGAAGGTCATACGCTTCACCAAAAATCCGGTGGTTGGATCCACCAACATCTGGTTCCTCTGGCTTGGCGTCCAAACAAACTGCGGATAGGCGCGGTTATCCCACGCATTCGGATCGAAGGGCGGCTGCTCCGGATACAGATTTCCGAGCGCCGGATTGCGCGTTGTAAACGATCCTTGTACAGACTGAAAGGCCAGGACGTCGGTGATGGTGTAGTAGTACCTCGTGACCGCCGCGAGCGCCCGCGAATGAAATTTTCCATCGCTCGCTCTTTGAGAGGTCCGCAGACCTGCCACGAAACTGACGCTCGCTCCATTGACTGCGGATCCGGCGCGGTTGCATCGCTGCGATCCCGCGAACAAGGTGGAATTGGTATCGTCAACAAGCTCGGTCCGCGCCGCATCGCTGTACACCTGCACCAGGCACTGTGACGGATCGCCCACTGTGAATGAAAGAATCGCTTGCGTGGGAGTGGATTGAACGCGAACCGGCCCGATCGCTGCGAAGGAGGCGGGCGCACATAAAATAACTGCTACCCAACTGGTAACACGAAGCATTGATTCTGGTCCTTTTTTATGCTGGCACAGTTCGGCCGTCTTCACCACGTTGTTAAAGTCACGCGGAGCCAGCTATTGGTGGCCACGCAGACGTAATAGTAAGAGGCATTCATCGACCAAGCACCTTGGGCGCAAGGGCTGGAAGACGTGGCCGGAACGGGCGCCCAAATCCCCACCAGTGTCGGATCGATGGAAAGCGTGGTTCGCCCACTGGCTGTTGTTCCCAGCAGCCCCGTACCGGCTGAAAGGTTGGTGGTGCTTTGAAATGCTCTTCGGTCCGTTCCTCCGGCCGCGTCCCAGGTCCCATTCGTAGCCGTCCACGTGAATAGAGGAACCGAGTCCGATGGGAATGCCGTGACTCCGGCCACGGCCACGCATCCGGAGCTGCAAACAACCGTCAGGTTGTGGCCCACGGTCAAATTTCCGCTGGAGTCAATGTAAATAAAAACCGTGCCGGTGCCACCGCTAATCGTGGCCGAGGTCGAACCGGTGAAGGCGAACGTTACGCTGCCCAGCCGCACGTTGCAGGGCGTTGAGAGTGAGCAGGTGGGGCCAATCACCAACGTGGTGGAAGAGCTGCTGCTAGCCGCCAAGTCGGTAAGCTGGCTGGCGTTCTGCACTGAAGATCCGCCACCGCCGCCGTCTCCCCCGCTCCCGTTGCCCTCGAGTGTCCAGGAATTCGTGGCCGCGCAGCCATAAAGATTGGCGCCCGCTGTCGCGTTCGTCAAAAAAAACATGTCGCCTACCGCGCAAGTGGCCGGCAGTGTCACACCCGACTTCAGCGGTCGAGTGGTCGGCGACCCCGAGAAATCCACGTTCTTGCTTTGGGCTTGCAGGTCGATCTGTGTCTGGCTCCACGCTGGCTGCAAGCAAAACGCCTGCTGCAGACAAAACAAAATCAAAATAGATCGGAACACCATCTCGCCGGATACCTCACTTTGCTGACAGTATATAGCGCTCAACCTAGAAACTTCCTGCAATGCGCTGATCCTATTAGGGAATCTGGTTGTGACTGGTTTTTCGAACGGCCGTGGTATAGTCTGAAAATCGCATCACCGGAATGTCGTTCCAATTTCTACCAGGCCAGGGCTTCGAAAATGAGCCACGAACGGAGCTATGGATCCGGCGGCTTACGATTGGCTTCTGCCTGATTGCTATTGTGCTAGGAGCGGCCGAGGCCTGGACGTCCCGCTTCGCGATGAATACCGATGGAGTGCAGTACCTCGATAACGCCAGTGCTTATTTCAGCGGCGATTTCCACCGCGCGGTCAACTCGCAATGGAGCCCGCTCTATCCGTGGCTGATCGGCGCCTGGTTCGCCGCCGTCCGTCCCAGCCCGTATCTGGAATTTCCGCTTGTTCATTTGCTGAACTTCCTCATTTATCTGCTCTCGCTGGCTGGATTTCTTTTTTTTCTGAAGTGTGTCCTGGAGAGGATTCCAGAGGAGAAGCGCACGCCGGCCATCCGAGTGAGCGTCGTACTGATCGCGTGTTCCTCGTTTCTCTATTGCTCGCTCGACTTCACGAACCTGGCTTACGTCACCCCCGATCTGCTGGTCAGCTTGTTTGCTTTTCTGGCGGCCGGTTTGTTACTCCGAATCGCGGCGGGTACCGCGTCAGCATCCGGATATGTTGCCCTGGGAGCCGTTCTAGGACTCGGATATCTGGCCAAGACTCCGTTCCTGGTTTTCGGTGTGTTGTGCCTGGGAATCGTCGCCGCGCGGGGCAGTAAACGGCGTGCGGGACACCTGGCCCGCTGGTGCCTCGTGGTTGCCGCATTCGCGGCGATTGCTGTTCCCTATATCTGGGTTCTTTCGAACGCGAAAAGCCGCTTCACAGCCGGTGACAGCGGAACGGCGAATATTATCTGGATGGTGAATCGCGTGCCGTACTATAACTGGCAAGGGGGACCGTCCGATAACGGCGCCCCAATCCACCCCACCCGGCGATTATCGAGCAACCCGGCCATCTTTGAATTCGCCACGCCGATCGGCGGCACGTACCCGCCTTGGTACGATCCAATTTACTGGAGCCAAGGCGCCAAAATTGCGTTCCGCCCCGGCGATTTCGCCCGCGCGCTACTGGGGCAGATCCAGCTGTACGGTTATCTTGTCCATCACCGCCAGCTTCCGCTCGTGTTTGCGCTCGCCTCGCTTTTTCTCCTGTCTGGGGATAAAGGCCGCATCCTCGCCGGTATCCTGAAGTTCTGGCCGGTACTGTTATTGGGAGCCATGCCCTTCGCCATGTATGTCGTGGTTCACGCGGAAGCCCGTTACTTAGCGGCGTTCTTTGTATTGTTGTGGACCGTCCTTATGGCAGGTCTTCTGGTGGACCTGGACGCCCGTCTGGATCGACGTGTGTTGCTTTCCATCGTGACCGTCGCCGCCGCGCTTATGCTGGTCGAAACACTGACCGCGACGCCTCCATTGCCGATTACACGGCTGCATTATGAAGTGGCGCAAAGAGCTCAAATGCTGGGATTGAAACGTGGCGATCCGGTGGCCATCATCACCGGAGATTTCGACTATTTCTGGGCCCGCATCGTGGGAGCCCGTGTCACCATGCAAGTGGATTTCGGCGATCTATCCTGCCCGGATTGCCGCAAACTCCAGCCGCAATGGGAAGAAGCGAAACAGATTCTCGCGGCGAATGGCGTGGTGCTGGTAGTGTCTCCCTGTATCCCAGGTGTCGTCGATCAGCCAGGCTGGCAGCAACTCGGCGCCACCGGAGTGTATGCATACCGGTTGCCCTAATCGCTGCCATCTAACGCGCGGGCGCCACGGATGCGCCAGGGAGCCTCGCGGCAGGCAAGTTGCCGGCCGTTCGTAACAGTCCTCTCGTCCTTGAGCTCCAAAGGCATGGATTAGTCCCCAGCCGGAGCGCGACGCTCATTCCGGCGATCGCCGGCAGATAGCTGCTGTAGGCGATGTGAAAGAAGAATGTGCAGATCGCATACACCAGCGTCGCGCTGAACATACAGAATGCCAACGCGCTTAAATCGCTCGCTTCCGCCACACCCGCGCTTCGCCGGAAGATCCGGAAGTTGGACACAAGCGTGAGCACAATAACGCTGACATACAGTAAGAACGCCGGAATGCCGCACTCGCTGGCTACTTCCGTATAGGAATTATGCGTGCCCAACCAGGGCGACTGCGTTCCTTCTTTCACCGAATCGCCGTAGGCTGCGACGGCAAATTCCCCTGGGCCCACTCCAACCAGCGGATGGGTAATGGCATACGTTACGCTCTGCCGGAACAAAGCCATTCGTTGTATTTGGGACGCTACCGCGGATGCGTCTTCCATGTCGTTTACGGTCATCCGCTCCGGCTGCAGCCCGACCAGTGTGAGCCGGTGGAAGACCGAGGAGGGTATAAGCATCAAAGCGACCAACGCGATCGGAACTCCCATCAGAAGCGATCGAATCCGATTCTTCCCGAAAGCTATACTCACACACGCCAGGATGATAACGGCCAGCAAGGCCCCTCGTGAAGCGGTCTTCAACATATAGATCAGTGTCACCAGGATGGCGCCCGCGCCGAGAATTTGTTTCCAGGCCTGGCGCTGGTAGAAGAGATACATGAACTGCGTAATCGCAATCAGCAACTGCAGAGCCAGATCATTCGCATTCGTGAAGAACATGCTCTCGGAAATCTCAAATCGTCCGTCCTTGATAGTCCCGTACAAGAAACAGTCCAGCAACAACAGGAAGTTGGAGGCGATCAGAAAAAACATCAAGCGGCGGCAGTGGCGGACCGAAACCAGAAACGCGGCATAATAATACAGCTGGATCCATCCGTGGGGAATGTACGAAATCAGCAGCGCGACCGACCCGCCTTTCCAGATGCTGAACGGAACTGCGAGCGACATCCACACCAGAAAGCCGAGCCACAGACCACCGATGATGTCTCGAAAACCCCGCAGGAGATTGCCGCTCAAGACCAGCAATAAAGGAAGAAGCACCCACGAGACTGTCGAGATGTAAGCCTTGGTGTGGAACAACTGGACCGCGAATTCGTTCGCATAGCCGGATATCGCAAAAATGCACAGGACCCCAAACCCGATCCGTTGCCCAAGCCCGGTGTCGGAAAGGGAGGGGTCGAGAATGAGGGACGGGGCTGGCGCCGTTTCCCGCGCGGTATTCAGCACCGCCTTGGAATAATTGAACCGGCTCATGCCAAGCTTCACGGTAGCATTTTGCGCGTGTGCATCCTGCCCCACAACCGATTAGACTAGAGTTTCAGAAGGTCAAATGGCTCGAAATCCCCAATCCGGGGTAAGTGTTCTAAAACGGATTTTCCTCGCGCCGCTTTCGGCTCCAGGCGTTGTTCAAGCCATGGCAACGCTCACTGGCACGCAGGCGACCATTTTCATGCTGCATCGGTTTTCGATGCCGGATCTGGGGGTCTCCGGTCATCAGCCCGCCGCACTCCGGCGTAATCTGGCCCAACTGAGGAAGCAACACTACCAGCTGATCTCCCTTCAGGATCTGTTCCAGAAGCTCCTCGATCGAGAACCGCTAGAACGGGCGGTCGCTTTTACCATCGACGACGGATATTTCGACCACGGCCAGATTGCCGCTCCCATCTTCGCCGAGTTCGATTGTCCCGTTACAACCTTTCTGGTCACAAGTTTTGCGGAAGGCAAGAGCTGGTTTTGGTTTGATAAGCTGAAGTATATTTTTGAAGAGACGAAGCGCCCGAAACTCGATGCACGTCTGGGGAGCACCAGTATTCCCTATACGATCGATTCGACGGAAACACGCGCGTCCGCCTGCCTGGACCTCAACCTACGCTGTCAGGACGCTTCCGAGCGAGATCGGCTGAACTGCGTTCTGGATTTGAGCCGCGAAGCCGAGGTTGAGTTGCCCAAAGCTCCGCCGGCCCGATTCGCGCCGCTATCCTGGGACGATGCCAGGGCCCTGGAGAAGCGCGGAATGACCTTCGGTCCGCACACGGTAACACATCCGGTGCTCTCCACCACAACGCCCGAGCAGGCGGGGTTCGAAATCAGCGAGTCCTGGAAGCGTTTGAGCTGTGAGGTCTCAAAGCCAGTTCCCATCTTCTGCTATCCAAATGGGCGCCGCCGCGATTATGGGGAGCGCGAGATCTCCTGCATCCGCCAATTGGGTCTGTGGGGAGCCGTAGAGGGCCAGCCGGGAAAGCTCAGTCCGGCAATCTTGCATGAATCGGAAAACTCCAGGTATCAAGTCCCGCGATCCGGATATCTCGATAGCTTTCCTCACCTGCTGCAATGTGTATCCGGAGTTGAGGCCGTGAAAGCGCGGATTCGCGGAGCGCGCTATTAAAGATATGCTGGGCTGGATACTAGACGCCGTTTATCCGTTGAAGACGCGTTTCGACAAGGCTCGATTGCTGCGTCGCTGGGCCAAGCTGCAGGCGATGGGCCTGCACATCGGGCAGGGCGTCAATCTGCCCGCTTCCACATGGATAGACACCACGCATTGTTTCCTGATCAGTATCGGAGATTGGTGCGGCTTCGGGGAGCAATGCCTGATCCTGGCGCATGACGGCCAGATGGACGAGTTCCTGGACGCGGGACTGATCGGTAAAGTAACAATCCACGAATCCTGCCATTTCGGCTCACGAACCGTCATCCTGCCCGGCGTGGAGATTGGACCGCGAACCATTGTTGGCGCAAATTCGGTGGTTTCGAGTTCTCTGCCGGCCGGCACCGTCTGCGCTGGAGTTCCCGCCAAGGTGATCTGCTCGTTGGATGATTACTTATCGCGGCATCGCGAGCGTTTGGCCAATACGCGCCAATTTCCATGGGCTGAATACAACTCCGAAGCGCTCACTCCCGAGCGCCGGCGAGAACTCCTGGCGGCCTTAGAGGATGGCCCCTGTTACATCACGGGCGGCTTTTCGCTCGAGCTCGAAGGTTTGGGTGGCACCAGCCGAACCCCTCGCGACGAAACCGCCAAACCGTACGGCATAGAGTATTTGAGGAATCGTCCGAACCCCTGATCAGGTGTTATCTCAGCGAGTGCCGGCAGTCCAGGCGGCGGGCGGCCGGGTTGCCTCCAGAAGCCCGTAGGCAGCGTCCAGCGGCCGCGCCTCGCCAACCACCGACGCGACAATCCCGGCGGGCCGTCTCTTGATCTCCTGCAGCAAAACGATCAGATACTCACCGAGAATTCCCACGCAAACAAACAACACGCTAAGCGCAAAAGCGAGAAACACCAGCACCGTCGCCGTGCCCGCATTTGCGCCCACCCAGTAACCGAGCAACGAAAACCGCGGGAAAATGCGGTTGATCAATATGAGGATGCCAAATAGAACGGAGAGAATGCCCATGCTGATGCCAATGATACTGGCCAGACGCAGCGGGATGGTGCTGAAGGATATCAGCCCCTGCAACGCCAGCGCGGTCATTTTCCTCAAGTTATATTTGGTGGTTCCATGCGACCGCGCCGGCCGATCGTAGGGGATGCCTGCTTGGCGAAATCCCACCCAGGAGCGCAGTCCACGCAGCATTCGCGACTGTTCCGGAAGCGCCAACAGCACCCGCTGGCAGCGCGCACTCATGACACAGAAATCGCCGGCGTCGCGCGGCCAATCATGATCCGCTGCACGCTGGATAATGTGGTAGAAAGCAGAATAAGCGGCGCGGAGCAGGACCGGAGCATCCCGCCTTCCGCGGATGCCCAAGCAAACATCCAGGCCATCAGACAAACACGCCCGGTAGAGTTCCACCAGAACCTCTGCGGGATCCTGCAGATCGCAGTCCATAATGCCGATGTACTCGGCGCGAGCGTAGGCTAATCCCACCGAGAGAGCGGCCTGGTGGCCGAAGTTCCGGCTCAGCCGTACGCCCGAAACCCGCGGGTCGCTCTGGTTGCATTCGGTGATGATGCGGAAGGTCGCGTCTTTGCTGCCGTCGTCCACGCATACGAGGGTCCAACGTCCAGCCGTGGCCTGCTCCAGCGCCGGCAAAATCTTTGCGAAAAAAACGGGGAGCATTTCCTCCTCGTTGTAACAGGGAACAATAACGCAAAGAGCAGGCTGATCTCCCGAAAAGGGCTGACCCGGCAGCACGCAATACCCCCTCAAGTTTCGCTTAAGAATAACAGCGCCGGCAGGCGCGCCGCAACAATTCCATATCTTATGCAGCCCCCATGCTAAAATTTATTTCCGGTCCAAAATTCGACCACCACCTCGCCCGGAAAGACAAGCCAACGAAAAATGGCCTCGGAATTTGACCAATATGCCAGCGACTACGAAGCCATGCAGAAGGACCCCCTACGCCACTCCTTCAGCAAGGACGGTACTTTTTTCTTCGCACGCAAATGGCTTCTCATTCGTTCCTACCTGACCTCGCTAGGGCGCGATCTTTCGAGCATGAGTTGGCTGGACATCGGCTGCGGCAAGGGCGAGTTGCTGCGGCTGGGCCGTCCCGAAGTTGCGTCCATTACGGGTTGCGACGTCTCCACCGCGATGCTTGAACTTTGCCCGGATATCGCTTCTCGCCCGATGACCGATCCGGAGCGCTTGCCGTTTCCCGACCAGAGCTTCGATTTGCTCACTGCCGTTTGTGTGTATCATCACGTCGCTCCCGATGGACGCGCTGCCTTGACGCGGGAAGCAGCGCGTGTACTGCGCCCGGGCGGCGTGTTTGCGATTATAGAGCACAATCCGTTAAATCCGGCCACGCGGCTGATCGTCCGCCGTTTGCCCATGGATCGTCACGCGATCCTGCTAGGGTCCTGGGAAACTCGCCGCTGGCTGCGCGCAGCGGGCTTCGTCAGCCTGGATACCACTTATTTCCTCTACCTTCCCGAAAAACTCTTTCGGATGTTCTCCGGTCTTGAAACGGCGCTCAAGCGATTCCCGCTGGGCGGCCAGTACGCTGTTTTCGCGCGCAAGCAGTAATCGAAGCGGTTTCGGGGGCCCAGTTCCCACGCGCGGTTATCATGAGAACGTGAATGACTCTGCCGGCCTCGATCCTGAAATGAATCGAGCGCCTGCTTCCGTCGAGCAAATTCCAATGCGACGCAGTGAAATATTTGTCCGAAGCGTGGTCTGGAATTGGGCCGGCGTCAGTATCAGCCTGATCACCGGCTTCCTGCTTTCGCCCTACCTTTTCCGAAAGCTCGGCCCCGAAGGCTACGGTATCTGGGCTCTGTCATTTTCTTTGATCGAGTATTATTGGCTGCTCGATCTGGGCGTCCGTTCGGCAACCGCCAAATTCGTCGCCCACCACTGGGCTACCGGGGAATCCACCCAAGTTTCCGAAATAATGAGCACAGCCGTTTCTTATTCGTGTCTGATCGCCGTGTTCATGCTGGGCATTGTGGCACTGGCTGCGCCGCGCATCGAAGGGTTTTTTCACATATCAGATTCCTATCACGAATCCTTCCGGGCCTTGTTGATGTTGATGACGGTGAGCTGGTGCCTGGGATTGATCTTCAATCTGTTCTCGGCGGCACTCGAGGCCGTGCAACGATTCGACGTAACCAGCCGGATCGCGATCATCACCACCGGAACGCGCGCCGCTGTTTGGACTACGATGCTCTATCTGGGGTATGGCATTGTCGCACTCGGAATCGCAACGCTCGCGAACCAGTGCCTTATGTACGCGCTGAATTATTATTATTTCCGCAAGGTCCTGCCTGACTGCCGTGTTTCACTCCGGCACGCGGGTTTCGAAACGCTCAAGAAGATGTGGAATTACGGCATCCACACTTTTCTCCAGACCGTTTCCATGATGGGCCTGAATCAAGGTCCACCCATCCTGATCGGCCACTTTCTGCCCACTGAGTTCGTAGGTTTCTACAATCTTCCCGTCCGATTACTTCAGTACACGGTGGAGTTCATCGGACGCATCGGAGTTGTCACCAACGTCAACGCAGCCGCACTGGCGGCGCGCGAGGAATCACAGCCGCTCGCGAAACTGGCCGAATACGCCAATCGCTATTGCCTGGCCATCTTCATGCCGCTGGCAATTCTGCTGTGGATCTACGGAGATCAGTTCTTTCGCCTGTGGATTGGTGCTGCGGGCGCGGCCCAAGCGGCGCCGCTGTTGCCGATCCTGCTGATCGGTTACGTTCTCGCGGTGGTGGCCCAGTTCAGTTCCAGCATGCTTCTTCTTGGGCTCGGCAAACACCAACGCTATGCCAAGGGATTGTTCGCCGAAGCTGTAATCGCGGTGGCGGCGCTCTGGCTGGTGATCCCGCGCTGGGGGATTATCGGCGCCGTTTGGGTTTGCTCCATTCTGATGGTCCTGAATCGCGGCCTCTTTGCCCCTTGGCTGGTAAGCAAAACGCTCTCCCTCGGTTTCGGGCATTACATGGGAAGCATCTACATTCGTCCGCTGGCGGCCGCCGTTCCGGTTATCGCGATTGCATATCTCGTCCGCGCTACTGTATTGCCGGGCGGCAACTGGCTCCAGATCTTTACTGCCGGTGCGCTGTCAGGCGTCCTGTATTATGCGCTGGCCTACCTGATCTGCCTGGATCGCGAACATCGCTCCCTTTTGCGAAGCTGGCTGCGCCAGCGTGGGGCAAGTCTCTGACTTGCCACTTGATATACTACCTGCGAATGCCGGAACAAAAACGTGCAGTCATCGTTGGAGCCGGACTCGGCGGCGTCTGCGCGGGTATCCATCTGCTCCGTGCCGGCATCGGCGATTTCGCCATTCTCGAGCGCGAGACTGAACCAGGTGGAACCTGGCGCGACAATATCTATCCCGGTTGCGCTTGCGATGTGCCGGTGGCTCTGTACCAGTTTTCTTTCGCGCCCAGCCTGCACTGGCGGCACGTCTTTCCGCGCGTGGCCGAAATGCAGGAGTACGTCCGCCAGTTGATCTCGAACTTCCAGCTCGCGCCGCTTTTGCATGCCGGCGATGGCGCCCAATCGGCCCACTGGGATGAAGATCGCTGCCGTTGGCGAATCCGGACCGAAGCTGGCGCCGAATTTGAGACCGAGGCCTTGATCGTCGCGCTCGGCCAATTGAATCGTCCCAAGCTCCCGGACATCCCCGGACGCGACTCCTTCGCTGGCCCGGCGTTTCACTCCGCGCGATGGGATCATTCTGTCCCGCTCGAAGGAAAACGTGTTGGAGTGGTTGGCTCAGCCGCCAGCGCCGTGCAGTTGATTCCGGAAGTTGCGAAAGTTGCCGGCCATCTCACTGTCTTTCAGCGCACGCCGAACTGGCTGCTGCCGCGCATGGATCGCGAAATCACCGAAGAGGAAATGGCGCTGCTGATCACCGCGCCGCACGTCGCCGAGCTTACGCGCGAGCAGATCTATCAGAACGCCGACTGCCTCTTCTGGCAGGTTTTCAGCTGGACGCCGCAGGGCCGCGCCGCTTTCACGCGCATGTCCATGATGCATCTGGAAGCGCAGGTGGCCGATCCCGAATTGCGCCACAATCTCACGCCCGATTACCCCATCGGATTGAAGCGCGTCCTATTCGCGGACGATTATTATCCCGCGCTTCAGCGCCCCAACGTCACGCTCGAGACGGAAGCAATCGAGCGGATCGCGCCCCAAGGTGTCCGCACGCGCGATGGCGTGAATCATGCATTGGACGTTCTCGTTTTCGCCACCGGCTTTGAAACCACCGAGTGGCATTGGTCGCTTGATGTAACCGGGCGGGATGGTATTCGCTTGAGCGAAGCGTGGAAAGACGGGCCGCAGGCCTATCTGGGCCTCACGGTTTCCGGTTTTCCAAACCTGTTCATGCTCTACGGTCCGAACACCAACCTGGGCCACAATTCCATCACCTTCATGCTGGAACGCCAGAGCGAATACATCACCCAGGCGCTGGTGGAGATGGAGCGCCGCGGCCTGGATGCAATTGACCCGTCACGCGAAGTGCAGGATCGTTTCAATCGCGAACAGCAGGAAGCCCTGGCTCGCACCACCTGGGCCGACCCGCGCGCCAAAAGCTGGTATGTAAACGCAGCGGGACGCAACACCCAAAACTGGCATTCCCACACCCGCGATTACGCTGCCGCCACCAAAACGGTCAACTTCGAAGACTATGTCATCCACGCCCACCAAAGCGCGTAGCGCACACATGTTGAGCCCTAAACTGGATCCGGCCGTCCGCCAACTGCTGGAGGCCGCCGAGGCCGAAGGAAATCCACCGTTGGAATCTTTCTCGCCCGAGGAAGCGCGCAAGCTCGCGATCGAGAGTCTGAAAACGGCAGGAGGAACGCCGGAACCGGTCCGCTCCATCGAGAATCTTCGAATTCCCGGCCCCGATTGCGAGATCCCCATCCGCGTGTACACACCCGATGCACCCGCGCCGCGTCCCGCCTTGGTCTACTTCCATGGCGGCGGCTGGGTGGTTTGCGATCTAGACACGCACGATGTAGTGTGCACCGCGATCGCACATCGTGCCGGGGCTGTCGTAATCGCGGTAGACTATCGTCTCGCGCCCGAACACAAGTTTCCGGCGGCGGTAACCGACAGCTACGCTGCGACGGCCTGGGTGGCGTCGAATGTGACAAAACTTGGCATCGACCCGAAGCGCATCTCGGTCGGCGGCGACAGCGCCGGTGGCAACCTTGCGGCCGTAGTATCGCTGAAGAGCAGGGACGAAGACGGTCCCGCGATCGCGCTTCAGGTCATGGTTTATCCCGCGACCGATCTCTCTTCGTTCGACACGCCTTCCTATCAAGAGTTCGGGGAAAACCACTACCTTACGAAGAGTGAAATGGAGTGGTTCCGCCAGCACTATCTTCGGAGCATGGAAGACGCGCGCGATCCACACGCATCACCGCTATTAGCGAGCGATCTCAGCCGGCTGCCTCCAGTTCTCATAATTACGGCCGAATGCGACCCGCTACGCGACGAAGGCGAAGCCTACGCCAAACGCCTGGCGAACGATGGAGTGCCGGTCACATACACCTGCTACCCCGGCATGATCCACCCGTTCTTTTCCCTGTCGGGCGCGATTCCCCAAGCTTTCGACGCCATCCAACAAGTAGCGAACGCCGTGGCGGGTTTAGCCCCCAGTCCCTAGCCCCAGAACATGACGATCTCGTCATGCTCAACATTCGGAGTTGTGGCGCATAATGAAGGTTCCGGAGGTTCGCAATGGACAATGCAATGGACAAATCCAAAGAAGAAACCAGTCAGTTGACGCGGCGGGCGTTCGCGGGTGCGGCGGCAGCTTTCATGATTGTTCCGCGCCATGTTTTGGGCGCTCCTTATACTCCACCCAGCGATAAGTTGACGGTGGCAACCATTGGCCTGGGACGTCAGGGCCAAGATGTCACCATGGGCCTGCTGGCGCGGCCGGAGGTCCAGGTGGTTGCGGTCTGCGATTGCAATAAAGGCAGCAAGGATTACATCGAATATGGTCCCAATGCGCTATTGAACGCCGCACGCAAACTGCTCGGGTCCGGATACGAAAAATGGGGAGAGGACCTGGCGTCGCCCGGATCCGTACAGTTCACGCGCGAATTTTCGAGCAGCCTTGGCATGGGCGGCCGCGATCCAGCGAAGCGATTGGTAGAAGCATACTACGGCGCGCATAAAGGCTCTGGTACCTACAACGGCTGCACGGCGTATAACGATTATCGAGAGCTTCTGGCCAAGGAAAAAGATCTGGATGCCGTCTACGTGGCCACGCCCGACCACTGGCACGCCACCATCTCCATCGCGGCCATGCGCCAGCACAAGCATGTGCTCTGCCAGAAGCCCATGGCGCACTCCGTCGGCGAAGCGCGCCGCATGGCGCAAGTGGCGCGTGAGATGAAGGTGGCTACGGGGCTGCCGGTGAACAACCCGTCGAGTGAATCCACGCATCTGTTAGCCGCGTGGATTGCCGACGGCGCCATCGGCCAGGTGCGCGAGATTCACAACTGGTCCGGCCGTCCCTACTGGCCGCAAGGCATCGACCGGCCGACCGAAACGCAACCCGTTCCCGATGGTTTGGATTGGGATCTTTGGGTCGGCCCTGCGCCCGAGCGTCCGTTTAATAAGGCGTATCTACCCTTCGTGTGGCGAGGCTGGTACGATTTCGGCTGCGGCTCATTTGGCGACATGGGCTGCTACAGCTTCGCCGGCCTGTTCAAGATTCTCGATCTGGCGCCGCCCACCGCGGTCGAAGCCAGTTCCAGCGAGTCGTTCGAGGAGACCTATCCAAAAGCTTCCATCGTTCGCCTGGAATATCCAGCCCACGATAATCGCGCTTCCGTGAAGATGGCCTGGTACGACGGCGGTATCAAGCCCGACCGGCCTGCCGGGATGCTCAAGGAGGACGAGCACCTGTTCGTTCACAACGATGAAGGTGAAGGCGTGATGTATGTCGGCGACAAGGGCATCATTCTGGCCGGTTTCAATGGCGATCGACCACGCGTTTATCCCGAGTCAAAGAAATATCAGGCGCCGCAAAGGCAACGCGGAGCCCGCGCAAACCAGCGCGACGGGGCCGTGGATCAGTGGATCGCAGCGTGCAAAGGCGGGCCCGCTTCACTGACCAACTTCGAAATCTCAAGTCCAGTCACCGAAGCGTTCCTGCTGGGCTGTCTGGCGCAACGGCTGCCGGGCGAGCGCTTCGAATGGGACACCGCCAAAATGCGGATCACAAATTCGGAGAAGGCCAATCAGTATTTGGATCCGCCGGCACGCAAGGCTTACGCAGGCTGATTTAGCAAAAGGCACCGACTCCCTTACGGTCGCGGTTCGGTAACGCGTGAAGGCATCATTCCGAACCGCGACCGTAAGGGAGTCGGTGCCTTTTGCCGGCTAGCTTAAATACTTGATTCCGGCATCAATCAGCTTGGCGACTCCGGCGTATGCATCGCCTTGGCCTTCAAATTCCGCCGAATAATATCCTTTGAAGCCGCTCGCTTTTGCGATAGCGAACGTCCGCGCTAGATCGACGCGAAACACCTTCCCGTTGTCCACTTCGGAATCTTTCAAATGGGCGATATTATAAGCGCGCTGGAACATTGCCGTGACGGCATCATAATTGAACTTCTCGTCGCCCTTCAGCATGGAATTACAGAAGTCCGGCAAGGCCCGCAACCACGGGCTATTCACGCGATCAATCACTTTCACGATAAAGAATGCATCTTCAACCTCCGGATCGTCATTCTCAAGATTGACCACCACATTCTTCGATGCGCCGTATTTGGCAATCGCGCCCAGCCCATCGGCAGTCAGCGCAGCATCTGGCTTGACACCTTTCGCTCCTGAAATGTTGAGGCGCACGCTGGGACAATCCAGCGCAATCGCCACATCGATCCACTTCTTGCCGTCTTCGACTGCAGCGGCGCGCTTCTTCGCATCCGGATCGTAAAGGCTCGCGTCGCCACCCGCGGGAAGATCCACCACGTGCGATCCTGCGTGCTGGACAGCCGCGCGAAGCTCCTTCAAATAGGCCGGCGTTGTGGAAGGCATGTGTTGCCCCAGGATTTCCACGTTGTGAATCTTGTATCGATCCACCACCATGGCGGGAAAATCTGTGAGGTTCATCAAACTGCCATGCGATTTCCGCGCGCGATTTTCCGCAGTGTCCAGGTGCTCGCGAAAGCTCCAGGATGCCACCGCCAGCCGGTCCCGCGCCGTAGTGGGAAAGCGCATGTTGGGCGCGGCAGCCGCCGACAAGCGTTGGATCGGAGTGAGAAGCGCGCTGGCGATCAGGAAATTCCGCCGGTTGGTTTGCATGCTTAAAGTCTACGCCCTCCGAACATTACCGGAAGATTACGATCTTGACATTTCGGGCCAGCGTCCCGTCTGTTACCTTACGATTGGAGCATGAGGAAGATATTCGCGTGTGCTGCGGTGATGTTCCTGGTGTCCTTCGCGACAGCCGGGGAGCGCATCAACCTCGACAAGAGCTGGTTGATCCAATCGTCCGCCAAAGTAACGGAGCTGGGCAGCGTGATCTCCACAACCAAGTTCCAACCTCGGGATTGGTATCCTGCGGCCATCCCTTCGACGGTCGTTGCGGCCCTGGTGGATAACAAAATCTATCCCGATCCCAACTTCGGGATGAATCTGAGATCGTTCCCTGGAATGAGTTATGGCGTCGGCCAGAATTTTTCCAACAGCGCCATGTCAGGGGACAGTCCGTTCCGCGTGTCGTGGTGGTATCGCACCGAGTTCAAGCTTCCTGCGTCAGCGACCGGCAAGCGGCTCTGGCTCAATTTCGACGCGATCAATCAACGCGCAAACATTTGGCTGAACGGACATCAAGTTGCCGGCTCCGACAAGGTTGTGGGCATGTACCGCATGTTCGAATTCGATATCACGGATATTGCGCAGCCAGGCACCGCCAACACGCTGGCCGTGGAAGTCTTTCCGCCCACGGAAAACGACCTCACCCTTACTTTCGTGGATTGGAATCCGATGCCGCCGGATAAGGACATGGGGCTGGTTCGCGACGTCTATATTCTGAGCACCGGACCGGTGGCAATGCGCAACACGCAAGTGATCACGCGCCTGGATAATCCTCCAGACAACGCGCACCTCACCATCTTCGCGGATGTACGGAATTCGAGCGATCGGCCAGTGGATGGCACGGTGCGGGCGCAGATCGGGGACATCGCCCTCTCCACTCCGGTGCACCTGGGTGCGCACGAATCCTCGCGCGTAGTCATGGCTCCGCAGGATTATCCGAAGCTCAATATCGCTCATCCGAAATTGTGGTGGCCCTATCCGCTTGGGCCACAGAATCTGTATCGCCTCCGGCTGGAATTTGTAGCGAGCGGCATAGTTTCTGATCGGCAGGATGTCAGCTTCGGTATTCGCGAATTCACCTCGGAGCTGGACGCTCGCGAACATCGGCTCTTCAAAATCAATGGCCAAAACATTTTGATACGCGGCGGCGGATGGACACAGGATATGCTGCTCCGCTACTCGCCGGAGCGCGCGGAGAATGAGATCCGCTACGCGCGCGATATGAATTTGAACACCATCCGGCTCGAAGGAAAAATGATGGACGATCATTTCTTCGAGACCTGCGACCGGCTGGGGGTGATGGTGATGCCCGGTTGGTGTTGTTGCTCGCGCTGGGAACAGTGGAAAAAGTGGAAGCCGGAAGACTATACGGTGGCCGGTGAATCGCTGACCGATCAGCTTCGCCGCTTGCGAAATCATGCCAGTGTTTTCGTGTGGCTGTACGGCAGCGATGAAGCCCCGCCGCCCGAGGCCGAGTCGGTTTATTTGAAAGTGATCGAGCAGGAGCATTGGCCGAATCCATACATATCTTCGGCGGCTGACCGCAAGACCACCGGCTCCGGCCGGACCGGCGTAAAGATGAGCGGGCCGTACGAATACGTCGCGCCCAACTATTGGCTGCTGGATCAAAAACACGGCGGCGCGTTCGGATTCAACACGGAGACCAGCCCGGGCCCAGCCATTCCGGAGTTAGCCAGCATTTCCGAAATGCTGCCGCCCGAACATCGATGGCCCATCGACGAGTTCTGGAATTATCATGCGGGCGGCGGCGTTTTTCGCAATGTCAAGGTCTTCACCACGGCGCTGGAGAATCGGTATGGAAAGGCCAAGAGCCTGGATGACTACGTGAAGAAGAGCCAGCTCATGACCTACGAGGGCGAGCGTGCGATGTTCGAGGCGTACGGCCGCAATAAGTACACGTCGACGGGAGTCGTTCAATGGATGCTGAACAACGCCTGGCCATCCATAATTTGGCATCTCTACGATTACTACCTGCGGCCGGGTGGCGGTTACTTCGGAACCAAGAAAGCGAACGAGCCGCTCCACGTTCAATATTCATACGATGACCAATCCGTGGTGGTGGTGAATTCTTACTACCGTTCTTTCACGGGTCACAAGGTGAAGGCTACTGTTTACAATCTGGATCTCACGGAGAAGTTCTCAAAAACGGCGCCCGTGGACATCGCGCCGGACAGCGTTACGCATGCCTTTGACATTCCGAAGATAGACGGCCTCTCGGATGTCTACTTCGTGAAATTGAGCCTCGAAGGAGAAGCTGGAAAGCTGGTGAGCTCCAATTTTTACTGGCTGTCCACCAAGCCGGATGTCTCTAACTGGGCTAAGTCAGATTGGTATTACACGCCGATCAGTTCGTTCGCGGACCTCACCGGCCTTGAAACGCTGCCCGAGGCCAAGGTGACCGCGGTGTTGCGCGCTGAGCAAAGCGGAACCGATGAAGTGGACCACGTGGTTGTCTCGAACCCGAGTTCCCACCTGGCGTTTTCAGTCCACCTAACTGTGCTGAAGGGCCGGGATGGCGCAGACGTGGAACCAGTATTATGGCAGGACAATTATTTCGAATTGATGCCCGGGGAACGGCGGGAGATTACGGCAACCTATCAGAAAAAACTGCTGGGCGGAACAAAGCCATATATCAAGGTAGACGGCTGGAACGTAACCGGCTCCCTTACGGTCGCGGCTCGGTAACACCTTTCCGAGCCGCGACCGTAAGCGACCGGTTGTTGCTACATCTCATCACTGCTTGGTCTCGGACGGCATCAGCGACTTTCGATAAAACTCTTCCTGGAGCCGCGGACTTACCTGATCAGCTTTCACCGCTCGAATCGCATTCGCGATGCTATCCGCCCACGCTTTCATGTCGAATTCGCCCAGCTCTTTCGTAGCTGGTGCGCCGTCTCCGGCGTAGTGGTCGGGAAACTTCGCATACCACCAGATTCCCGTATACACGCCGGCCGGCAAATCCAACCGGTTCTGATCGGCGCCGGATTCGCTGCCTGCGCGATCGAGGTGCACCAGATCAGGACGCGAGACCAGCGTGTGCGCCGTTTCCGATTCACCGGCGTGCTGATCCACCTTGGTTTTCAGCGCCGGACGGCCGGGCGGATTGCTGTGGCTCATCATTGCATACACGACGTAATCGTGCGGCGCATCCAACTGGGACTGTGCAAAGAATGGAATCAGGTGGTTGTTGCCTCCGTGGCCATTCACGATCAGGATCTTCTTGCACCCGTTGCGTGACATCTCGTCGGTGGTTTCCTGCAACAGCTCCAACTGCAGCTTGGCGCTGTAAGCCACAGTTCCCGGCTCATGCTTCGCTTCGAAGATCTGGCCGAAGTAGTAATCGGGGAACACGACCGCGTATTCCTGCCCGGCGCCTTGTAGCGATGCGTAGCGGACGTTGATCAGGTCGGTTCCGAGCGGCAGTTGCGGCCCATGCTTTTCGATGATGCCGAATGGTAGCACGCAGGTGTTCTGCGCTTTCTGAATGGCCTGTTGGAAGTCGGGCCCGGTCAGCTCTTCCCACTTGGTGGAAAGCGTTTGACCGGGCGCACAGAAGGCTGCGGCGAGGAACGTCACAATCAGCCGCATATCGCGCTCAAATGTAAGCGATGACGTCGATCTCAACCAGCGAGTTGCCGGGAATGCCGCCCGCTGCGGCAATGGTGGTGCGCACTGGAGGCTCATCGCCCCACCGGCCTGTGAACACCTCAGTCATAGCGTCGCGGTCCTTCAGGTCATTCAAATACACATTGCATTTGAGACACTTTTCCATGGAGGAACCAACGCTCTCGAGCTGTTTCTGGATGGTATCAAGAACACCTTTGGTGTGCACTTTGATGTCGCCTGGTTCGTGATAGCCCACGCCGGAGATGAAGACCAAGTTTCCATAGGTGATGATGCTGCTGTACGGGCCTACCTTATCGGGCTTCTTACCGTTCGGGTAATGCACCTTTTTGACAGGCTTGTCTTGAGCGGCTGCTGGAACTGCCGCAGCGGCTGTCACCGCGGCGGAAGCGACCACGCCTTTTCCAATAAAGTTTCGTCTGTTTGATTTGTCCATATAGTTTTTCCTTTCGTTTATCCGTTTCGGCGATTTCCGCCCGCCTGATACTTGTGCTTTTGCGCCGACCACGTGGTCTGGCCATACTCGCCGAGGTTCACGGCGCCAGTAATCTTGTCGCCATCCACGGCGCCCGTGAATTCGTAAGAGAGCCGTGTGCCTTCCACACGAGTCGACGTCCGGAAGCGCACCTGGTTGCCGGACACTGTGCCGCTGAGATCGCCCTCGTAGAACTCGCCATGATGCGTGCCAAGCAGCTTCGAGCCGTCCTGCTCCAACACAATCGTATGATTTGCCGTTCCTCGCCCGAATTCCAGACGCGCCTCCCATTGGCCGGAGATGGAGACAGAAGGACTGGCGGGCGGTTCCGGATCCGCGAATTTCGGTGGATTCGAGAGCACCGCGTACAACCGTTCTCCCACAACTTTTTCGTCGCCCGGCATCATCATGTACGGAATGATGGAAACCGAACTATTCTTGTCACCGTTGCGGCTTCCGCGCGCTCCGGCCAGAACGATGCGCGGTTCAGTATCGAGCACCAGTTTGCTCAACTCCTGGCCGGTGATGTTCAAGTGCGTGCTGTCCCACCGGACGGTCAGCCCGGGCGAGCGGTTGGAAAGGCCTTCGTCCGGTTGAGTAATCTGCGTGGTCACGCCGTTGATCCGCTGCACGCTGGTTGCAATGTGGTTCAGCGACTCCTCCCAGGCACGCCATTCCCCCTGATGGTCGCGCTTCATCCACATCTCGACGGCCGCGAGCATTCCCATGATCTCTTCTTTGCCGACTTTGAGCGACCGGCCAAAAGCGTGATGCGGAGCGCTGTTGGCCCACGCGGCCTGCAACCAGTTTTTCTCGCCCAACAAAAGGCCGGCCGCTTGCGGACCGCGAATGCACTTGCCGCCGCTGTAGGCCACGGCGGTCGCGCCGCGCTCCAGGTGGACATTGGGACGGGTGGTCAGGATTTCGGCCGCGGCATCCACGATAACAGGAACATTTTTCCGTTTGGCCACGTCCGCGATCACGCGGGTTCCGAGCGGGCCATCGTCGCCGGGCCCAGCTAGAATATAGACCATCGCGGTGCGATCGTTAAACGCGGCCTCGAGCTGCGACGGCTCGTGCACCTCGACGATCTTCACGCCCAACATCCGGATGGCGTGATCGTAAACGTTGCGCGAGTAGGAGGGGATGATCACTTCGTTCTTCAAGCCGGCGAGATCGGGGAGACGCTGCATGCGCTCAGGGTTGTTGCCCGCGATCGCCGCGGCCGTACAGTGCGTCAGAGCGGCGCAGCATCCAGCGGTCACTATGCCCCACTCGGCGCCCGTCAGGTCGGCCAGCCGTTTGCTCACGCCCTCCATCAGTTCGTCCATTTGAACGAAGTGGCGCGATGCTTCGTCCATGGCGCGCTTCACTTCGGGCAGGGTCAGTGAGCCCGTGATGATGGTGAATGTGCCGCGCGCGTTGAGGATGGGCCGCACGCCGATGGATTGATATAGGTTGGCGCCGATATCGAGGGCGGCCGCGGATGCGCGTTGGATGCGCCCGCCAAAAGCTTGCGCGGCAGCCAGCAATCCACCTCGCCGGAACAGCTCACGGCGGCTGGGTCCGGGGCTCGATCTTTGTTTCCAGAACAGGTTTCGCATGAGACTCCCCACTCGATGATGATATCGCGGCGGAGACAGCGCGATCTGGCAAGATGACGGAATCGTAATGCGAAAGCAATCCGTCGAGAGGCTTCAAATGCGAACTGCTCTAGAGCGTGTTGCCGCGATCGAGCGCGGTCATCACCCGGCGATATTCGCCGTCGGATTGAATGGTTTTCGCGGCGCTTCGCAGCGCTGAAGCAACTTGCGGGTCATTCGAATATCTCTGGGCCACGCGTGCCAGCACTCGCGCTTTTTCGCCATCTGAGCTGATCCTCTCAGCCGAATGAATAACCAGAACAACGCTGTCCTTTGCGATTGTTCCGGCATTCAACGCCGCCATCAACACCCGGGCGTGCTCACCGTCGGAATTGATTGAGTCTGTGGCGGCGATCAGCGCTTCCCAAATGCCCGCGTCTTTGGGAGCGGTGTCGGCCATGGTAGCCAGCACCGCGGCTTTTTCTCCGTCGGAGGACATTCGCGAGGCCGACTTGGCGACTTCGCGCAAGGTGTCGGCGCTCCAGTCCGCTTTCTTCAAGAGTGCGGACAACGCGTGGTGCCGCTCCCCATCCGAGCTGATGGTCCCAGCCGTATCGAAGAAGGCTCTTCGGACGATAGGGTCGTCCACATAGACGCTGGCGGCCTCGGTCAGCACCGCGCATTTCTCGCCATCTGAGCTAATCCCAGACGCGGACCGCAAGCTGCGAACCAGAATATCTTTATCGGCGTTCTTCTTGAGCACCGCCGACAAGACGCGCCGATGCTCGCCGTCCGAGCTGATGCTGTCGGTGGCGCGGAAATAATTCGTTCGAGCGGTATCGTCCATCAGCCGGAAATCGGCGGCCTGAACCAGAACGGTGGCCTTTTCGCCGTCCGACGAGATGCGTTTGGCGGAACGCAAAGCCAGCGCCAGCGTTTCACGATCGGGACCGTAGCGTTGCAACACCGAAGCGAGCACGCGCCGGTGCTCTCCATCCGAGCTGATGGAATCCACAGAGTCGAAAAACGATTCGCGGGTCGCGGGGCTCTGGTAGTGCGGAGCGGCCGAAACCAGGAGGCTCGCTTTTTCGCCGTCGGACGAAATCTTACGGCCGAGACGCATCGATTCGCGCAGATCCTCGGCATTCAGGCTGCCATATTCGAGCAGGTTTTCGAGGTAAACGCGCCGCGAGTGGTCGCTGCGAATTTTGTTGACTTCCGCCAGAACCCCGCTCGCGCCCTGCTGCCGCAGGATGCGCTTCACCCTTTCGGGCGCGCCGATCGCCGTTTCGCGAATCACCTCAGGCAGTATGCGCGCAAGCCAAGCCCGTCCGTCAGCGTCCAGAGTTTTCGATACGCCATCCACCGAATACAGCCGCTCGATGCCGTTCGAGCCTGGCCGAACGAGATAGGTCCGGGCCGGACCGCTGGACCATTGTTCCAGGCGGAAATACCCGTCGTTCGAAATGGTCTTGATGTCCGAATCGTTATCGGTGAACTCCACCGTGCCGCGCATTTCAAGATCCATGCGCGAGAAAAAGCCATCCTCCTGCCAGCGGAAGTGTTGCGTGTCGGGCGCGGCGCGAAGCGAGAGACTGACGGCGGCGAGTAGAAGCAGGGCTTTAGGAATGCGAATCATGGGCACGCACCTCTCCAGTTCTTCTAATAATACGTCCGTAGCAAGGGTTTTGTTCGGCTGATTGCGGGGCAGTTATCCGTGCGACAGGAGGCTAACAGAAGGGCGATCAGCTTTTTCTTAACGGTAGGTCTTGCCGGACCGAATCAAGACACGAAGCGCGGTCACCGTCCTCTTTTCGTGATTCGCGATAAAAAGTAGCCGATAGCCGCCGATGCGCCGTCGGAATACGCCTTTCCATTCTTCCCCATGCAACGCCTTTACATCGCCCTGGAAAGGGTCGGATTCCATTTGAGTGAGCACGCGCGCCACGCGTTTCTGAATGGCTTTGGGAAGCTCTCGAACGTCCCGCTCTGCGTCTTCGGTTAGCTCACAGACCCAACTCATGTTTGATCCGAGCCAAGGGCTTCGTCTTCCCCTCGCGGACCTGCTTAAGAGCGTGCCTCACCTTTTTCGCCTCGGCTGGCGTAAGCACGAGGCCGGGATCTACAACACGCCTCGGCTTGATGAGCACACCGGTGTTTTGCTTGCTGAACGTTGTGACTGACTTCCCTGCCATATCTTCAGCTTATCTAATATCGACCGAATAGCGGCGCTTACGTGAACAAGCCCGAACGCACCGCGACATTCGTGACCAACGCGCAGACATAGGCCACCAGCGTCATGTAGGCGAACTGAATGGCCGGCCATTTCCAGCCACCCGTTTCGCGCCGGACCACGGCGATGGTGGACATGCACTGCATGGCGAAGGCGAAGAAGATCAGAAGCGCGAAGGCGCCGCCGGGGGTTAGCTCATTCTGCAGGGCCTGCTGGAGTCCTACGGAGTGCTCATCGCCTTCTATGCCATAAATGGTCCCGAAGGTGGCAACGATGGTCTCGCGTGCGGCGATGGAACTTATCAGGCCGATGCCGATCTTCCAGTTGAAACCGAGAGGCTTGATAACCGGTTCCACTGCATGGCCGATCATGCCCGCATAGCTATCGGAGATATTAGGCGGCTGCCCGTTTTGGAGCGGGAGATGCGCCAGAACCCAGAGCACCACAGCGCAAACCAGAATCACCGTTCCAGCGCGGTGCAGAAAGACCTTGGAACGATCATAAAGGCGCAAACCCAGGGACCGCAGCGTAGGCATCCGGTAGGGCGGCATCTCCAACATGAACGGTGTGGGTTCGCTCTTGAGAATGGATGATTTCAGCAGCTTGGCAGTGACGATGGCGGCGAGGAATCCCAAGGCATAAAGCCCCAGCAGAGCGGCGGCTTGTGTTCCCAGGAACGGCCCCAGGAAAGGACGCTCCTTGATGAACGCGGCGATGATCAGGAAGTAAATTGGCAGGCGTGCCGAACAGGTCATGAACGGGGCGATCAGGATAGTGGCCAGCCGGTCACGCTTACTTTCGATGGTGCGGGTGGCCATGATGGCGGGAACCGCGCAGGCATAGGCCGAGAGCAGGGGAATGAACGATTTTCCTTGCAGCCCAAACTTCGCCATCGTGCGATCGGCGATCAGGGCCGCTCGCGCCAGGTAGCCGGAATCTTCCAGAATTCCAATGAATAGAAAGAGCAGTAGAATCTGGGGCAGGAAAACCACCACCGAGCCGACCCCGTTCCAAACGCCTTCCACCAATAACGACCGTATGATCCCGGCCGGCAGAACGTGCCCGAGCCAGTGGCCCGACATTTGCACCAGCGCCTGCAACCCGTCCATGAGCGGTTTAGCGCCGCGGAAGATGGTCTGAAATACTCCAGCGACGACGGCGAGGAAGATCAGGAGTCCAAAAACAGGGTGCAGGAATACCGCATCCAGGCGGCGCGTCCACAAGGGCGGAGTGGGCGCTTGATAAGCGGCTCCGATACCAACCTCGCGCGCCCATTGGCGGCAGCGCGGGACATCTTGCAGGACGGGCAACTCCACCTTGGGCGCCGCGAGCGAAGTGGTCCCGGCCGACGTACCCACCATGAACTGGAACACTTTTTCCACGCCATCGCCCTTGGATGCGCTGATAAGCGCGACGGGCGCTCCAAGCTGGCTCGCCAGTTCGCCGGTATCGATCTGGCCGCCGCGGCTCGAAAGATCGTCCGCCATGTTCAGGATCACCAGCGTCGGCAGTTTCAGGCTGAGAATAGGAGCGGCCAGCACCAGATGGCGGCCCAGGTTGGTGCTATCCAGAATCAGCAGCACGGCGTCGGGCTTGGGGACGTCCTGCATGTGACCCGTCAGGACATCGCGCGTGACCTGTTCGTCTTCCGAACGTGGATTCAGGCTGTAAACGCCCGGCAAATCCACCAGAATCACCTCGCGATGATTGTTCATCTTGGCGCGGCCGATACGCTGCTCGACAGTTACACCCGGGAAGTTCGCAACTTTTTGGCGCAGCCCGGTCAGACGATTGAACAGCGTGGATTTTCCGGAGTTCGGCGGACCGATGATAGCTACCACATGGGGCCGAACTGCCGAGCGCGCGGGCGGCGGGGCCGTAGCTACCGCACAACCGGCACAATTGGGGCAATCGCTCATGGCTCTAATGCCTGGCGGGGCCTTTTCGACGGCGGACGGAGAATTAATCGTGATGCAGTCTCGCGCCGCAGCGCGACCTCGGAGCCATCCACGCGATAGACGCGCGGTTCTCCACCTGGCGCGCTTCGAGCCGGAACCACCGTATGGCCGGGGAGAAAACCAAGTTCCATGAGGCGTCGCGCGACATCTTCCGGAAGGTCCAGGCGATCGAGCGTGCCGGATTCACCTTCCTTGAGGTGGGCGAGGGTCTGGGGCGCAACTGGGGCATTTCGCCCATTCGCCTTCTTGTTGACACTCAGTTGCATCATGGAATCAGTATCCGGACAGTCGTTAAGCACGTGAAGTTCCCGAAGACACGCCGGAGGCTTGTCCTACAGAGATTATACCCGACCATTTTGGTCCTAGATACAAAATCCGTCAAGAATATTTTTGAATCATATATATTGACAATTGTACACTAAGATTATATACTTGTATCAGAATCAAACAACACAAGGAGGGCAAACTAAGTTATGCCAGTTGTAAAGTACGCACCATTCGTGGATACGGATGATTTTCCAGCCGGGTTGCGGCTCTTTCAGGACACCGTGAACCGTCTGTTCAGTGATCAAACTACCGCGCGCCCCTGGGCGCCATCTGTGGATATCTTCGAGACAGACAATGAGTTAGTGCTTAAGGCCGATGTTCCTGGAGTAGACATGAAGGACATCGATATCCAGATCGAGAACGGAACGCTGTCTCTCAAGGGAGAGCGGAAGTTCGAGCGCGATGAGAAGAGCAAGGGGTTCCACCGCCAGGAGCGCAGCTACGGAACGTTCGTACGCTATTTCACGATTCCAGAAACCGTGGACAGTGAAAACGTGAAGGCCGACTACCAGGGTGGTGTATTGACCGTGACCCTGCCAAAGAAAGAGGTCGCCAAGCCGAAAGCGATCAAAGTGCAAGTCAATAACAACTGATCCAGTGCAGAAGTGGACCGGCCGGAAAAGGCCGGTCCTTTCTTTTTTGCTAGAGCCGTTCCAGCCGGATAGAGCCGTCGTTGGTCCGGACCACGAGTGGTGGACCACCGGCGTTGAGCTTGCCGCGAAGTTCATTCTCGCGCCGTAAACCCGAGACAGTTACGGGCAGATCCGAATCGATGTGGCCATCTCCCGTGTGGACGTCCAATTCAGCGGAGAAATTTGAGGGTAATCTCAGTGTTACGTGACCGTCTCCGGTACGGACTCTCCATTCCGAAGACATGCGGGAACCGCTTTCAATTTCGGCCTCGATGCTTCCGTCACCGGTGTGCAGATTGAGTTGATCGAACCGCCCGCGCACGTGGAGCCGGCCATCGCCTGTCTGAGCATCCAATATCCCATCCAGGCGCTCGGCTTCGATGTGGCCGTCGCCGGTAGACAATCGAGTTTCACCATGCAGGCCATCCACGGTGATGGCGCCATCGCCTGTGTGAATATCGGTGCGAATTTCGCGCGGCACTTGTAGCTCTATGCGAACCGAGCGGTGTCCGAAGCTGACTTCGAATACGCGATGCGGAATCCGCACTTCGAGTTCAACGCGGTCACCGGTCTGATGATCGGTCACCGTCACCTCGCCCGACCCGATTTTCCAGCCGCTGGTGGTCACACGGGCTTCAATTTCCTTGCGGTCCCAGGTTCGAATAGTTACCGCGCCGTCATTGGTGTCGACGCGCAAATCAGGATGGCCTGCGATGGTGTACTTCTTCGACCAGTCGTCGGCCCGGAGCGCGGCGCTTGCCAGGATGCCGGCTAGGGACAATTGCAGTAGGGCTTTCAACATAAATCACACCTCGTTTGTGATACGGCCTGGCATGGCCGGAAGTTCGGGGTAAGTTTCAAAGGCACCGTCTCCCTTACGGTCGCGGTTCGGCAACACATCTTTCCGGTCGGTTCAGATTGCCTCCAGCTCTTCTTCCAACAACTGCTTCTGATACAGGTCCGCGTAATATCCGCCGCTCGCGATCAATTGGTCGTGTGAACCTTGTTCTGCGACCTCCCCATGCTCGATCACAAAAATCCGGCCGGCATTCTGAACGGTGGAGACCCGATGCGAGATCAGAATCGTAGTCCGGCCGCGCATCATACCGGCCAATCCGGTAAGAATGCTCTCCTCAGTAAGGGTATCGACGCTGGATAAGGCGTCGTCCAAAATGAGGATGCGAGGGTCGCGCAAAATAGCGCGCGCAATGGCCACGCGCTGCTTCTGGCCGCCGGAAAGCGTCAGGCCACGCTCGCCGATCATGGTTTGAAAGCCGGCCGGAAAACTCGCGATATCAGGGCTTAGGCCGGCCAGATCAGCCGCGCGCGAAATGCCGGCTTCGGTAGCCCCTTCCACGCCCCACGCAATGTTGTCGGCCAGCGTGGCGCTGAACAGGAACGTCTCCTGCGGGACGAATCCGATCTGGCGGCGCACCCATTCCTGATCGAGCTCCCGAAGGTCGACGCCATCCAGCAACACGCGGCCGCGCGTGGGATCGATCAAGCGTGGAATCAGGCTGACTAGCGTGCTCTTCCCGCTGCCGGTATGTCCGACAATTGCAACCGTTTCACCGGCGCCGATCTCGAGATCCACGTTCTTCAGCGCTAAGCCCGCCGGATACTTTACCTCGACGCCCTCGAACCGCACTTCCCCTTGAAGTTCCCTGGATTCCTTGGATTTGCCGGCTAAAATCGCCGGCTCCTCCCGCATCAGCTCCATGATTCTCTCCCAGGAAGCTTTTCCGCGCTGCGTCAGGTTCACCACCCACCCGATGGCAATCATGGGCCAAACCAACATGCCCATGTAGGTGTTGAACATCACAAAGCTGCCGAGCGAAATGCGATGTTCCAGCAACTGGTAGCCTCCGGCCAGCAGCACCATCAGGAACGAAAGGCTGATCAGCCCTTGCAGCAGAGGCATGAACAGCGCCGAAAGCTTGGCCAGGCGGATGTTCTGCGACACGTAATCCTGGTTGAGCAGTTCGAACTTATGCAGCTCGGCCTTTTCCTGGGCGTAGGCGCGGATCACACGGACGCCCGACAGATTCTCCTGTACCCGGCTGCTGATATCGGAGAACATCCTCTGGATCACTTCGAAACGATCGTGAATGCGTTTGCCGAAGAACATCACAGCAATGCTCACCAGCGGCGCTGGGACCAGGCAAACCAGCGTGAGCTTCCAATCCACCGACAGCATCACGGCGATGGAGAGGATGGCGGTGAACATGGTCTCGGTCCAGTACATGATGCCCGGGCCAAGCATCATGCGGACGGCGTTCAGATCGTTGGTAGAGCGCGCCATGATGTCGCCGGTACGATAGCGAGCATAGAAATCGGAAGAGAGCGTCACCAGGTGCGAGAACAACTGATTGCGAAGATCGTATTCGACGTCGCGCGAGATGCCGATCAGAATCACGCGCATCCAATATTGGAATATGCCCTTAAGCAGCGAAAGACCCACCAGGATTGCGGCGAACTGGAAAACGATCTGGATTTTGAAACCGGAGGTGAGCGAATCCACGCCCGCGCGAATTACGAGCGGGAGCGACGCGCTGACGACATCCTTCAGCACCAGCGATCCCATCCCGAGAGCCAACCCGCGCCTGTAGCGCCACAGATGAGGACCGGCGGTTTTGAACACGCTCCACATAAATTACACGTCCAGATTACGGCTCAACCTCACCGGCTCCCTGACGGTCGCGGCTCAGATTCGGCATTCGGCGTTTACAGCCGCTTACCGAACCGCGACCGTGAGGGAGTCGGTGCTTCACAAACTACATACCCAACCAGGAGCCCACGGTTTTCATCCACTCCATCAGGAAAGTTTTGCGGCCTTCGCGCTCTTTCCACCAGCCATTGGTGGTGAAATAACGATCCGGCGCGGCCACCACATGGGCCTCGATATCGGGCGCTAGCGATCGAAAGATCCGGGCCGCCCGCCGGGTGTGAAAATTGCTGGTGACCAGATCGATTTTGTGGACGTGCAGCCTCCTTAGCTCCGCGATAACCACTTCCGATTCGGACGCGGTGGATTTGGAATCGTTAGGAAACGCTACGAAATAGGAGGCCGGATAGCCGTTACGAACGGCCAGAGCGATGGCCAAGTCGCTCTCATAGAATCCATAGACTCCCGAAGGGCCGCTGATGAGTGCTTTGCTCGCGAAGCCCTGCCGCACCAAGCCGCCTGCGGTGAAGATGCGGCTTCCGGCGAAATCCCCGGCCAGTACGACGATCATGTCGGCCGGCACGGGAGCATCGCTATGCACCAGATATCCCGCCAGCGCAGTAAGCCAAATGGGATAAGTGACCAGCACCAAAACCAGCGCCAGAGCAACTGCGACGAGCCAGCGGAAACGTCGGAGAGTGCCAGGCACCCGGTAGCTACTTGTCCTCCGGGGACGTTTTCTGATCGAAATGTCCCACGGACTTCAGCCGCTGGAACATTCGCTCCACTTCGGCTTCGTCGTCGGGCAACAATAGCGGGTACCGCGGAGTCGGCACGGTTTTTCGGGAAGGTGTCGCATTGACGGGCTCACCCCAGAACTGCCGGTAAGGCACGCCATCGATCAGAGCTTCGCGGGCATGCCGGCGCAATTGGCGCAGCAGGCTGCTGGATGAATGGGGGTCGCTTGGGTAGACCATCAGAATGCGAGTCTTGTCGGATAAGGTCAAACGCACCATGAGCGGCACGTTGGAGCTGCGATCGAGCCTGCGGATGTGCTTCCAAGGGATGGCGGCCTGTCCGATTTTCAGGTGGCTCTCGTAGATCTCGACGGCGGGACGCAAGGCCAGGTAGAGCACCAGGACGGCGGACACCAGAAAGAGGGCGGTTGCAATCCAGGCCAGCGGCCAGACGAACGCCATCCAGAAGGAAAGACCCGTCAGAGCCAGCGCCGCGAATCCCGCCCACAGATAATGCGTGGACACCTGGTAGCGAGTGATGGGCACAGGCACACTTTCAGACTACCCCGCCGCTGAGCGCACGTCAATTCGTCCGCGCTCGTTGGACGGTCCTTTAAGAGCGGGTCAGTTGTCACCCACTCGGCTCTTGGTTGAAAAAGCGTCTACATTGAAGAAGACCAGAACGTTCTGTCCAGTCTTCGGATTCAGAACATCCCATCTCGCGTAGCGGTGTCCGCCATCCTCAATAGCGGACGTCGAAACACCGGAACCAGAATAAGGCAGGCCTAAAGCGACCAGGGTTGCATACTCTTCACGGTCAGAGATTACTTCGAATGCGGTTTCCTTCGCCTTGCCATCGCCAGAATCCAGAATCGAACGCATCAACGCGGTAGCAACATCCAGGTGAAACTTTGATTTCGCCGCGTCATGGATTGCCTCATATGCTTTCACACAGTCCGCGTGAGCCTCGATGTTGACAAATCCCTGGCTGATGAGCCGCTCCGCAATTTCCACGGCCTTAGCGAATTGGTGCTCGTTCTCAGCGCGGCTTATGGCGCCAAGATCCGCTTTCGTCCCCCTTGGCTGACACTCCGTGGACTTCATGCATGCTAATCGGAGGGAACGAAAATCAATGGTGAAATCGCCTCCTTGGACGCGTTGCACTAGAGTCCGATAATCGGTGCCCTCCTGCCCGGCGGCAACGAAAGATTTGGCCGGGCTGATGGGAATCGCAACTCTCGGGTCGATCACTACCGACTCGATGATGTCTTTGCAAGCCGACTGATACTTCTTAAACTCAGTAGCTTTCGAGTAGCAGTGGACTTGTATGGACCCCGTCGTTGTGATATACGCACCCGAGAGAGTCTGAAGATCACCGACACCCGAAAATGTAGACCTGGAAATGCCCCAGAGAAGATGTCGGGCCTTGTCATAAGACATGTTGTTCATCTCAGCTTTTTCAAGAGTGCCACCCGAGGATTCCCAGCTTCTGGTGAGTTCTTCCACACTGCGATATGCCCGGTCCATCTTCTCGAACATAGCCTCATCAACGCGATCTCCTGTAAGTACAATTGCCACCCAAGGGTAACCTGGCGTAGTTGTCTCCGAGGCTTTGAAGCCGTGCTGAATTCTAATCTCCGGCGCGTTGGGTGCAGCTCGGCGCATTAAGGCTGGCATCCCAGCGAGAACGGCGGGTTCGATTTCACTCCACGTAGCAGGGACCGCTATCGAAAAGTTCTCCTGGGGGTAATCGACTCGCCGCGGATTGGCAGCGTTTGATTGGGGCGGCGCGGCCGCCAGCCCGAAGCTCAGGAACAACGCGAGATGCCGCATACCCGATCATAACGTCTCGCCCGCGTTGATCCAAAAGATCGGCGGCGGGCAGAAACCATACTCTATGCATAGTCGCGAGAGCAGTCCCCGGACCTGTTCCTATTCTCCAACGACGCACGCGGCACCGGATCCATCGGCATCTTGGCGAGCGCAGGGGTGTAGCAGTTTTCCTGCTCGCATAAGCCTATCCCGTCAATTCGTGCCGGACCTGAGCAGGGCGATCCCGCGCCAGGCGTAATGCACGCCACTCCACACGGTCGCGGCCACCATCAGCCAAACCGCGAGTGTCACGGGAGCCGGAAATCCGGCGCGCGAACACATCACCATCAGGGCGGCGGAAATCTGGAAGAACGTGCTGAGCTTGCCCCATACCGAAGGCGGGAATTTCCGGATGGAGGTGAACAGGAGTCCATACGCCGCCATCCCAAGAATCAGGACATCCCGCCCGAAAACGACGGCGACCATCCACCAGGGGATGGCCTTCGCGATTCCCAAGGCAACATAGATCGCGCTCAGCAGAATCTTGTCAGCGATGGGATCGAGATAGGCGCCGGTAGGCGTGGTTTCGCCCATTTTCCTTGCCAGCAGCCCGTCGATTACGTCCGTGATTCCAGCGAAAAAGGCAAGAGCGATGGCGCGGCGGTAATAGCCTTCCAGGATATCGGCGGCGACAAAGGGAGCGAGCATCAGCCGCAGCAGCGTGACCAGGTTCGGGACCGTGAGCAAAAGCCCGTTTCTCGTTTCTCGTTTCTCGTTCATCGTTGGTCCCGATCTCAAGGGCGATGCCGCTGTGTTAGCAACCAGAAACCAGAAACGAGAAACCAGAAACCTTTTTACGATACCAGGGCGTGCGCCACTCGAGTGGCCAGTTGATCGAAGCTCAGGATTTCGTACAGCGACGGATCGGACATGATGCGAGCCACCAGCGCGGCGTGCATGGCGTGTCCGGCACGTTCGGCGATCACGTGGCCGAGCAGTGGCTTGCCGATCAGAGCCAGGTCGCCGATCAGATCGAGCGCTTTGTGCCGGCAGCATTCGTCCGGAAACCGGAGACCTTCGGGATTGCGGGCGGTTTCGCGGTCGAAGCAGATCGCGTTCTCGAGCGAAGCGCCGCGAATCAGTCCCATATCGCGCATCTGAGCCAACTCGTGCGCGAATCCAAAGGTGCGCGCCGGCGCGATCTCATCGGCATAGCGCTCCGGCGTCACTTCCATGTCGAGCGCCTGGTGTCCGATCAGCGGATGATCGTAAAAGACATCGCAAGTGAGCAGAAAACGGTCGGACGGCAAAATCGAGATGCGTTTTGAGCCGGCTTCCACAGTGACCGGCCGGCGGATTCGCAGGAAGCGCTTGCGCCTGCGATAAGACTTTAACCCCGCGGCGCGAAGAAGGTCGACGTAAGGGCGGCCGCTGCCGTCCAGGATGGGCACTTCAAGATTGTCGATCTCGACATACGCATTGTCCACGCCCATGCTATAAAACACGCTGAGCAAATGCTCGGTAGTGGATATCAGCACGCCTTGCCGCATCAAACTGGTGGCGTAACTCACCCGCGCGACGTAGCGCCAGCTGGCGGGGATGGGGAAGTTGTCGAGATCCGTGCGGACGAAAACAATGCCCGTGGACGGCGGCGCTGGAAGAATGCGGATAGAAACCGGAACACCACTATGCAGGCCGATTCCACGAGCCTCGGCGGGACGTTGCAGGGTGGTTTCAAATCGCACAGACGCCTCCGAGGGGCCAGCTTGTGAAAGCCACGGTATTACGGTTTGTTTGCAAACTAAACGTTCCATTCTAGCAGTGAGTAACACATCCCGCTACCCTTTTGATTTAAAAAGCTTTGTAAAGTTTCGTGTGTGGCAAAAGTGCAACACTTCGGCCTGGGAATCGTGGCAGAATCAGGTCGATTCAGGGGTGTAAGATTTGAGTATGTTGGCGCTAGTCCCTTGGTCCTCGCGTTAACCGCGCAGCAAGCCCAGAGCGCGGCCGATGTGGAAATCCCAATTTGTTCCGTTGCAAGGTGCGGACGCAAGCGGATAACGCACACTCTCGGTCTGTTTCGGTTCTGCGTTCCTCATGGCATGAAATTCCGGCGAGTGACTGGTTTTGAGGGATCTGAGTGCCGATGGCGATGTTCTGAGGGAGAGGGTCGCGATCCCCGCGATGACACAGAAGGGCCGATCTTGGCGAATGCTAGCAGCTCCAATATCTCGCGCAATCGGGACTTCGCAGCTTAACCAGCCATCGAGCCAGATCTGTCAAGAGTGCCAACGTGAGCCGACTGGCAGACGACGGTAAACTTGGTCGTGGATCTCTCTCGCCGGGAATGTCTGATGTTTGCTGCGGCTGGGGTGGTCAGAGCTGGGTCTCGGGGGAACGTCGTCGAGCGATGGAAGCAGATCGCCACCGAAACGGACGGCATGGTGGGCGCTGCTGCATTGCACATCGAATCCGGCAAACGGGCCAGCCTGCGCGGCGACGAGCACTTTCCGATGGCGAGCGTTTGCAAACTGCCGATCGCGATGAACATTCTGGCGATGGTAGGCGAAGGGAAGCTGTCTCTCAAAGACAGTATCGAAGTCCCGCTCGAGGACGTAGTTCCGGACGTGAGCGAAGTGGCGGAACGCTGGCCGAAGGAGAAGAGCTTCCCGCTGAATGAATTGTTGGAATTGATGATCACCAAAAGCGACAACACCGCCGTCCAAACTCTGTTTCGGATGGGCGGCGCGGGAATGGCCGCACGGTTTCGCCAGTGGCATATCGATGGTATGCGAGTGGATCGCAGCGAGCGGCGGTGCAATCTGGATGCTGCCGGAGTGACCAACATTCCACCGGTCTCTGAATGGACGCCCGGGATGTTCGACGAACTGACGGCGAAGATCACACCGTCCGAGCGGCTGCAGGCGATGCGCACATTCCTGGATGATCCTCGCGATACGGCCACTCCGATCGGAACCATCCAGCTTTTGGAGCGAGCATTCCGAGATGAATTGCTTTCCAGAGAATTGACAGCCCGTCTGGTGGAGATCCTGAAAGCCACGTCGACAGGCAGCGGGCGGATTAAGGGATTACTCCCCGCCGGCACGGTAGTCGCCCATAAGACAGGCACCATGTCGACTGTAGCTGGGCTCAATGGCGGCACGAATGATGTGGGCGTGATCATGCTGCCGAAAGGAGCCGGGCGGCTTGCGATTGCGGTCTACGTGAGAGGCAGCACTCGTGATCAAGACACGAGAGACCGGGTTATCGCGCGAATCGCCAAAGCGGCCTTCGATTCGTGGACGAGAGTTTAGTGGGCCACGGAATCCAGACGTGCGCGGAACAAGGCCGGGAGTCCGATGCCACGCTGGCAATCGCAGGCGAAAACCAGGGCGCGGGAATCTGGCTCCCAGGCTGGCGAGAAACTATTGCAAGCCCCTTCCGTCACTGCCGCGGGTTTTCCCGTTTTGAGATTCTGAATCCAGACCTGGCGCGTGCCGCCGCGCGCGAGCGTGAACGCCAGCCAGTTTCCATCGGGCGAGATGGCGGGCTCAGTGTGGTCTCCGGCATCGTGCGTGAGTTGTTCCCAGGCTCCGGCAGAGACGGTGGCGAAAATTTGAGAGCTACCGGACGGTCCCGCGGAATAAACCGTTCTTGCGCTGTCCGGAAACCACCCCACATCGTGGACCGGTGTGGGACCATCAATGGCACCCTCGGCGCCGTTGCTGTAGATAATAATTCGATGCAGCCCGATAAAGGCAAGCAGGCGGCCGTCTGGAGATATCGCTGGATGCGTGGGTTCGAACCCGGAAGAAACCAATTGGCTGAGTGCTTTGTTTTCCCGATCGTAGGCCATGATGCTAGAGTGGCCGCCGGAAACCAGTTCGAAATAGATTGGGCCGCCCTCCGCGGCGACGGAGGGATGGAAGGCCTGTCCGTCAAATGGCAGACTCTCGACGCTCGAGTGGTTCCAATGCTTCAGCAGGTAGCGATTTTCCGCGATCGATTCGTATACAACTCCGTCGGAAGAAACCGCGGGAGTGGCCGAATAGATGGCGTCCTTTTCAAAGGCGACGCGCTCGAATTTTTGGGGTGGTTCGCGATGGTAGCTGGCTATGCGGCGCGACGCCGAGATAGCCGACACGACGATGATGGCGACGGCGGCGAGCGCGGCGATCGATGGGCGAAGATTGCGCCAATAGGGGATTCCGAGAGCGATGTAGACGGCGAGGAGAACCCACACGGTCGGAAAAAATGGTTCCCAGGTGGATGGAAGCAAGATGGTGACCAAGAGATAGGCGGCGATTAACCAGACCTTGCGGCGAAGGTTGGCTTTCTCGAGCAGCAGCGCAATGGGGAGCAGCAGAATTACCGTGACGTAGAACGCGCGGCTGGGCGAGACCAGGACTAGCATGATCAGGAACCAGGCCAGTTCGGCAGGTGTAAGGTTCTTGTCGCGAGGGAGCGCGATCAGGCAGAAGACCGGGATTGCCAGCGTCACGAGCGGTTGGAGGAAAAACACTAGAGCTTGGGCGTTGATGAGCGGGCTCGGATTCAACTCCGGCTCGGCCTCGAACGGATGGCGCAGCATGTTCAAGATGGTCGGCATGCCGGCGGCGTAAGGATCCATGTGTTCGCCGGCTGCCGCGCGCGGAAGAACGTCGGTGAGGTAAAAGAGATGGTCCTTCCAGCCAAACCACGCGATGGAGCAGAGCGACAGAGCCGCACCGGCCACCAGCATTCCCGTTAGCGGCCGCCAGCGCCGCTTCCACGCGAAGTAGAACAGGAACGGTCCGGCGTACAACTTGAGAATGAAGATGGCGCCAAGCAGCAGGCCCGCTGAAAACTCGCGCCTGCCGAGTAGCAGCCAGAAACTTATGGTCATCAGGAACAGGAGAAAGCAATAATACTGGCCGAGCTCGAAGTTTCCAGCCAGCGCATTGTGACCCGCGAGCGCCAGAATGATCAAGCCGGGCACCGGAAGATGAGTGAGCCTGGCCAGTATCCAAATTGCTGCGGCAAGAAATAGCAGGCTGAGCGCGAGCCACACACGTTTGGCGGTCATGGGAGGAAGGCCTGTGAGCGGCACCATCGGGAGCGCAGTCAGCGGCGTGTGCGGAATATAGCCCCCAAGCTGCAGGCCCCAGCCGGCGTAGTTCATTTGGCGCTGAAATGTCGTCCAGTCGTACAGGTCGCGCAGAGGAAGGCGTTGCCTGAACATCCTCGCGGCGGTGTAGTAATTGGGGAAATCGGTCTCGACGTGAGTCCAGCCGTGATGCAGCGGAGGGATGAGCAGGAAAATGATCGCGGCCAGAGCAGCGATCCAGAGGAGCCAGCGCCGGGCCATGGACTCAAGCTAGCACGGAGTTATAGATTCTCGGCCATCTCTAGCAATTTGGTCACTGTGTTCCAGTTTCTGGCGGTACCGGGCACCTTTAGCGCTCTCTCGAGTAGCGCGGGCGTCAGTTTCGATTTGCCCATGCCGCCGGCATAATAAATGTAAAGCTCGCGGCCGTCGAGATACATTTCCTCGGGACCCACCTTGATCTGAACGATCTTCTCCTTTGACTCCGGGCCTGGCTTGCCGGTTAGGAAACTGACAACCAATCTCTTCGGCTCAATGCCGGATCGTTTCGCAAATGGGTTTCTGCGAATGATATCTTTCAGTTCAGCCGAAGAACGAAGCACAACACCGGTGCGAAATCCAAAACTCTTTTCGATCGCATCCTCGATCCGCTTTTGAAGACGAATCAGGTCCTTGGCATCGGTGCGGAAAACGACGTTTCCGCTCTGGACGTAAGTTTGTGCGCCACGCAAACCTAGCGACTCGTAGAGTTCACGGAGTGCATCCATCTTGACCATGTTGTGTCCGGCTACATTGACGGCACGCAGCAGAGAGATGATCGCAACCATAATTACTGAATGTTGATTAGAACGGTGTTGGAAGCATGGCCCTCGGCCGTCACGATGACTTCGGATTGGCCGCTGCCTTTCAACGAGAGCGGCAAGGCGACATTGATTTGGTCGAGGCCGAGAAACGCCGGCTGCGGCCCCGCAAACTGCACAGGAACGCTAACTCCATGGATGCTGCAACTGACGCTGGACGCACCTCCTGCGCCTCGAATTCCCGTGCCGAAAAAAGAAACTACCACCTGCGCATTCGCGCTTAGAACGATGGCCACTGTTGAGCAAACCAGTTCGCATTGGTATACGGCCACTGGAGTCTGCACATTCCCTCCGCTCACGCTGACGGCGGTGGCTGCTGCAGGTCCCGTCCCGCTGGAATCCGCGCTGAAAAGAGACGGAGCTACGGGACTGATGGTGACCGTGCTCCACCATGGCTGACGCTGTTCCGTTCAGGATGGTGAGCGTGGCTGCGCCCGCATGCGTGCCGGCTGGGATCTCGAAATTGATTTGACTGGGTGCAGGAGAAGCGAACAACAAAGGCGCTAGCCGCGAGACGCCCTCGCTGTCCTGGACATTAATCATGAGCCCGGCGAGCATAGTCGGAACTGGCAGACCGGCGGAACCTCCGAAGCCGGAGATGCCAGGAGCGTAAGCGGACGCAAGCGATTCCGGCGCCAGTCCCGGACTTCCGTCTGCCGCCGAAACGCTTGTGAACGATGACAATCCCTTGGGAAAGCCATTTATAAGGAGCGAAGCGAACGGAGAACCGTTGTTCGCGACTGCCAGATCCAACTTCCCGTTACCGGTGAAGTCGGCGGCCACAACACCAACGGCATTGTTTCCAGCGCCCAATGGAATCGCCGCTCGAAATGTGCCGTCCCCATTTCCGAGCAGCAGCGATACGTCGTTCTGCAACGGAACTTCGAAGTTATTCGCGACGGCGATATCCAATTTGCCATCGGAGTTGAAGTCGCCGAGAGTGACCGCGAATGCGCCTCGTCCAGCCGCCAGACTGGTGGCTGGCTGGAAAGTGCCGTCGCCTTTTCCAAGCAGAACGTACACGCTAGCTGCGTTAAGGTTGGCTACCGCAAGATCGGCGTGCTTGTCTCCGTTGAAATCGCCGGAGGCAATTCCTACAAGCGTGCCCGTAAGAGCGATGGATTGGGGAGTTCCGAAAGTTCCATCGCCAGCGCCTAGCAGCAGCCAGACGGTGCTGTTGTTATCCGCGATCGCCAAGTCTAGCTTGCCGTCTCCATTGAAATCGGCCGCGGTGATTCCGACCAGCGCCATGCCTAAGGACTGAGTGGAAGCGGCTCCAAAAGTGCCGTCTCCATGTCCAAGCAATATAGAAAGCGAGCCTGGCGATTGATTGGAGACTGCAAGGTCGAGCTTGCCATCGCCGTTGAAATCTGCAGCCACGATGCCACCCACCGCACCACCGGCTGGATAACTGACCGCTTTCTGGAACGTGCCGTCTCCATTTCCCATCAGGACCGAGAGATCTTTGGATTCCGTTTGTCCCGTGATCAAGTCAATCTTTCCATCTCCGTTGAAATCGCCAGCGATCATGGCGAAGACAGCCGTGCCGACGGCGAAACTCTTCGGTGGCTGGAATGTTCCGTCGCCGTTGTTCAGGTAAATCACGACTTGATCGTTCGGAAAACCGCCCATCGAGGCAACCGCAATGTCAATCTTGTGGTCGCCATTAAAATCGGCCGCGACTACCGCCCCTGGCAACAAGGGCGATGGAACTGCAAGATTGAAGAGTTGGTAAGCCGGACTCTGCGCCAAAGCAACCACAGAGATGCAGAAGGCCATACACGTCGCCACCAGGAACTTAGGCTTCACCGTGTTGCCTCCCGCACTCTACGATACCTTAGGAGGATACTTCGAGAAAGCGACGAATGTCCCCTTGCTGACGTGCGGGGCTACAATTCGGAGTACGATACAGTTCGATGTAGCCCCGCGCGTAAGCAAGGGGACACGGCGATGCGATTCAGCAGAAGAGCATTTCTTGCGGGTGTCAGCGCGCTGAGTTTGCCGCGCCCCTCGAAGGCACAGCAAATCGAAGCGGCCGTGCACTGTCCCGTGGAATGGGCCTTCACTAGCGCGAAATCATACAGCAATCCTTTTTCAGACGTGGATGTGGACGTGATCATGCGCGATCCCGACGGCGTCGAATTGCGGATTCCGTCGTTTTGGTCGGGCGCGCAGACCTGGCGCATCCGATATTCGCCGGCAAAGCTCGGCACGCATACCTGGCGTACGGTTTCCAGCGATCCCTCCAACACGGGTCTCGACGGGCAGCAGGGCGCGATAGTAGCGCGTCCCTATGCTGGCGCCAATCCACTTTACCGGCACGGTCCGCTGCAGGTGGCTAAAGATCATCGTCACTTTGAACATGCTGACGGCACGCCCTTCTTCTGGCTGGCGGACACGTGGTGGATGGGATTGGTGAAGCGCCTGAGGTGGCCTGAAGATTTCCAACTGTTGGCAGCGGACCGGCAGCGTAAGGGATTCACCGTGATTCAAATCGTCGCGGGATTGTACCCTGATATGCCGGAGCGCGATCCGCGTGGAGCGAATGAGGCTGGCTTCCCTTACGATGCAGGCTACTCCGAAATCAATCCTGCTTATTTCGATCGGGCGGATGTGCGCATCCGGCATCTGGTGGAAAGCAATATCGTGCCATGCATTGTCGGTTGCTGGGGCTATTACCTTCCGATTCTCGGCGTCGAAAAAATGAAAAGGCATTGGCGTTATCTGATAGCCCGCTGGGGCGCCTATCCGGCGGTGTGGTGCCTGGCCGGAGAAGGAGCCATGCCTTACTATCTTTCGAAGCAGCCCGAGCGCGATTCCGCGATGCAGAAGGCCGGCTGGACGGAGCTCGGGAAATACGTTCGATCCATCAGCGCTAACAAGAATCCGATCACCATTCATCCGTCCTCAAGCGCGCGAACCACGGTGGAGGATCCTGCGGTGCTGGATTTCGATATGTTGCAAACGGGGCATTCGGATCGCGAGAGCATTCCCAACACCGTGAACAAAGTCACGCGGTCGTACGCGGCGGTTCCTGTGATGCCAGTGGTGAATGGCGAGGTCTGTTACGAGGGAATCCAGGAAGCCAGCCGTCAGGAAGTGCAGCGATTTATGTTCTGGGCGTGCGTGCTGAGCGGGGCAGCGGGACACACCTATGGGGCGAACGGCATCTGGCAGGTCAATACTCCGGAGCAGCCCTTTGGCGCTTCACCGCACGGAAGAAGCTGGGGCGACACTCCTTGGCAGACGGCGTATCAATTGCCGGGCTCCGCGCAACTCGGCATGGCGAAGGGGCTGCTCGCGAAGTATCCGTGGTGGCGCATGGAGCCGCACCCGGAATGGATTGAACCGCACTGGTCGGAGCAGAATTACATGCAACCCTATGGGGCAGGGATTCCAGGCGAGTTGAGAATATTTTATTTTGCGCGGACCGGAAGCGTGAATCACAAGATTGTGCAGCTTGAGCCTGGAGTGCGCTACCGGGCCCTTTGGTGGAATCCGGTGAGCGGCAAGGAAACTGATCTCGGTACCATAACCGGTGCGGACGAATGGCATCCGCCAGCGCCGCCGATTTTCCAGGATTATGTTCTGGTGATGGAGAAGGCGTAAGGCACCGACTCCCTCACGGTCGCGGTTCGGTTACGAACGTAACGTTACCGAACCGCGAGCGTAAGCGACCGGTTGTCGCAAGCTAGAACAAAAACTTCAAACCCAACTGGAGAATGCGCGGATTATGCGCACCGCCGGGCCGCATAAAGTTGTTGTTCGCCAGGCAGCTTGTGTCGCCCGCATTAAAATCGGATCCGCCAAAACAACTGGTGCCGGTGTTGACGCCGCTCCACTGCGTATGGTTGAAGACGTTGAATCCTTCGGCCCGGAACTCGAAAGCCTTGTCCTCCCGGATCTCGAAACGCTTGAATAGCCCCATGTCGAAGTTGGTTCGCGGCGGGTTCTTCATGACATTGCGCTGCGAGGTGCCGAAGGTCAGACCTTCCGGCGCCGCAAATGCCGCCGGATTGAAGAGCAGCGGTCCGACGACGCCCTGAATGCCGGCCGGAACGTTGGGCGCTGAATAGGGATTGCCGACAATATCCAGATACGAACCCGCTCCCGTACCGTTGCCTACGCCGGCATTGAAAAGTCCATCGCTGAGGCTGAAAGGAGTGCCGGTCTGAAAGGTGGTAAGCCCTGAAAGCTCCCAGCCGCCGAGCAGCGTATGCGCCCAGCCTTTCTGGGTGAAAAAGGGAAGGTCGTAGACGTAGCCGAGATTCAGGATCTGACGCTGATCGAAATTCGAGCTGGCCCACGTGACGGCGGACTTAGACTTGCAGCGAGTTGTAGCTGGAATTGGCCTGCGGCTCGAGATCCGCGACGTAAGAAAACGTCAGGAAACCGAATTGTTTGATTGCGGCCTCCGATTGTATTCGAATCCGCCCGCTCTGGTCCTGTTCCAGCGTGCCATCGCTGGAGAAGGACACGGAGGTCTTCGATTGCTCGAAGACCAGGTCCTGGCTACTGTTTGGGTCTTTTTTTGCTGGCCGTCCGCTGCTGGTTTATCAGATTCACTCTGCGCGTCGGCTCTTGGTAAAACCGGCATTAGCAGAATTAGGACGATTGCGATGCAAAACGGCCGAAAATGAAGAAAGGAGTTCGAGCGCATGTTGACGGCTACCCGGCTGAATGCCTTGTTACTCGGGCCTTCATTAGTTGCAGCGCCGGAGCTGTTATACAGTACGTTTGGGGGTATCGAAGTAATATGCGTTCGGCATCGTCCTACGCCCGCACGTGCGCGCGCCACATCTTCGCAAATTCCGTGAACGCCAGCGGCTTCCGTTGGCCCAGCAACAGCCGCAGCAGTTCCCATCCCGCCCATATAAAATATGTCACCGTCATCCACCAGCGGATCTGCTGAGCCACCATGCCCCAGAACGGAACATCAGGATTAATAGCAGAAAAGACAAACTGCACGAACCACAAAACGAACAGCGCGGCTGCTTCCCACCACGCCAGCTCCATGTTCACCAGGAACAGCATGCCTACCAGTTGCTGGCCGATGGTCATCAGCACTTCGAGTTTCTGTTGTCCATCGAGGGGAATCGAAGTGAGCCTTCCGATGCTGAGTGAAAGCACCACCGGCAACATCGCTACCAGCAGCGTCCACTGATTGATGTTGCTCGAAACCAGATTCATTAGCGCCATCGGGGCTCGATGGACTGTGCGGGCCCAGTAAAAAGTGGAGAGCCCCTCCGGAAATTCGGAGACGAACGGCGCCACCCATTGGACGAAGATGAAGGTGGGGATGCCGAGCCGCGTGGAGATTGCGAACAGGCTGCCGAGAAACGGTTCGGCGCTCAGGTAGATCAGCAATCCGCCCGCTACGAAGAGTCCTCCGATGAGCGCAATTCGTCGCGTGCGCGGCGAGAGCACAATGGCGCGCGGAATGCGTTCCAGATCGTCCATGCCCTCCTCTTCCTGCGGCGGCATTTTGCCGAGCACGGCCAGATAGGCGGCGTAGATCGCCGTCAAAATCACGGCGTCCACCAGGTGCAGCGATCCCTTCAGAACGACGACGGTGATGTAAATGAGCGGAACCAACAACCCCAGCACTTGGACGCTGTGCTCGCCATCGAGCGAGATCCGCTGCATGGGCTTGCCCTCTCGTTTTCGATACACAAAGGCCGCGGAAAAGTAGATCATCGGCCAGCCGAGTCCGGTAAGCAGCCGCAATGCGCCGGTGAGGCTCGCGAACAGAAATGGGACCTGCTGACGCCATGCGAATACGGCTTCCATGGCGAATTCAGGGAGGGTTTGCATCCATGCCAGGATCGCGAGCGCGAAGCCTTGCGCGATGAAGAACTGCGCCGATTCCGCGGCCCAGGCGATAATCATCGCGGCGATCAAAATGCCCGGAGCGGCCCACAAGATTGTCTGTGGACTGGATTCCTGAAGCGTGGGCGCAGCCGCAAACAAGAAGAGGGCGCCGAGTGAGATCGCTTTCACGACCTATTGAACCTAACCGGAAAGCGTTGTTCAAGCGGGGTGCCGATAAACCACATGGTACAACGATTGTATGCCGTCCTACGTGGTGGAAACACCCGCGCGCTCGTATCCGATCCTGGTGGAGCGGGGCGGGGTTTCGAAGTTGCGCGAATACATCCCTGTGAGCGCCGGCAAGATATTTTTCGTTTCCACCGAGGATGTTTGGCAACTGCACGGGCGTACAATCACCAACGCAGTCGGGGATATGGCGCACGAGACGCTCTTCTTTCCTGGCGGTGAGACGCGCAAGCGGCTAGCGGAAGTGGAAGCGCTGGCCGAACAGATGGTTCATAAGAGCGCTGACCGTGCGAGCTTGGTTGTGGCAGTGGGTGGCGGTATCGTTACCGATGTCGCTGGATTTCTGGCTGCAATTTTCATGCGCGGCATTCCTTTGATCCAGATTCCCACGACACTGCTCGGGCAGGTGGATGCGGCGATCGGCGGAAAAACGGGAGTCAACCTGACGGCCGGCAAGAATCTGATCGGCAGCTTTCACCAGCCGCTGGCGGTGCTGATCGATCCCGCGGTGCTGGGCACGCTGCCGGAGCGCGAGTATCGCGCGGGCTTGTTCGAGATCATCAAGCACGGCGTGATTGCCGATCCGGATTTGTTCTGGCTGATGCGCCGTGAACCGGCACGCGTGATGTCGCAGGAGCCGGCGGTGGTTGACCGCATGATCGGCGACTCAGTTCGATTGAAGGCTCAGGTGGTCTCCGGTGACGAGAAGGAAGAAGATCGCCGGCGCATTTTGAATTTCGGGCATACCTTCGGGCACGCGCTCGAAGCCGAGACGGATTATTCCCGCTTTCTGCATGGCGAAGCTGTGGCATGGGGAATGAAAGCTGCGGCAATACTGAGCGAGAGGGAAGGGATGCTCGCTTGCGCGGACGGGCGAGAAATTGTGCAGTGCGTCAATTCTTACGGACCGTTTCCATCGGTGGCCGGCATCGATCCGGCACGTTTGGCCGGGCGGCTTAAGAGCGACAAGAAAACGGTGAAGGGCAAGATCCATTTCGTGCTGCCAGAGCGGATTGGCGCTGTGAAAATCCGGGCGGATGTTGACGAGCGGTCCGTGCTGGCGGCCATTGAGGAAGCGCTCAGTTGCTAAACATGAACATGCCCTTGTCCCTGTGGCGCACGCTCTCGTGCGTGCCGCGTTCACACTCGTGTGAACGCCAGCTCTGTGTTCAGAGGACGGCGTGATATGGGAACCACGCCCGCCGGAATCAACAACGAGCAGCAGGCCGCCACCTGGGTGCGCGGCATGTTCGGCCGCATCGCGCCGCGCTACGACCTGCTGAATCATCTGCTGTCGATGAATATCGACCGGTATTGGCGGGCGCGAACCGTGGCGCGGGTATCGAGTGTGCTGTCGAAACCCGAAGCGCGCGTATTGGATGTATGCTGCGGCACCGGCGACCTTATGCTAGCTCTGGAGCGTGGGGCGGACCCCCTGGTCCGCAAGCCGACGCCCTCGTCGGCTTTCTTCGGGCAAGATGAGCCGGCCGGCGGGCCGGCAGCGGACCAGGGGGTCCGCCCTACTGTGCTCGGCAGTGATTTTTGTCATCCTATGCTGGTTGCAGCTCAGCATAAGATCGAGCGGGGCCGTTTTCGTTCCAAGCTCTTTGAAGCCGATGCACTGCGGCTCCCACTGGCTGATTCCTCGCTCGATCTCGTCACCATCGCGTTCGGATTCCGCAATCTGGCGAATTACCAGGCTGGCTTCGAGGAGCTTCGGCGCGTCCTGCGTCCCGGTGGACTGGCTGCGATTCTCGAATTTTCCACTCCTCCCAATCGCATACTGGCGCGGCTATACAGTTTCTATTCGCGGAACATTTTGCCCACTATCGGTGGTTTAATTTCCGGATCGAAGGAAGCTTATTCCTACCTGCCCGAATCGGTCCGCAAATTCCCGGGCGCGGCCGATCTAGCGGACCAGATGCGCGTTGCCGGATTCGCGAATGTTCGCTTTGAACGAATGACGGCCGGCATCGTCGCCCTTCACCTGGGCCAGAGGCTTTGAGTCGCGATCGAGGGCGGCGCCGGCCGGCTGGGTTAATTGCTTCACAGTGATGGAAGCCAGCGCCAGCGTCAGCCCGATCATGATGACAACCGAGACCCAGGCGACAGCGTTGTAGACGTGCGAATTGGTCCATTCTTTCATCAAGCTCTTTTTGTTGATGAGCATCACCATGTAAATCAGGATCACCGGCAGCAACACGCCATTGAGCACCTGCGACCCCAGAATCATCTTGACCAGCGGAAAGTTCGGCCACAAAATCACGCCCGCGCCCAGCACCACCAGCAGCGTGAAGAGCCAGTAAAACTCGGGAGCTTCTTTAAAGCGCTTGTCCACGCCGGATTCAAAGCCGAGACCTTCGCAGACCGTATAAACCGTGGAGAGCGGTAGAATGCAGGCCGCGAAAAAGGATGCATTGAATAGGCCGGCGCTAAAGAGGACGTAGGCATATTTGCCGAAAGGTTTCAAGGCGAGCGCCGCATCCTTGGCGTCGTTGATGTCCTTGGGACCGTGCGCCCAAATCGCGGCCGCGCACGACACAATGATGAAGAACGCGACAACATCCGTCAGAATACAGCCCACGATCACTTCGATCCTGGATTGCACGTACTCTTTCGCGGTGATGCCTTTTTCCACAATTGCCGATTGCAAATAGAATTGCATCCAGGGCGCGATGGAAGTGCCAACCATGGCGATCAGCATGGTGATGTAGCCTTCGTCGAACATCAGAATCGGCTTGACGCTGTAGATAGCCGCTTCCTTCCAGTCAGGCTTCAGCAAAAAAGCCGAAACAATATACGTCACATAGAGCGTACACGCCACCAGGAACACCTTCTCGACACTGCGGTAAGTTCCGCGCACCACCAGGAACCAGACCGCGACCGCGCAGATCGGAACCGTGATGTAGCGGCTGATATTGAATACTTCGAGCGAACTCGCGATGCCGGCGAACTCGGCGATCACGTTGGTGAAATTCGTCAGCACCAGCGCGATCATCAGGAAGAACGTTGTGCGCAGTCCGAATTCCTCGCGAATCAGGTCGGAGAGTCCTTTGCCGGTCACCGCGCCCATGCGCGAGCACATTTCCTGTGTGACGATGAGCAGCAGCGTGATGGGAATCAGCGTCCAGAGCGGAAGGTAGCCGTACTTCGCGCCGGCCTGCGAATAGGTCAGGATGCCGCCGGAATCGTTATCGACGTTAGCGGTGATCAGCCCGGGGCCGATGACGGAGGCAAAGATCGCGATTTGGTAGCGAAATTTCTTGAGCACCAGGTTCCTCTTCGGCTCCTCTCATGCCTGAGTTTTGTGGGGCAGGATGGCATCCTGCGCGCGGGTTGTTAACCCGCGCCGTTTGCGCCGATTGCCAATCGGCGCGCAGGTTACCAACCTGCCCCACATGCTCACGCTGACCCGCTCATCTCTGCCTCAATAGGGAGATCACTTCGTCGGCCGTGATTGCGCCGGCTAGCTTGCCTGCCTCGTCCACAACCGGCAAAGCCAGCAGATTGTACTTGTCGAAAATCTCGGTAATGCGGTCCTGCTTTTCCTCGACGTCTACCTGTAGGAGCGGTTCGGACGCCAGGTCTTTAAGGGGCGTGGCGCCGGCGGCGACAAACAGTTTGGCCAACGGCACGGCGGCCGTGAGGCGACCGTCGGGATCCACCAGAAACAACGTATTCAGTGTTTCCAGGATCTCCTCATGGGCTTTCAACCCCTCCATTGCCTCAGCCACGGTAGCGCTTTCGGGCAGCGCGACGTATTCGGTATTCATCAATCCACCGGCGGAATTCTCGGCGAATTCCAGGAGTTCCTCAACCTCGGTCTTCGGCTCGGGCTCCATTTCTTCCAGAATGTCTTCGGAGGTCTGCTCCTCGAGCTCGGCCAGAGCGTCGGCTGCTTCGTGCGGCGCCATTTCTTCCACGATATCCGCGGCCTTCTCGGTTTCGAGCGATTCCAGAATGCTGGCCTGGATTTCCGGCTCAACTTCGGTGAGCGCCTCGGCTGCAACTTCGCTGTCGATGGTTTCGAAAATCGCCTCACGGTCGTCCGGACTCAAGTCTTCGACAATGTCGGCCAGGTCCGCCGGATGCATCCGCTCCAGAATCTCGTTGCTGACGTTCAATCGCAGCCGGCGCTGCGGATCAGCTTCGAGAATGCTGCAATGCTCCCAACGGAGCGAGTGCGGAGGAATCACCACTTGCATACGCCGCACCAGACGGCGTGCCACCACGCCTTGAGCCAGCCGCCTGAACATGCTGCGCATGCCGACATCCACTTCATCGATGTGCAAAAGATCGCCGTCTTCTTCGTGCTGGATCTTAAACGTGACATCGGTAACTCGAACTACCTTGCGTCCCTTGCCATCGATAATTTGCTGATCCAGAAGATCGCGGACCAGGCGCAGCATGTATTCGTCGGAATGGTAAGGCGTCAGCAGTTCGTCTTTGAGGTAGATGCCGTCGAGCGTTATGGAGCGAACCTGGTCGTGCTTTACGGTGAGCCAGGCCCAGCCGCCTCCAAGCAGAAAACGATCCACGCGGGAGGGATGGATGAGGGGGACAATCGCGGCGTCTTTGACGAAGCCTAATCGGCGGCCCTTCAGGTCATAGACCTTGAGGCCCAGCAGTTCGGTGAGGAAGAGGATTTCGTCCGCCATCGAGAATCGCCCGGATCCATAAATGTGCAAGGAAGGCGCTCGCCACGATTCTCGCTGAAAGCGGTCCGTTTTGGAATGCGCCTACATTTTCTTGCTGCTCAATCATTACTATGACGCAAAGGCGGTGGACGTGGCAACAAAAAAATCACGGATGTTCCCGGATAGTAATGGTCCAGGATTTCGCGAAACCCGATTCCCGAGCGAGCCATGCCCGCGGCGCCTTTCTGGCACAGCCCGAGTTGATGGCCCTCGACCACGCCGGGCGAATGACGCCGGCAGAAATCGCAGGGAACCGAGTAGTACGGGTAACCAGAGCCGATATTATCGAGCGAACGGGTCCGGCCACCGCAGGACGCCGAATACAGGGCCGCGAACGGTTTTCCGAGATAGGCGAGTACCAGGCCGCCGGTCTCGCGAGTAGCCTGAAATGCGTCCTCGGAGGGCGGCGGCCATTCGCGCAGAAACTGGCAGTGAGTGGTGTCGCAGAAGTCGAACCCATCGTGACGGGGGCCTGCCGCGGCAAAGTACGCACGAGCAACGACTGCCTGCGCTTTCAGTGCCTCCATGGGCGTGGATGGCGGCATCTCGGCCGCTACTACGGAAGCCACGGCAACTTCGCGATCCATGGCGACCACGGCGATCAGTTTGTGGTCGCCCGCTTGGACGGTCAGGATGCCGTGGAATTTCCGTTCGATCTTGCCAGGGATGCTCAAGCGGAAATCCGTGTCGGAACCGTCCGGGGCCGACACGCGCACAGGCCCTGAGATGGTGAAGGTTTGGCGACCTTCCAGGATGATCCGTGCGTCCCCGGTGGTCACTAATAAAGCGCTCGAAACAGGCGAGACGCGGAGTTCGGTGGGGCGGAACAGGCTGAACACGCCGATCTGTACAACTTCGGCGGAGGCGGGCAGCAGAGAGAAAACCAGTAGCGGTAGCACCCGGCTGTGCATGCATAGTGGGGCGGACCCCCGGTCCGCGCGGGTCCCCTTGGACCCGCCTCTTCTGGCGATCACGATTGCCCCAGCATGCCGACGGTGGCGTCGGCAGCGGACCAGGGGGTCCGCCCCACATAGCTTCTCATCTTTCCGCACACCCACGCGGCCTGCGCGCCTGGCACTCCGTGCACTCGCACCAGCAAGTTGAATCGCGGTGCGTCGGTTGGAAAGAGCGCGATCACGTAGCCATCGCCGCCTTCCTTCGATTCGTGAATACACGGTGCGGTCCCGGTCTTCACGTATGCTCCCCGGCCGACGCCGCGACCCGTACCCGATTGGGCCGAGAGCGCCATGCCCGCGAGCAGTTCGTGGACGCCAGGATCTAACGATCTTGCGATCAGTTCCGAATATGCGCGAGCCATTACGAAGGGAGAAATTCGCCAGCCCGCTCCAAGGCCGATCAGTGTCGCAGGCTCAAATCCGGGATCAGGCGCGCTGAGGCCGAATCGTCGTACCACGGACCCGAGCGCCTCAGGCGCCACATCGCGGGCCAGCTCCAGAAAATAGGCATTGCACGAGTGAGCGATGGCCGAACTGATTTCCATTCGGCCGTGACCTTGCGGCAACCAGCAATGGCCGGCCGCGCCCGCGCAAGTGAAAACAGGGAAGCGGAACGCGTGAGTCTCTCCATACGCGAGAGCCGTGAACGGTTTCACCAGCGATCCTAACGGCACCGGATCCATAGGATGCGTCCAACGCGAACAAATCTCGCGGTTCGCCACGCAGTCCGTCAGAAGATAAGACAAGCGGGGATCGGGGAATGCGTGTTCGAGAGCAATGCCCGCCGATTGTTCGGGAAGCGAAGCCGCACCCAATGGCGCCGATACGGCGAGACCAAGGATAGCGCGCCGTGTCAGCATCATTTCAGCTTGTAGACTACGTTCTGTGTCACGATGGACCCGGTGTCGTGCACCACAATCGATTCCGATCCGATCCTGGACAGCGTCTGGCCCAGGCTCGCGATGTTGCCGGAGAAGAACGCGGGCTCGGGCGCATCTCCGGTGGTCTGTTTGGCGAGTGGGTTGTCGATCAGCCGCATCATCTTGATGAAGTTTGGCAGTTCCGTGGAGTGGCGATAGGCGGCAGCGTAGCGTGCGCCCGAAGTGGATGGCGAATTCGCGGGTCTGGCCAGCATGGCTTCGAGCAACTCTTTGCTGGTTGCGATCACGAGCGTTCGGCCGTGGGTCGCGAGCACCAGCGACTGCAAGCCATCGAGTTCGGAATACGAATTCGCGCCGCCTCCGCGATCCACCCAGTGCACGCCGATCTGATCTTCAGTCAGCATGGTTGCGAAGGCCGCCGTTACGGCATTCCGGACAGCCGCGGCATCCCAATCCGACGCCGCCAGCAATGCCACGCCGGATTCCGTACCGACGAACACGCCATCCTGCTGGACCCTGGTGGAACCAATATCCAACATTGCTTCGAGTGGAACAGCCTCAAGCAGTTTGCGAAGTTCACTGCCGATGTCGGGTGCGCCGGTTTCCAGTGGTGGCTCGTCGATCCTGATTTCGAGTTCGGATTCGTCGCCTACCGCGCCGCCATCTAGGGCCACCACTGGCGCGGTCTTAGAGGCGATCTGAGTTTCCGGATGCGGGTTGAGAATTTTCCGGCGAAGCAACTCGAAAGCTGTTTGAGCCGATGGCGACGCCCAGGCTCGATATACGCTGGCGTTGGCAGGAGGCAGGCGCAGCACTTCGCCGACAGCCGCCTCATTCCAAGCGGGAGCGATTTCCGCTGTCCGCAGCAGGATTCGGGCTTCGTGCAACTCGCCTGGGGCGCGGCCGGCATCCGCAACCGCGGAGGCATATTGCCCCAGTTCGGTGATGTTCTGCTGTATCCAGTACGAGCGGAAATGAGGGCTTCGCGTCAGTTTTTCGAGATTCATCACCATCCGCAATTCGCTAGGCGACTTAGCTGCGTGCACTGATTTGTCGAACCATTGCTCGCCTGCCACGGCCGAGCCCGGTTGCCCCACAATCAACGCCAGAGCGCCTGCCAGCACATCTTCCCTAGTAGCAAGGACGACATAATCCTTCGCCGCAGCGAAAGCCGCAACACGCTTCGACGCAGGATCGGTCTTGATGTAATAGTCGATCCCGGACGATTGTCTGGGCTGATAATTTCCGCGCGTCTTCCAGAGCGCGCCATCCGCGAACCGGTCCGAAGATAATCGCGTGATGTAGAGGAACTCCAGCTTGCCGATGTCGTAAATCGCCAGTGCCGACTGGCTGCCCGCCACATTCGCCAGCAGGTCCATGTCAGGTGGCACGCCGGCCGCGGCAGCAAACTCAGTCTGTGCCTGCTGCAGTTTCAGATACAAACGCGAGCGCGAGAATACCTGGAAGTTATCGGCCTCAAGCCACAGCCGCTTTTCTTCCGACCCTTTCCAATCCGTTAACAGGGCGCCAAAATCCTTGGCCTCGATATAAAGCGAAGGTCCGGCTGGAACCAGGCGCGCCAGTTCCGGCGGCGTGCTGGCGGGCGTCTGGGCGAAGATCCAAACCAGCAGCACCAGGCTGGCGAAAACAACCGCGATTGTCACCGGCCGCTTCATTGTCCGCCTCCAAGCCGCGGGCGCACCGCGTGATCCTGCTCGATATTCTGACTAATCGCCGGTTGCCGTTGCCGGTTCGCGCGCTGGCGTTCCAATTGTGCCAGCAGTGAATCTAGATGCGTCTTCGATTGGGCATCCTTTGGGTCGAGCAGGAGCGCCATTCGATAACAGAACCCCGCCTCGTTCAGCATGTTCAGTTTCGCGTACGAATCGGCCAATTTGCGCGCGATTACCGCGCGCCGCGCAGTATCCAGCACGGCTGGCGTACCCACGGACCGGCCGTACTGGACGGGTTGGCCCAGGAACTGTTGTGTGTAGTATTGGTTCTGATACTGATTCTCTTCGTCCGCTCCCTCCCCATTCTGCGCGCTTGAGATGTTCATGCCGCCGCGCAGGATCAAGGGGTGAAGAGTCGAGATCGCGGTTTGATATCGCTTGGCTGCATATGCCAGATCAAACAGCGACAGCTTGGGTTCGTCCGCGTTGGGATCGATCGATACGGCGCCCTCGAGTAGCCGGATCTTGACGGCGACATCGCTCGACTGCGCAGCCGCAGCCAATCGCGCGTAGTAGAAATACGGCTTCTCGGCGCTGGCCGCTGGAATCGGCAAAGGGTCCGAAAGCAAGTTCAACTCTGCGCTCCCTGTGGTCAGCGGCGGCACTGCCTTCGATTCGCCCAGGAATCGCGCCGCGGCAACGCGCGCTTCGTACGGTGCATCGTTCGATTCAGCGGTAGCGCGCAGCATCCGGATGCCCTGGTCGCGATCTTTTCCGGTGGAGACCAGCAGCTTGCCTAACTGAGCTTTCGCCGGCGAGTCCCACGGAACCGCACGAACGCGATCAGTTAAGAACGGCAGCGCCTCAGCGGGATGCCCGGTCTTGCTCAGCAGCTCAGCCGCGTCCGCCAGATTCTCGAAGGGCTCGCCCACCACCAGTGTCATCCGATGGAGCAGCGCGACCGCGGCATTTGTGTCGCCTTGCACCAGACGGATTTCGGCCAGCCCAAGAAAAGTAGCGGCCGAGAATTGGAACCATTCAATCTGCCGGCTGTAAACGAACTCCAGGACCTGCCGCGCCGCAGCGTTCTCGCCCTTCTGCTTCAAATCCGTGGCTACGTTCTGCAAGCTCTCGAGCGGGCGCATGGACGCGTCTTCGGTGGCGTAACGCTCCAGAAGAGCCTTCAAAGTCCCGGCCTGAGCCGCGATGCGGACTTCGAGAATCTCCACCTCGCCCATTCGCATTTTTCTTGCATCTTGTGGAATATCCGCCAGCGCGCGCTCGGCGGCCTGCGTCTGTTTGTGATCGATCAGGTACTCCACCCACTCGATCTGCCGGTTTCGGAGCTCCGTCTCCGCCCAGCCTCGCGGCTCGCCAAACGTATTATCCAGCTTCTGTTTCGCGCCTTGGATGAGGGCTGCGTAAACCACAGGCCGTTGGTCTTCCGGAATCCAGCTCTGCTTCACGATGCTCCCGAGGAATTCGGCGGGATCCGGAGCGCTCTTCGCCAAATCGACGATCCACGCGACTCCGCTAGCCGGATCACCCGCAGCTTTCAAGGCCGCGCGGAGCAAAACATCTACCTGATAGCTTCCGTTGCGGTGGACGTAGGTCCGCAGGACGCGATCCGCTTCCGGACGCACGGCTTCGAAAACCTTGCACTGTCCAATGTCTTCGAGCGTGGCAGCGAGCGATCGCCAGAAATCTTCGCGTATGCGGGCGTCCTCCTCGCGGGCGAATGCCTGGAGGGCCGTCTTAAATTCACGCGTGGCTTCATCGTGCTTATTCTGTTGCCAGTAAATCAGCGCTAGGCGATCGTGCACATCGGCGCGTTTCGAATCCAACTGCAGCGCATTCCCGAAGTCCACGAGAGCACGCTCAGGCTTCGCCGATTCGCGATAATATTCGGCGAGCGTGAAGTAGGCATCCGCGTGTCCGGGCGCGGCTTCAAGCGCGGAAGGCAGATAATCCTCAGGATCGCCCTGCTTGATCACATCCAGATATTCGCCATAGCGTGAGCCATAATAGAACCACAGATCGCCAGCCAGTTGAAGGTCACGGTCCACGGGCTTGCCCACGCGTTCTCCGATTGTTCCAGTGCCCAGCGCGTCGCGAAATGCGGCATTCACCTGCGGCGCGGGACTTGCAAAATACAATCCAGCCAGGCCCGTGTATGCACGGTTCCAAATCGGTGACTGGCTAGCGCTGCGCGCTGCGATCACTTCGAGCGCTCTGGTGGGGCTGAAATTGTCGACGGCGTAGCTTGCAAACTGGTTTCGAACGTCGATGGCCTTGTCGGATTTCGTAACTGTCAGAAATCTCTGCGGCGTTGTGCTCAGAAGATCCGCATAGCGCGTGATCAGCGCGCCCGACAGCTGGCCCCGTTGATCCAATTGATTCAGTAGCCGCAATTCAGCGGCTGTATTGCCTGCCAGCCGGTAGTTCTCCGCCGCCTGAGACAAGAGCCCATCTCGGCTGTCCTCTGGCGGGTAGATCTTCCAGTACGCTTCAAGCTGCCGCGCCAGTTCGGCATACCGCAGGCGGCGCTGCTGAATCTCGACCAGCGCTTGCGTGGGACCACCGGGGCTCACGGTCAATAGTTGGTTCTGCCACTCCGCCTTGAGATCGGCAAGCCCTGCACTTTCCGCCGCCGGCATGAGTGCCGCCATGCCTTCCGCAGTAGCTTTCCCGAGCTTGCCGCGTAGAAAATTCGCGAACACTTGCTTTTCTTCTGGCGTGAAGTAGGTCGCTGCCGCAGTCCCCATCGGGACCGGATTTGCGAGCGTTGTATCTGTTTTGTCATAGGCACGTACGCGAGTCATCAGACGTGCATAAAGCTGAGCACCGGATGGGAAGTCGTTTGCGAGATCGCTTCCCGCAGCGGATGCACCCTTTTCGGCAAAGTCACGCGCTTCGGCCACTAGGCCCCAGGCTTCCAGCTTTTCCGCCATCGCGAAGAACACTTCCGGACGCTCAGGGCGCCCTTCCATCAAGGCCCGCCGCAATGCCGCCACCGCTTCATCGTTCCTACCCTGGCGCGCTCGAATCTCCGCCAACTTTTCCATCCACTGGGAGTTGTGGTAATTCAGATCGTAGAGTTTTGAGTAGGTGGCCGCGGCGTCATCGAAATCGAGCAGCCGTTCTTCAAGCGATACGCGGGCTGTGTACAAGTCGATGCGATCTGGCCGGACTTCCGAAGCGCGCCGGTATTCCGCAATCGCTTCTGGAAAATTTTCGAGAGCGGTCTGGATGTGCGCCAGCGTCATCGGCCAGCGGTAATCCTTGGGTGAATCTTTTTCGGTCTTTGAATAATACGCGGTCAATTGTTTCGCGCGACCGTGTGTTGCAGCATAGAGTGACGCGTCGCGAACCAGCGACTCGTCATCCGCGTAGCGGTTGATGATCTCGATGTATTGATCCATCGCGCCGGTGTAGTCTTTCAAGCGCGTGAGGACGGGAATCAGGCCGCGGCGCAACCCCGCTATCTTCTCCGTGCGGTCCTGTGCTGCGAGCGGTGCGCCTGCGATCTCTTTCATTTTGGCCGTGTAGAAATCGCGTAAGCCGGCATCGTTCCCCTCACGCGCATACGTGTCGCCGGTGGCGGCCAGATATTCGGAGTTGAACGGATCGTCTTTCACCAAGCCCGCAAGCAGCGTTCGGGCGCGCTCGAAATCGCCGGCGTCCGTTGCCTTGCGCGCCGCTTCGAACGTGAATTGCTTTCGATACGATGGCTGGGCCGCGCCGGCAGCTTCGATGAGCACGTCGATGGCCTGTTTCTCACTCTTGTTGCGCCAACAAAAATCCACCGTAGCGCGCACCACGCCCAGGATGGTTGGGTTTTCCTTGTAAAGCTCCGCGACCACTTGTTTGGCGCTCGCCACTTCGTTCCGGCCCTCGTAGAACCGAACCAACACAATCCGCTCGTGCATGCGCTCCACTGGATCGGTGAGAAGCGCGATCTGGCGCCGGATGGTATGTTCCTGCACCTTGTCGAAGCTGTTTTGAACAGCAGTTTGCTCCAGGTACGCGACCAGTTCGAGCGATCCGGCTTGATCCGCCAGCTCCAGCAGGAACTGCTCCAGGTCCTTCCTTCGATTTTCGGCCGCCAGTAGAGCTGTGCGCAACGACACAGCATTAATGCTTGGATTCGCGCCCGAGGCCTGTTGCGCAGTAAGCTGCTCGATGTAATCGCGATCGCGGTTCCGCTGAGCGAGCTGAATCAATCTTGCTTTGGCCTGCGTGTTTTCAGGCGTTGCCAGCGCACCCTTAGAATATTCCGCGAGAGCGCGTTTATAATCACGCTGGTTTTCATAGATTGCTCCGGCTTCGTAAGCGTAGAGCGCCGGATCCGCCAGCTTCTTGCGCCCTTCGCCTAACAGACGCAGAGCGTCATCATAGCGGAAATAATCCCAGAAAATAGTGGCGGCTTCGAGATACCCGTTCGGCGTGCCAGGTTGGATCTGCGGGATCCGATCCCAAACCGGTTTTGCGCGCGAGAACAACTCGCGATCCGCGTAGATCTCACCCAAGCGCGTGAGAGCGGCGTTATCGCGCGGCGTGGCGAGAGTCAGGTTTCGTTCAATCCCGGCCGCTATCCGGATGTTATGAATGTCTCCCGGTGCGTCATAAGTGGCGAGCGAACGGAAGATAGACGCAGCCCGGTTCACACGATCCGCATCCGCTGGAAAATCAGCCGCCAGCGTTTGAATCACCGGCGCAGCTTCTTCAAAATGCGATTTCCAGGCGCTGGCCTCCGCGACAAATTGCTCGGTGCCGGGATTCGCCGGCGAGGCGTTCTTAATCGTCGCGAGCTCAGCATCCAACTTCCCGGTGGCCGAGAGACGCTCGAAGAATTGATCGCGCAGGTCGCTCGAGTAGAACCAATATTTCCGTAACAGCGCATCGGACGCGGCCGCATCGGTTGTTCCGCGCTGCGAATAAGCAATCAACAGATTGCGCACGAACGCCAGGTCGTGGGGGAATCGCTGGTGGGCGTACAAATTGACCTGCCGGTAGAGAACTGGCGCTAGCGCTTGCCCGCTGGTGATCTCGCGAATGTACGACTCCAGTTCTATCCCTGAGAAAATCTTCACCACTTCCTGGGTTAGCTGATCGAACTGCGCCGTTCGCTTCTGCCTCAGATACCAACGCGCCAGCTTCTGGGTCCAACCGTGGTCGGAGAATTGCGCCATGGCGCGGCGATAGACCTGCTCCACATCGTCGCCCATCTTGTTTTCTTCCAGGAACGCGGCTAACCTTTCGTACAAGCCGGGATCGTTCGGGTTGCGGTCTAACTCGCGGCGATAGAGAGCCAGGGCGTCCCGCAGCCGCTTCAGAGAAACCAGCCGCGAAATATAGCGATCCAGAATGCGCGCATATTCCGGCGACCGCGCGGGCTGCGCCGCCTGGGCCGTCTGGCCGGGATCGGATGGAGGCGCTGCGGTTTCCGGCGCCGGCGCTTCGCCGATTGGCACACCATCCGCGGCGGCCGCGAGTTCCTTCAAAAGATCATCATAAAGAGCGAATTCCTGAGCCGCCTGATTCGTGCGCGCATACGCATCGGCCATCGCCATGGCCACCTGAGTTCGTTCGGCAGCCTTCGGGAACCCAGCCAAAAACTCACGCCCGGCGTGAATCACTCCGTCGTTGTCACCATAAGTTGCGTAGGCATCAATCAGCCGTGCATGCAATCGAGGCCGCTCCGTGGACGCGGAAAACCGGGAATCGAACAGACGCACGAGTTCGGCGGCCTTGGCGCGATGGAAGTACGCCACGCTGGCGCTGTCTTCGGTTGAAAAATGACTCTCCGGCGAGTTCGAGTTGAGCAGCAACGACAGGACTCCGTTCAAAAATCCGGGACCGGGATCGAGTTGCGCGATGTCGCTATAGAGAGCCAGGTCGCTTGCGCCGAACCGGATGGGCTGTTCCGGAACGCTCAGCAGCAAGTTCGTGATGCCGGCCAGCGCTTTCTCTTGAGCCACGGCATCGGCCCCCGGAACGCTGTACAGTGCGTAATAACTGCGGGCGGCTTCGTCATAGTTGCTGACGCCTTCGAACAATTGCGATAAGGTGAGCAGTTCGTCCGCGGTCCAGGCTGACTTCTGCGATTCTTTGCGCAGCCGGTATTCAATCAGCGCGCGCTGCGCGGCCGCGAGGTTGCCCTGCTGCTGGTAGTAATAAAAAACTCGCGCGGCTGCACCTAGGTCCGTGGGCTTGGCTGTTACTTGTGCGCGAGCTTCCTGTAGGTAACGACGCAGCCCGTGCGCTTCCTTGAGCAGATCGAAATAGCTTTTCACTAAATCGGGCGGCCAAAGCGCGCGGAAACTCTGGTCGTAAATTTTGATTGCATCTTCCAGCGCGCCACGCTTCCATCCGACCGCCGCAGTGGCTTGAATCGGATAAGTGTCATCGGCGGGAAATGCCTTCCGATAATCGGCGATCAGTTTCTCTGCTTCGTCGAACTGTTTCTGGCCGTTGAGGTAATCGAAGAATTGGTGGTAAATCCCCGGTTCGTTCGGATAACGCGCGATCCAGGCCCGGTATGCGTTCGCTGTGAAATCGCCTGGTAACGCCTGTTCATGGATGACGGCGAGCATTCGCTCGAACGCCTTCCAGGACTGTTGACGGGAGGTTGGTGTCAGGCGCTCCGCGGCGAGCGACGGCGCTTTCCCGATCGACTCCAGGACGCCGATTTCATCCTTAGGACGAATGCGGCGATCATAGAAATCCGCGAGATCCTGAAGTTGCGCGGACTTCTTCCAGTCGATCTCGGCGGCCTTGAAATCAAGCTGGAGTTCTTCTTCACGGGCACGCAGGGCATAGAGGCTAGCTTCCGATGGTGACGCGGCGATCAGCTTGCTCAGTTCGGCCCGCGTCTCTTTGGGTGGGCGGCGAATTTCAACCGCGCCCGCCGGTAAAGTAACGGCGCGGAAGAACACCGCCTCTAACGGGCTGGGAGAAGGGATGTCCTGCACCCACCGCCCAAGCTCGGCGCGACCGGCCACGCAGGCGGCAACCAGGACCAACAGCGCACCGATTCGCAGGCGAAAGCGCCTGCGCCACTCCCTTGGATCAACAATTTCAGCCTGCCAACTGCTAGGGCGCCACTTCAATGTGCACCTCCCGGCTGCCGATGTTGTGCGCAAAGTCCTCGGCCGTGACAGTCAGGACATATTTCCCAGGCGCGATGTACTCAGGGATAAGCATTTCACCCGTGTTGGACGCCATCTCCGGATTCCATCGCAAGTAAACTGGCTGCGCTCCGCACATCCTGGCTACAACAGTGCGGGTTGTTTCAGAAGCGCTCACTCGGAGGCGCATCGCCTCGCCCCGGTGAAACAACTGCTTGTCGAGCTTTACTCGCACGAGCGGAGGCTTACTTGCGATCACGAACGTTTTGGCCTCGCGATATACGTGACCCAGACGGTCGCGCAGAATCAAGCGCACGCGATAAGAGCCGTCTTCGAGATCCGCGGGAGCCAGGAATCGCGTCTGCCACGTGTCCTCGTCCTTGAGGAATCGCAACGCCTTCACTGGCCCGAAGGGAAATAGCGCCGTGACCGAAATTATGGATGGATCGGTCTTAACGCGCAGCACCGGATCACCCGGACGAATCAAGCGCGGCCGCAATAACGATCGCGGCGCCGCGAGAAACGAAGTGTACGGCGTCACGAATTTGTATTTGCGCGCCAGGCGTATGATCTCGTCGATGCTGGCCTGGTCCTCGCCTTCACGCTCGATTTTCTCAAGTAGTGCATCCACGCGCGCTTTGGCCCACATGCGTGGCAATTCGGGATGCTTGGTCTCGACGGCCGGAAGGGCGGCGGTTGCGCGCACGCCTTTAGCGGTGAAGTCCACTTTGGGCATCGCGCGTTTGTATTCACCTACCCAGTTCTTCACCGAACCTGGAAACGTGCTGTCTTCGAGCGGATACACCAGGCTGACACTCGAGGCAGGAGCAGCGGCGAGTTGCAACCCCTGCACCGGCTGCTGGCCGATCTTCGCTAAAAACGCCTTCAGCTTGAAATCCGTGGGCTCGGTGGAGCGCACCCATTCCAGTACGCCATCGTTGCGCGCCAGCATTCGAAGCAACGGCATGTTGGCGTCGTCACCCACGGCGTACACGTAGGTATGCGGGCGTTGGCCTGCTGGTTTCTGCTTCCATTTCGCCGCGTACCAGGCTGCCAGCTTGCCGTTCTGGATGATGCCTCGAGTTGCCTCGCCGTCGCTCAACAGGACTAAATACGTATCCGATGCGGATTGCTTGAGAGCCGCATCGAATGCCTTTTCGAGATCCGTGCCTCCACGCAACCGGCTGGAGCGGACCATCGCCAGCGCCTTCTCGACTTGATCGGGAGTGGCGGGCGCGGGTGCCGGAGTAAACGCTGACACGTCGGTATTGAACAGCAGCAGGTTGAATTTATCCGAGGGTTTCAAAGAATGCAGCAAGCTTTCCAGCGCTTGAAAGTTGCGGTCCAGTTTCTCCCACTGCATCGACAGTGAGTTGTCGAAAAGAGCGATCACCGTTTTAGCGGGGCCAGCGGCTTCGCTCGGTTTCGCACCGTTCGCAATCATCAAGGATGCTTCGAAGAAACCCGGTTCCCGCGTGGCAGGCGCCAGTGTGGCCGGAACCCCGGGTGAGGTGTCGGCAGCATCCGGGGGAGGCGGTGCCGGATCGCGATGTGTCAGGATCTCGAGATGATCGCCCGCGACGGCGTCCAGAGAATACTTCACCTCGAAATCCTCCGATAGCGCCACGTTCCGGCCCTCGAAATCCGCTTTCACATGATGAGCCGTGCGGTCTCGTATCTGCATCGGATACTGCTTGCTCGCAATTTGAAAATCGCCCAGCGCGTGCGCCGAATCCAGTTCCAGCTTGATCCAAAGATGCCCCGCCGTCTGTGCGCGATAAGCATCCGGCCGCAGTGGAACTGCCAGCATCGATTCCAATCGCTCCACCGGAATGTCTTGCTGATATTCCATCTCCATGCGCTTGGTTCCGAAAGCATGAATGGGCACGATCCGTGCGCTGAACACCGCGCTGCGGCTCGATTCGTCCAGATCGCGCTCGCCCTGTTGCAGCAGGCCCGGATCGATGGCCTGCATCTTGGCCTGTTGATAAATTTCTTCAGCGCGCCGGCGCTCCAGGATCACACCGGGAATGCGAGTGACGTCGTCCCACACCGCAAAATCGGATACGATCGCGCCACCGGGCAGGGCGAAGATGTAAGTGCCCTCCAGCGTAATGGGCCGGTGGTTCGCGAAAATCTGCCGCGTCGACACGCGCGCATGTCCGTTGTCGATGTGGATATCGATGGTCATCTCTTCGAGAGATAGCCACGCGGGATCGGGCTCCTTTTTATCGCCAGGAAGCAGCACTCCAGCATCACCCCAAGCCACGCGCGCCAGAAATATTATTGGGAGCAGTGCTCTCATTGCCCCGCTACTCATTGCCCCGCCAGCTCTTTCTCGACAATGCGGACCAAGCCGTTGTCGGCGCCTATATAGAGGTAGCCGTTGCCGCGTGCGATCGCCGTCACATTCAAAGAGGGCAACCCAGAGGTGTGCAGCGTCCATCGTCCGGAGCCGCGATTGTAGACCGCGAGGCCCTGCCCTAGCGTTCCTGCGTACACGGCGCGATCGGTCGCGAGCATCGCATTCGGATTGATAACCGAGGGCCATCTCCAATCGGCGAACGTCGACCAGTGCCCGGTTGAATCCAGCTTAAGAACTCCCGCGCCATAAGTTCCGATGAACCAGTCGTCACCTGTCCGAACAATGGCCGTGATCCAGTTGTGTTTGATCGCTGAGTTGGCGGTGGTGAAGCTCGCGCTGACGATTCCGGAATCGAGGATGGACAGGCCGCCGAGCGTGCCGGCGAGAATGCGCGATCCGTATGACGCCAGCGCGTAGACGTGATTGTTCACCAGGCCGTGAAATGCGTAGAGGCTGCTGGTTCCCGACGCGTCGATGGTGGTGATCCCGGCGGGAGTGGCGGCCGTGATGCTGGGCGAGAGGCTGTCACCGCGCAACAGCACGTCCGTTACCTGGTTGGCGATCAAACCATCCGCTTTACCCAGCACCTGCTTCTCACGCGCGGCGGCATCGAACAGCACCAGTCCGTTCGCGGTGGCCACCGCACTCAGCCCGCCGTCTTCTGAATGCACGATCCGGTTGATACAAAAGACATGCTCATCTTCGATGTGCGTGGCGCGCTCGAATCCGGCATCCAGGACGTCCAGCCCGCGATCGAAGTAGCCAGTCCACAGACGCCCGGCGCGATCCACATCCAGAGCGGAAATATTGCCATCGGCAAGCACCGCGCCAGGCGTGTCCAAAGCTTTTCTGAATTCGCCGCGTTCGAGGGCTTGCTCATACAGACCTCCGCGCGCGAGCGCATACGTCCGCCCATCCAAGACCAATAATCGTTCCACTTCGAGAAGCGCGCCTTGCTCAGTAACGTTACGCATGCGTGGCGTCTGAGCAGCTAGCGAGACCGTGACCACGCCTTCGTCCAACGTTCCCACCTCGAGCGATTCGTTTTTGACGAGCAGCGCTTTCGCGAAGAAGCCGCTGGCTAACACCCGAGTGAATCGGCCGTCCTTAAACTCCGCAACTCCGAGCGCGGTGCCCGCATAGGCGCTGCTCCCGTTGACCGCGAGCGACAAAACTCGGGGATCCGGAAGCCCTTCGCCTTCTGAGAAATGATCCAACTGGCCGGCGTGCCAGCGGAAGACTCCGCGGCCGATGGTTCCCACCCAAAGATCCGGCTCCGATCCGGCCAGCGCCGTCACTTCGAGATCGGCCAGTGCAGAATGGTAGCGAGTAAGGGCCCTCCCATCCCAAACCAGCACGCCGTTCTTTTCGGTGCCGAGCAGAACGCGGCCGCTCGCGAGCGGCAGCACGGCGGTGAGATTTCGCGAAGCCTGCTCATCCGGGCGAATCTCGACGAACTGCCGGCCATCGAAGACTAGCAGACCTTCACCCGCGGTTGCGATCCAGAGGTTTTGCGGTCCCGCAGCCATCGCGACTAGAGGCGCAGGTGGCAACTCGAGGCCAGGCCGATATCGCGCGGCCAGCGAGCCGTTAGTCTCATACACCAACAATCCTGACGGACCGCACATATAGAACCGCCCGCGAAAAAGTGCAGCATCGCGAAATTGGGAGGGTGAGCTGATGGATTCGAAGCCCGCCGGAAGTGGCCGGTCGAGCGAAACGGCGTGGAATGCCACCAGTCCTCGCTGGGCCACGCCGGCCTCCGCAGCTTTCAGGCTCCGAGAAACTTTCCAAAGCGTGGCGGCAAGCAGGAAGATTCCACAAATGCCGGCTAAAACGACAATACCAACCACGACTTTGCGTTTGGAAATCGTACGTATGAGCACTGTCATCACTATATTGGAACGCACGAAGAATTCCAAACGGTTTTGATTAATGTTTTGGATTGATTAGTGGATAGGGGTGTGTATTGCGTGACACGCGAACGTGTCTAGGGCGCACATATAATGCACCGACTCCCTTACGGTCGCGGTTCGGAAAGATGTGTTTCCGAACCGCGACCGTGAGGGAGTCGGTGCTTTCGTGTTACTCGTGGCGCAACGCGATCACGGGGTCCACCATGGCGGCGCGGCAGGCCGGCAGGAAACTCGCCAGCACCGCGACGGCGATCAAAATCAATGGACCCACCGCGAAGGTCACAACATCGGTTGCCTTGACCGCAAACAGCAGGCTCGAGAGCAGTCGCGTCGCGAACAGTGCGCCAGCGACTCCCAAAACGGTCCCGGCCAGCGCCAGCCGCAGACCTTGCGCCACCACTTGGCCGATCACATTTCCCCGCCCTGCGCCCAGCGCCATTCGAATCCCAATCTCCTGGGTGCGCTGCGCTACCGAATACGCGATCACGCCATAGATGCCGATGGCGGCCAGCAGCAGCGCGCATAGCGCGAAGCCACCGACCAACAGTGTGCGAAATCGTGGACCAACGACGGACGCTCCCAGGGCCTCTTCAAGGGTGACCACATCGCTTATCACCGTATCGGGGTCCAGCGCGCGAATTTCCCGGCGAAGAGCGGGAGCGAGAGCGGCGGCTGGGCCATTCGACCGCACCACTAAATTCGTGCGCTGGTAGTACAAGGTTTGCGCATAGGGCTGATAGTAGGCGTCCGCGGGGTCGCTGTCTAAACCTGTGTAACGCACGCCTCCCACCACGCCCACGATTTCCATGAAGGGCGTGTCGTGCAGTTCCGGACCGCTGGCCTTCAATCGCCGTCCGATAGGATTCTCGTTCGGAAAATAACGGCGCGCCAGGGATTCGCTGATGATCACCACTGGTGGCGCGTCCCCGTTGTCATGCTCGGTGAAGAATCGGCCGCGAATGAGCGGGACTCCGAGCGCGCGAAAATAATCCGGGCTCACAATGGGACAGGTTACGGCCGGGTTGATGTCGCCCGGCGCAAGCTGCTGCCCCTGAATCACGAAAGTATCGTAGTCGTACTGCCGGTCCGGCGGAAGGCTGTCGGAGATAGCCGCATAGGTCACTCCCGGCGTCGCTTGCGCGCGCTCCAGCACGCGCTTATAAAAAGGGATGATCTGGTCGGAGTTGCGGTATTTCGACGGGATCGGTGAGATTTTCATCGACAAGACGCTTTCGGGCGGTGCCTGCGCACCCGAGTGCACCTGCCCCAACAACACGAAACTTCGGACCAGCAATCCGGCGCTAGTCACCAGGACCAACGCCAGCGCCAGTTCGCCCATCACCAGGACGGCCTGCAGACGGCGGCGGCCTGTGCCGGCCGTTCCGCCGCGGCCACCTTCGCGAAGCGAGGACGCAGGCCGGTCACGTCCACTCTGGAATGCGGGCGCTAATCCAAATAAAATGCCAGTTGCCACAGAAACCAAAAGAGCAAATGCGAGTGCCAGCCCATCCAGCCGAACGTCCTCAATGCGCGGAAGATTGCCGGGATTCCAGGCTCGCAGCGCGGCGATACCCAGGTAAGCCAGCACGCAGCCCGCGGCCCCGCCCATAACCGACAGCAGCAAGCTCTCAGTCAGAAGTTGGCGGATCAACCGGCCGCTACTCGCGCCCAGGCTGGCACGCAGCGCGATTTCCCGTTCGCGTACCGTGGCTCGCGCCAGTAGCAGACACGCCACATTTGCCGCCGCGATGGCCAGCAATACGAAGACAGCGCCCAGAAACGCCAGAAATGCCACGCGCACATTCCCGATAATCTCATCGCGCAACGGCGCCACCGGCATGGTCATGTGGTGATATTCCATAGGATGTTCCTGCTCGATCTGGCGCGCAATACCGTTCGTTTCCATTTGCGCCTGGGCTAGTGTCACGCCGGGTTTCAGACGCGCCAGACCGCGCCAACCAAAAGGCCCCCGCCGCTTGGGCGGAATCAGGCGCAGATTCGTCCAGAGTTTAAACGGCGGCCGGGGGAAGTGGAAGCTGGACGGCATGACGCCCACCACGGTGCACGGAACGCCATTCAAATTCAACTTGCGGCCCAGAATTCCCGGATCAGCGGCCAACGAAGTCCGCCACCAGTTCTCACTCACTACAACAACGCCACTGGCATTAGCAGCATCTTCGCCCGGAAGAAAGCCCCGTCCCATTAGCGGCTGCACTCGAAGCGCGGAGAAAAATCCCGCGGTTGCAGAGACGCCCTGCACCCGATCCGGTTCCTTCCCGCCCGTCACATCGAACGCGTCCGGCCGGAACAACTCCGCACTCTCGAAAGCGTGGTTGCCCTTCTTCCAATCCAAATAGTCGGCGATGGAAAGAGTGCCATGCTCCGTGTTCTGGGGCGAAAAATGATTGAACACCATCGCGATCCGGTCGTCACCCGGATACGGCAGCGGACGCAGCAGGACTCCATACACGATGCTGAAGATAGTGGTGGTCGCGCCGATTCCCAAAGCCAGCGCCAAAATCGCCACCACCGTGAAGGTGGGGCTGCGGCGGAGCATACGCCAGCCGTATCGCACATCCTGAAGAATGGTTTGCATAAAGAATCCTGCTTTGACCTCCCGCACTTGTTCTTTGAGCTGCTCGATTCCGCCCGCTGCCAGCCTGGCTTCGCGAGGCGATGACTCCTCGGCCAGCAGAGACAGGTAGGCGCTCATTTCCTGCTCCAGCTCCCGTTCCACTTTTTGCCGGTGGGTGAGATTGTGCCAGAGGCGGCTGAGATACACCAACTTGTCCATGAAACGCGAGCCCTAGGTGGCCTGCAGAGCGGCTGCAATGGCGAGCGAGATCCGTTGCCACTCCTCAGTCTCTGTCTGCGCCTGGCGGCGGCCCGCTGCGGTGAGCCGGTAGTATTTTGCCTTCCGGTTGTTTTCAGACTCGCCCCACGATGGCGCCAGCCAGCCCGCTTCCTCCATCCGGTGGAGGGCGGGGAACAGAGACCCAGGTTTTACTTGAAAAGTGCCTTGCGTGATCTGTTCGATCCGCCGCGATATGCCCAACCCGTGCAAGGGCTCGAGCGAAAGCGCCCGCAGGATCAGCAAGTCCAGGGTGCCTTGCAATAGGTTGGTGGTCTTGGGGGCGGGCTCGCTCATGTAGACATTCTATATCGAGTCCTATAGAATGTCAACATGAGAAAAGGCACCGGCTCCCTTACGGTCGCGGTTCGGTAACGCACTCCCGAACACGCAGGACTTTTCCGAGCCGCGACCGTAAGGGAGTCGGTTACTGGATCTTGACGCCGCACATCTCGGCCAGCCGCGCCTCGGTGGCCTGGACGCGGCCTGCCACCAGCTTCAGGGTCCGGCGGAACAATTCCGCAGCTAGTTCCGAGTCGGCATGCAGCGCGGCTGAAAGGCGCTCGCCGTCCAAGCACAATGCGCGGGACGCCTCACGGGCACGAACTTGAAAAAGAGTGTCGTGGTGGTCTAGCAATGCGGACCAACCGAAGGCATCTCCCGGATTCAGAATCTGAACCCAAACCGTATACGATCGGGCGCCGACTTCAATACACACACTGCCCTCGAGCAGCAGATAGAAATGCTTGGATTGCTGCCCAGCCACTAGAACAATTTCATCTTCCTTGAAGTTAACCTCATGGGCGAGGTGAGCCAGCGTCGCGACCTGCGAATCGCTCAACCCGGACGTAAAGGCATGTTCGTTGATGGTTTTAGTTGACGTCATTGTGGTCACCGAATGTCGGCCTCCGCGCTTTGAAGTTCCAGCCCAACTCGCTCACCGTTAATCAGCACGAATCCTGAATTGATCAATTGCTGGCCAGTGACGTCGTATTTTTCGAAGCGCCGCAACTCGGATAGCGGCAAGAAAAACTCGACCGATTGCGAGGCTCCTGAATCACTGGCATTTCCGATCCGCGCACTCGAACTGAAAACGATCCCGTCGAATTCCGAATCCTTCGGCAACATGGCGAGCACGGGCCGGATCAAGCGCGACACGTGCCGGTCAAATGCCAGGGCCGCGACGCGGTACTGCGATCCCGCATCGTGTGGCGCAAGATTAGTGGTGATGGACAACTGCAGGTACGACATCTCATGAAACGCAACCAAAACCGGGGGGGCGTACGAAACGAAATGCGCGTCGCCGTCCAGCGAACGCACCAGGCCATCGAAGAGCGATTGATATGCGCTTTGCTGCAGCCGCAACGCGGCGGTGGAAATGTCCCGCGCCGGCTGAGGCGCAACTGCGGAAGCCGGGTTAGGAGCCGGGCTAGGTGTTGGCGCCAGGATCGCGGACGCGTTCACCACCCGCGGAGTGGCCTGCGGGCTGGCCGGCTGGATGGAAGGTTCCGCGTTCTCTGCTTCAGTCATGCCTTGCTGAGGCCACAGCGTAACCGCTTTGCCATCGATGAATATGCGTGATTCGAGCAGCGCGGTCACCTGCTCGTTCTCGTTTGTGCTGGCTGCCACCTTCGCGGCCGTCGCACGCGGAATTATTATCGCGAGGTTTTCCGGATTTTCAACCGTTACGCCCAACACCTGCTTGCGCACGTGATGCGAGATTTCGATGGCGAAAGCAGTCAACTGGGGCTCGGCCCCAACGCGCGAGGCCGTGGCGCGCAGGATGGGCAGGACAACGTCCAGATAGGTCCGTCTCACGCGCTCGTTCCTGCTCATCGTTTCATTCGAATATGCCGCAAAGTAGTTGCCGGTCACCTGCAGCACCGTCTGGCCCTGGAAATCGGCGAAGCGAATCGAGCGCTGATCGGTCTGTTGCTCCTGCTTTTCGGTGAGATCCAACGTCCGGCTCAAGTAGAACCGGAATGGATACTGGTGGGAGGTGATCTCAACCCCGGCGGCCTTGAGCTCGGGAAAGTGTCGTTGCTGGAGCGCGCTCATCGCTGGATCCACAATCTCGGGAGGCGACAGCACCTGGGGCCGGCACTCCACCGCGAAGACAGTCAAGATTGCAAGAACAAAACTACCTTTGTGCATAAACAGCTTCTCCAGGTTGATGTGGTGGGTCCGCGACAGCCCGAATGTACGCCGCCAGCGCCTGAATTCCAGACTTGCTCAGCGTGCGCCCGTAAGGTGGCATCTCGGCCGATTTGCCCAGGGCCGGTCCGCCGTGTTGAATAATCGCCATCAGGTCGGCGTCACTCATCTTGTTCAGAAACGCTCCATCACTAAATGCATGCGCTTGGGCGGTGAGATTGTCGTGATTCGAAACGCGCTCCGCCGTCGATTCCGGATCGTGACAGCGTGTGCAATAAAGATCGCTCAGTTGCCGGCCCTGGTTCTGCTCGAAACCGAGCGCCAGCTCATCCATCCGAAGCTCGATGGTTTTGCCATTCGCACCGGTTGTGGCGGCCACGATCTGATAGCGCCCGGCCATGCCGCCCAGCGCCACCGCAAACGTGAACTGCCCATCCGATCCAGTGATGCCGGAAGCCGGCTGGAAGACCACTCCGGGGGCCGAATGGAACCGCACTGACGCGCCCGCCACGGCAGCGCCCTGTGCGTCGTTGACTTGAATCACCAGCGGCTGATCCAGCGGCGTGCCGATGGTGGAAACCTGCTTGCCCCCGCTGACTTCGACAATCGCCGCCGGTACGGTGGCCGGTCCTTTCGCTACAGGCTGAACGGCAGGCCGCTGGCAGGCGAAACTTAACATCAGAGCCAGCGCGGCGACAGTAACCAGAGCCGGTCTCATTTGTGTTTTGCCTCCTGGGTTTTTGCGTGCCCTTTCTGCGCCATCAGGAACGTGGTGAGCGAAGCCGCGTCGGAATCGCTGATTTGCTGATCCGGCTCCAGCGTGCCCGGACGCAGCGTCTGGGGACCTTTGAGCCACTGAAATACCCAAGCCGCCGTCAGCCGCGACCCCACTTCGGTCAGCGTCGGCCCAATGTAGCCCTTGTCCTTTTGCGGATCGACAATATGGCAAGCTTGGCAGGCGTACTTGGAGTAGAAGAGCTGACGCCCTTTCTCGATTTGACCGGCATCGGATGCGGGCTGCGGCGAATCCCGGTCGAAGGCCGGCGTTTGATACACAGCCAGAATGTAGTCAGTGAGCATGCCGGCTTCCTGATCGGTGACGTTGAACTTCGGCATGCGCCGGATGAGCGTGGGCCGCAGCGTGTTCGGGTTCTTGAAGAACTTCAGCAGCCAATCGCGCTGCACCGCGCTGCCTTCCCAGGTGAGATCGGGCGCCATATCGCCTCCGCGGCCGTTGATGGAGTGACAACTGAAGCAGTTCAGGTCGCGCATCAGACGGCCAGCCGCGCCGGCCGGTTCGTAATTGCTGCTGGGATGGCCTGCCACCCGGAGACGCGCGGGAAGCGTGCGGGCGCGGTCGGTCTGCGCTAGAAGGGCCGTCACCAGATTGTCCACTTGCGCTGTCGCCAGATTGAACTGCGGCATTTTCAGGGCAGCGCCGAAGCTCCGAGGTTCTTTGATTTTGGCTTCCACGTAGGCCGCTAGCGTCCGGGGCATTTCCGGCAGGAACACGATTTTTGCCAGCGGCCTGGACCCCACGGCCGTCAATTCTGGCGCGAAATTGTCAGGCCTGTGGATGCCGTTGATCTCGTGGCAGACGGCGCATCCCATCTCAGTCACCAGCAGTTTCCCGTGCGCCACTTGCCGCGGCGTGGCCTGATCCAGCTTCACATTGGCCATGAAATCGGAATCGGTTTTGTTCTCCAGAAAGCCTGCGATCAGCGAGAGCTGCTTCTCATCGAACCGGTAATGCGGCATAAGCGTCTCGGGATCGTAACCCTTCGGGTTTCCGATCCAGGCACGCAGCCAGTCCGGCTTAGCCTTAGTCCCGATCCGCGTCAATTCCGGTCCGACGTTGCCGCCTACCAACAAACCGGCTGCGTTCTGAATGGCATGGCACGAGGCGCAGAACGATTCGCCATACATGCTGGCGCCTGCCTGCAACGCAGCGGCATCGGACGCAGCTGCGGACGCTTGAGCCGCTGATGACGCAAGCATGCTGGATTGCGCGATCAGAAACGCTGAAATATCCCGGGCATCTTCATCCTTCAACTGGAAATTGGGCATGGTAGCCGTACCTGAGTAGGCCTGGGGATTCTTGATCCATGCGAAAATCCACTCGCGTGTGGTCTTGTCGGCAACGTGCTGGAGCGACGGCGGGTCGTCCGTAGGCGCCAGCTTGACACCGTCCGGCAGCACAATCGAATGACAGTGGACGCAGCCGTAACGCGTCAGCAGCGTGCGGCCGGCGTTCAATCGTGGTATGCCTGTTGGCTTGTCCATATGACATTGGCCGCAAGACGATTCCAGATAGCGCGCCGGGACCATCGGGTCCTCCGATTCCTTCGCGCTGCGGTGCGCCTCTTCCACGGTGGTGGCCGCACCCTGGCCGCGGTGGCACATTACGCAGCCCATTTCGTCCAGTGAATGCGGGATCGGCGGGTGTGGCCTGAAAGGCTGGATGCCGACATTGCGCAGGCTGGCTTCTTTCAACGCCACATGGCAGGAACCGCAGCGATCCACCACGCCTAGTTCTGGAATCCAGGTCTGATGGATGCCGCCTTCAAAACGGCGCTGCAGCGTGATGGCGTCATCCCGGCCGCGAATCAGCCGCAGATAGCCCTTCTGATAGCGATACCATTCGCTGAAGAAATCCCGCGCCGGAACGATGGCCAGCAGCAGCAGGAGCACAACACCCAGCGTGCCGAACGCTCGCGCGCTATCGCCGAACAACATTTTCCGAATTGAGGCTGCCTTTTCTCTGATCGCCATTTATTCTTTCCAAGGCCAGACCCAGGACCAACCTGGGCCACGGAAAAATGTTCCGATGCCGGTGAGCAGCGAGGCGCTCGCCAGAAACCACGTCATGATCCAGAACGAGAGCGGCCGTAAAACCAACCAGCGCCGGAATCGGCCGGCATGATTCGCCTCCCGCGCCGCGAAGAGCATGGCAGCCGCGATCAGGATGGTGGGTGCAAGTACGGCCCAAACCTCGAAGACAATCAAGAAGACAATCAGCGCCAGCACAACGGCCGCGAAGATGCGAAGCCGTTTCCCTCGGTTCCGCAGCCATAACCCCTCGGCCTCAACGTTGACGTTGAAATACGGAATGATGACCAGCGCGAGAACTACCAGCGTGGGGATCAGTACGCCGCCCACTACCGGCGGAAAATAATGCAGCAATTCCTGCAGGCCCAGGAAATACCAGGGCGCCTTGGCCGGATTTGGCGTCTGCATCGGATCCGCCAGGCCTTCCAGCGGCGCATCCCAGAACAGCGACATCGTCACCAGAATGATGGCCAGTACTTCGCAAACTACTAAAACTCGGAAGATACCTTCCGGCCAAGTCATCACGTATTGATCGGACTCGGCCTTCACCTGTGGCGAGGTGCGCCGCGTTACGAAGGCGATGCGCACGGGCGCCTTCCGGCTGTCGGATTCGATGGCGGCCTGGAACGGCTTCTGGTCACTCATTTGTTTCACCTGCGGCGGTTTCCACCTGGCCTGTGTGAAGACCACCGTCCTTGCGGATGCGCCAGAAGTGAATGGCAATCAGGAGCCCCGCAACCAGCGGCAAAATCACGCAGTGCAGCACGTAGAACCGCAACAGCGCGTTGGCGTTGACCGTGTTGCCGCCCAACATGAGGAATCGCACTTTGCGGCCCATCACCGGCACGGCGGACATGATATTCGCGCCTACGGTGATGGCCCAGAATGCAAGCTGATCCCACGGCAGCAGGTATCCGGTGTAACTGAGGAACAGCGTAAGGATCAGCAGGATTACGCCGATTACCCAGTTGAATTCGCGAGGCGGCCGGTATGCCCCGCGATAAAACACTTTGAACATGTGGGCGAACACCAGAAAGACCATGGCGTGCGCCGACCAGCGGTGTAGGTTCCGTAGAAATACCCCGGCCGACACGACGAATTGCAGGTCCTTCATATCCGCGTAAGCTTGCGGGACCGAAGGATGGTAGTACAGCATGAGCAGAATGCCCGTAGCGGTGAGAATGAGAAACGTGGCGAGCGACATGGTTCCCAAATACCAGGTGGCGCTGAATGCCAGCGACCGGCGGCGCATTTTTACAGAGGCGAGGTGGAGGAAGACATTCTGCTGAACCGCAAGAGCGCGGTGCAGTGTGCTGGAGCCGGTTCCACTGCGGAACACGGAGCGCCACACTTTAGTGCCCCGCAGATCGTTCCAGTAGCCTTCGATGGTTGGCGGCATTCTCGTCAAACTCTCACAAAATGGTCTTGGGGCACGGGCGTGGACCGATCCACCAACAGATCGCCTTCGTCGTTCACCCAAACCTTCAGCCAGGCCAGAGGCCTCGGTGCGGGACCGTCGATTTTGACTCCACGACGATTGAACTTGCTGCCATGGCATGGGCAGGCAATGATATTGAGATCCGGCTTCCAGGCCGTGAGACAACCCAGGTGGGTGCAGGTTGCGGTCAACGCGTAGAATCCCTCGGCGGCATGCATGATGTAAATGCCAGCCACCAGATCCACTGTGACCGAGTCCGGCGGGAAGCGATCCGGTTTCCCGACGTTGGCAATGGGTGAGGGCTCATAGAGCACGTTCGGCGAAAGAAATTGATAACCGAACACGGCCGCGCCGCAACCGGCCACGGCCAGCGATCCGATACCGATTTTTATGAACGACCCGCGCCGCGTTACATCATCTTTGCTTTGTTCCATCGCGTAGTCTCCTCAGACTTAGTAAGACTGTGGGGCGGACCCCCTGGTCCGCGCGGGTCCCCCAGGACCCGCTCCCCGCTAACCCGAGCAAGCCGACGAGGGCGTCGGCTGCGGACCAGGGGGTCCGCCCCACCGGGAAAGCTGAGCACGCTCATTTCGTCACCGCCTCACGCATAAATAACGACTGCGGTGGAATCAATCCGGTCGGACTCTTCACCACCCAGTGATAAGCCTCCATCGTGATCACGTTCACCGGACAGCGCGCCGCGCACAGCCCGCAACGAATGCACTTGGTCTCGTCCTTGAGCATGGCTGAGCCGGTGATCACTCCCAGTTCCTCGGCCGCCACGTCGTCCAATTCCACTGCGTACAGCTCCACGTTGTTCCGGACGTGCTGCAGCGTATCGTCCGGGAATTCGATCTGACTGAGCGGCACCAACTGCAGGCAATCTTCCGGGCAAACATCCACGCATCCGCCGCACAGAATGCACCGCGATCCATCGTCATCGTTGCCTTCGAATACCGTATTGATCCAGCAGCGCAGGCAGCGGCTCGCTTCCGCTACCGCGGCCTCTTCGTCGTATCCGATTTCGACCTCGGTCACTCCGGTTCGGCGATCGATCGGGAGCATCGGCACCGCCTGGCGCGCCAGTTCCATGTAACCAGTGGACATCTGGTGGCGCTCCAACACCTCGACTTCGATCTCGGGATCCGGATGCTTCGTGCCGCGCAGGTATTGATCGATGCCAATGGCGATTCTTTTTCCATCCCCGACGCTGTCGATAATCAGGCGCGGTCCAAAAACGCAGTCCCCGCCGGCAAAAATGCCGGGCGCCGTGGTTTGGAGCGACTGCCGGTCTGCAACGATAAGCCCGCGCGGGCTCACTTCCACGCCATCCTCGGGCGATAGAAAATCCAACTTGGTGGTCTGTCCGATGGCCAGGATCACCGTGTCGCAGTCGATCACCGATTCGCTGTTGTCGTAAAAAGCTGGATTGAAGCGCCCGGTCGAGTCGAACACCCACTTGGTCTTGATCACCTCGAGGCCAGCCACGCTCCCGTTGCGGCCCAGCACCTGTTTGGGCCCGAAGCCGGCGTGCATCACAATGCCTTCCGTCTCGGCCTCCTCGATCTCTTCCAGGGCGGCCGGCATCTCGTCCCGACGCTCCAGGCACACAATGTTGACCTCGCGCGCGCCCATTCGCAAAGCGGAGAGCGACACGTCCATCATTTCGTGAGTCGCGACCGCGGCGATGTTCTCCTCAGATGGAACGCTCTCCGGAAGCCCGCCGGCGTGTTGCTTGATCACCTCGCGCGCGGCCGACCGCGCCACGTCCATCGCGACATTGCCGCCGCCGATCACCACCACGCGTTTGCCGATACTAAAGCGATATCCCAGGTTCGAATTCAAGAGAAAGTCGATGCCCTTCAGCACGCCATCCATCTCGATGCCCGGAATGGAGAGATCGCGGCTGCGATGCGCACCGACGGCGATCACCACTGCGTCGAACCCTTCGCGGCGCAGACCGGAAACGGTGAAGTCGCGCCCAGCGGCTTGATTGAGCTTCAACGTGATACCGCCCAGATCCAGAATTTCGCGAACCTGCGCTTCCACCACGCTGCGCGGAAGGCGGTACTCCGGAATGCCCAGACAAAGCATCCCACCCGCCACCGCGGCCGCCTCGAAGATGCTCACCGAGTAGCCCATTAGCGCCAGATCGTGCGCGGCCGAGAGGCCCACCGGACCGCTTCCGATGATGGCCACCCGGTAGGGCACCTTCTGGATAGCGCGCCGCTGTGGTTCGAGCGGATGGCGCGACTCCGGTCCGTAGCGCTCGGTAAGAAAACGCTTAAGCGCGCGGATCGCGATGGGCTTGTCGATAGCCCCGCGGCGGCAGGCCGTCTCGCAGGGGTGCGCGCATACCCGGCCGCAGATGCTGGCCATCGGATTGGGATCGCGCGCGTAGCGATAGGCTTCTTCAAACTTCCGCTCCGCGATGAGAGATACGTACCGGCCCGCGTTGGTCTGGGCCGGGCACGCCATCATGCACGGGAAAGTCGTATTCAGCCAGTCGCTATCGACCTTTTTGTCACGAAAGCGCGTGAGCATCGGTGTTACGTCCGGGCCCTCGCCTACTTTGTAAGCGCGAAGTCCAGCGTTGCGGCGCCGGTGATGGTTACGGGCTTGGATTGTGGCTTCATCCCCTCGCGCCACCCCGTCACCTTGTAGCTGCCGTCGGGCACGTCGATCTTGAACGCTCCCGAGGCGTCGGCTTCCGCGTAGTAAGGCGTCGGCGACACAACGATGAACCCGGACATCTCCGGATGCACGTTGCAGAGTAGCGGAACCACGCCGGGCGTGTCGAAGGTGAACGATCGTGTCTCGCCCTTGGGCCAAGTTCCCATGTTGTGGCTCAGCTTTTTGTTGCCGGCCACCATGGGCCAGAAGATGTTGTGCTGCACGTTGTCGCTGTTCAGGAAGTCCACCGTTGTACCTTGCAGGATTACGACGGCGTGTGGTTGGAACAGGAGCGAATGTTGGTCCACCACAACATGTTTGGCCGGCGCCGGGAATGTTTTCCCCGCGATGGCTTCAATGTAAATAATCGTGGCGCCTTTGCCACCGCTGATTGTTCCGCTGAGAGTTCCGCCCACTACGGTGGTAGCAGCGGTCAAAGCGAACACGCAGGTTACTGCAAGACAAGTCTGGATCTTGAGCATAGTTGTTTTCTCTCCGTAGATTTAATACACGAACTCCAACCCGAACACCGCCGTGTTGACTCGGAATGGATTTTCCGCCAACTGAAGGTTGCTGGTGGTGGTGGTAGTATCCACTGACTGCTGCGGCCGGAATTGATATTCGAATGAAGCCTTGATGTTGGGATGAATTAGAAATTGCGCGCCCGGTGTGAATCGATTGCGGGTGGACCGCAGAGGCGCGAAGTAGGGGGTTCCATTGGCTAGATCGAAGCCATTGATACGGTCGGCGCTCGAGTGCACGCCGTCCCAGCGCATGATGAGCATTACCCACGGCAACATCAAATAGTCCGCTTGTACAAATCCGCCGTTGAATTTTGCCGGTACGTTCGAAACGAACCGCGTTGGAAAGGGGCCAGTGGAGGAAAGTGGCAGCAGAATCACATTGCCGTTGGCATCCACTGGAAGCAGATTGTTGTCGCGGGCGAACATATAAAGCCCAAAGAGATTGAAGGTCCGGTAGTTGAAACTGAAGTCGGCGCCCGCCCGATAGTAGGGCTCATGCACAGCGATCAGCGTGTTGCCATTGTTACTAGCTGTGGCTCCGATAAATGCCTGTCTGGAATCCCCGTGCATATAGAATGTCCCGAGATTGAGGTAAGTGTGATCGCGCGGTCCGGTTGGTCCGGCCGCCTGCACTTCCTTGCGATTCGCCGCGTCCTGCTCCAGGTTGAAGCGGTAGGACAGGCGCGTGTATAAGGCTTTCGCGCTGGTGTCGGAAGCGAATCCGATGCCCCCGTTGGCTGAACCGGTCGCCGAAGGAACGTAGGGACTGGCATTGCTGTCTTGGCCCACGCCACTGGTGTTTTGATCGACAATCGCGACGGAATAGTGATAACCGCCGTACTGATGGCCGCCGCTTAGCTCTATGCCCTTCGCGGCATTCGCAAAACTGAATTGGTTCGCGACGTTTTGCTGTCCCGTGAGCGAGTTCATCACGCCGATGTTGCTCTCCGAGTAGATATCGTACGGGCTGATATTTATGCTCCGCGCTTGTGTGAACGGCAGATCCAGCTCGAACTGCCCCACGCGAAAAGTGAGCGCATCGGTTGGAAGATGGAAATAGCGGCCAATGTTCACGAACCTCAAATAGCCATCGCCTAACCCCCCGGCACTGTTCACTCCGCTTACGCTAATGTCATCGTCCACCCAGAAAGCGATGTCGCTCCCGAAGTTGCCGGCCGTGAAGATGCTGAAGAAGCCAGTCTCAAAGTCCGTCGCGGGAATAAACTGCGGAACCGTGCCGGTGGGCGCCAGAGAGTTGAAGTTGTCGCGGGCTCCGCTGGTGGCTTGGAAAAACATGTTCATGCGCAGTCCGATCGGCGGCAGACCTGGGATCTGCCCCGGCCAGATGGCTTTCGGCCACACGTCTTTTTGTGCCGGCGCACCCAGCAGAACGGGCGGAACCTTCAGAAACGTCTCGTCCTCCTTGGGAAACTTGAAGCCGGCGTCTTTGAAGGCCTTCCCGAAATCATTCAGTTTGGGAAAATCGAGATGACACGTGCTGCAGGAAGTTTGATATTGACGGGAAAATGCCGGGATCGCATTCCCACTGCTTTTCATCAAGAAGAAAAGGGCCGGTAGCAGAACCCAAGCCGTTAGCAAGAACCGCACTGCTTTTAGGCGCATGTGTAGCATCCTTAAAAACACCTCTCCTACGAGCCCACCAACCTTGGGGGCCTTAAACCGAATGAGTTGTTTGCGATGAGTGCAATTCAACGGCCAGCCACTGTATCCCTGTTTACCAGGCGGGATAGCTATCTTGGGTGCTTTCACCCGCAGGCCCACACCCAGGCCTTGCGTGTTTTGACCCAATACTTGACTTGCCCTGAACGCATCTAGCCTTCACGGCGTCAATCATAGTTGAACCTTTTTCGGCTCATCCCCTTATTCCTCATCCCGGTAGCAGCGTCGAACGCAGCTTCCGTGGTCCAGGCAGTCACCGATGCGGCCAGCTATGCCCCGCGGGTGTCACCTGGGTCGCTCGCAACGATTTTCGGTGCCGGCCTAGCCAGCTCGACCTCCAACGCCTCCGGCTTTCCGCTGCCGGAGACCCTCGCCGGTGCATCCGTGTACATTAGCCAATCGCAGGTTTCGACGCAGGCGCCGCTGGTCTACGCCAGCCCGACGCAAATTAACTTCCAGGTTCCCAGCCGGCTGGTTGCCGGGACAGCCGCGCTCTACGTCACGGTTGGTGGGGGCCAGAGCCTGATCTTCAACTTCACGGTGGTAACCGCTTCGCCGGGATTGTTCCAGAGCACAAGCAATCAAGCCGCGGGTCAAAATTCCGACCACTCAGCGAATACAAGCTCGAACCCCGCAGCCGTAGGGTCGGTGGTGGTGGTCTATCTTACCGGCCAGGGTCCGCTGGATCACCCCGTGGCGGACGGAACGCCGGCCGTAAATTCGCCCCTGGCTCACGCGACGTCAACAGTCTCTGCGACCATCGGAGGAGTCGCGGCGACCGTTCAGTTCCTGGGCCTGTCGCCGGGATTCGTGGGTCTGGCTCAGGCGAACATTCAGGTGCCCAGTCTTGCCTCCGGAAATTATCCGCTGGTGATCACCGTCGGCGGCTTCGTCAGCTCTTCCGCCGTGCTCTCTGTTTCCGGATCGGGAACCAAGCCACCCAGTTTCCTGAGCCTGGTAGGCAACTTGAGCTTCGGCAACGCCGGCGCCAACAGCCTGGTGGTCTTCAACAACTTAACCTATGTCTGCAATGCGAACCAGATCGTTATCATCGATACCAGTGACGTGACGAATCCCGTGTATAAAGGCGAATTCGGCGACGCCAATCTCACTGGAAACGGCGGAAAATGCGCGCTCAACACTGATACCAGCCAACCCATTCTGGTGGACCTGCTGGGGCCGGGCTCTACCCCCAGCTTCGTGGTTTTTGACCTCTCCACTCCCACTCAGCCGGTCACGCTAGGCTCAATCACTCCCCAAACGTATAACTTCCTCGCCGATCTGACTTTCGTAGGGACCACCGGATTCTCCAGCACCAGTTGGTTCAACGCCAATAGCGCGAACGATATCACCGGTCTGCACGGCGACTTCCTCGCATTCGATTTTTCCGCTTTACTGCCGCAATTGATTTCCTTCCTGGCCCCCACTGCGGATCAGCCGGCCTCCAACAATCTCAACGTGCGTCCGAACGCTCTCGCGCTGCCTCCCAGCTTTGAACTGGTTTACTGCGATAGCACCACGGCAACCGGAAACAGCACCGTGGGAGAGGCCGCGTTGGACGTTATCGACGTGAGCACCGTGCAAACCATGCAAGGAATCGATCGCGTCACTGTATCTGACGCGGCGATTTTCCTGGGCATGGCTTACGACACTACTCTTCTGCTGGTTACCGGCAACACCACCGGATTTCGGAACCCCGGCGTGCCGGATTTCAACCTAACCGGCACGTTGACGCTCACTACCATGGATATCAGCAATGTGCGGAGTCCCCAGCCGATTACGACGGTGGTCACCAAGATCCAAACAACCGGAACCTACTCTGTCGAGCCGCTCGGTTCCTCGGTCTTCGTCTATGCCCTCGTCAACAATCCGCCGGAGACGGATCCCACCGGGCCCGGGAGTCTGATGATCGTGGATGCCCGGACCAGCAGCGCCCCGGTGTTGTATCCGTTTATCACTCAGTTCGGCTTAAGCGGAATTGCGGCATCGAACGGCTATCTGTTGGTGCCCACTCAGAATGGCTTGAGGATTTATAAGGTCAGCATCCCGTAAATCTCGCCTAGGCGCGTTACCGAACCGCGACCGTGAGGGAGTCGGTGCATTGTCTTGGGTGAGAATGGCGTCCCCAAGGGGATTCGAACCCCTGTTATCGCCGTGAAAGGGCGGTGTCCTAGGCCGGGCTAGACGATGGGGACGTGTCGGGAGGCCTACAAACACTAATGTAGCACGCCGCGCGAACCGGACCGCTGTGCGGATCTACAGCGTCTTCAAATAAGCGATAACGTCGGCTTTCTCGGCTTCTGAAAGCAGGTCGGCATAGGCGGGCATGCCATTTCCGCCGGCATTGATCGTCGCTTTCACGTTCTCGTCGGTGACCTTCTTGCCGTTCTTCAGCTTGTCGTGTTTGTAGAGCCCCTTGAGCGATGGGCCGATTTTCTTCTCGTCCGTGTCCGTGTTGTGACACACGCCGCATTGCTCGAAGACCTCTTTGCCCTTAGCGGAATCGCCTTTCGTGTCCGCCGCAGCCAGCAATCCGGCCAGCAACAACCCGCCGGCGCCCAAGCTCAAAACCGATTTACGCATTCCGAGAACTCCTCCAGGATGGACTAATCTTCCAGGATACAATCTTCGGTGCGGTGTGTCATCCGTGGTTGGTTGGCTGTCAGCGCCAAATGATAATATCCTAATCGTGCCAAGTAGAAATGTCCTATTGACAAGGTCAGGCTGGAGAGGCGGATTCAGGAACACTTCTCATGACGCAACGGGACCGCGACCGGTTGGTCGCATTGAAGAAAGCCAGGAAGGGCCTGATCACGCAACGGCAAGCCGCCGAGGAGATTGGCCGGAGCGAGCGGCATGTTCGCCGGCTGTTGAATCGCCTGAAAGGCAAAGGGGACGGGGCGCTGGTGCACGCGCTGCGAGGGCGTCGTTCCAACCACAGGCTGGACGAGAAAACCAAGCAGAAGGCATTAGAGATACTCGGCCGGGATGTGTATCGGGGCTTCGGCCCGACGCTGGCGCCCGAACATTGACGAACTTCTTGTATCCTGCCATAGCGATCCGGCTTCACACGCGGCTGCCAAAGCATTCTCCGCTGATTTCGACGACAAAATGGAGCAGCAAGCGAAGGCGTTTGAGCGTGGTGTGCCGGGCGCTCGTGTCGTTCGATTGCGGAATGCGAACCATTACGTATTCTTATCGAATGAAGCGGAAGTTCTTCAGGAAATGCGCGCCTTCGCTGCGGCGCTACGCTGACTCAGTTCAACTTCCATTTCGCTAAAATAACCTTATGCGTCTTGAACCCTTAGCAGCCGCGATACTAGTCGTGTCGGCCTCTGGCGCGGCCACTGTCCCGCCCCAAGTGACCTTCACCAGGGATGTGGCGCCGATTCTTGAAAAGAACTGCCAGGGATGCCATCGTCCCGGCGAGGCAGCTCCTTTTTCGCTGCTTACTTACCAGCAAGCACGTCCTTGGGCCAAGGCCATCAAGGAAGCCGTTCGATTGAAGAAGATGCCGCCCTGGTTCGCGGACCCGCATTATGGCAAGTTTTCGAATGATCATTCGCTAGCGGCGAAGGATGTGGACGCCATTGCCGCTTGGGCGGATGCCGGCGCACCAGAAGGCGACCCGAAGGACCTGCCCGCACCGTTGAGTTTCGTGGAAGGATGGTCCATTCCAAAGCCCGATGTTGTGTTCCAACCGCCGCAGGCGTTCGAGATTCCGGCTTCCGGAACCATCGAGTATCAGAAAATAATCGTCCCTTCCGGATTTACCGAGGACAAATGGGTGCAGTTTGCCGAGGCCCGGCCAGGCGATCGTGCGCGGATACATCACATGATCCTGTACGTCCGCGAGCCGGGTTCCCACTGGCTGAAGGACGCCAAACCCGGCGTCTTTTTCGTTGCGCCCAAGCCTGCCGATAACGAGGCAGTGGATACCAGCGCCCTGCCGAGCGACTTCCTGGTAGGCTATGCGCCGGGCCAACCGCCCGAGATTCTGCCGCCCGGCCAAGCCAAGCTAATTAAGGCCGGCTCCGATCTGGTGTTGGAGATCCACTACACAACCAATGGCGCCGCCGCCACCGACCACGGCAGCAAATTCGGCCTGGTGTTCGCTCGCGTGGCTCCGAAGGAACGCGTGCTCACTCTGTCTGCTACGAATGGAACATTCAAGATCCCTCCGGGAGACCCGAACTACAGAGTGGACGCCGAGTTCCAGCTTGGTACAACCGTCAAGCTGGCCGGCCTGCATCCACACATGCACGGGCGTGGAAAAGACTTCGAATATCGCATCGTCTATCCGAACGGCGAAACGCAAACCCTGCTTCGCGTGCCGCGCTACAACTGGCATTGGCAACTTTGGTACAACTTGGCAGAGCCGATTGTTCTTCCAAAGGGCGCCAAGATCGAGTGCACGGCGCATTTCGACAATTCGCCCAACAATCCCGACAACGCCGACCCCACCAAAGAAGTCTCGTGGGGCGATCAGAGCTGGGACGAGATGATGGTCGGGTTCTTTAACTTAGTGTTCCCGGCGAACATGCCGGTGAAAGATATTTTCCCGGTGCCGGCAACGGCGGCACGTCACTAGTGGTCCCCTTGCTTGGGGATTCCGGCGAAGCTGAACGCTCATTCCGGAGGCAGGCGAAGGGCATTGAGCCCTCGTCAAGAGAAACTATCCGGAGCGAAGCGTAGGAAGGATGCCGCTAGCGGAGAAAGGGGCGCGGGAAAGGGCGGCAACCCTTGTCCTCGCCTCAGCACGCTGTGGCCCAGAGCGCGAAAGCGCTCGGTCGGAGCCTGAAGCATCACCCCGCGAGTGTGCCTGAAGCGCGGACACACTGATAGAATCCGACTAATGCAGCTTCCTGAGCTGATCGTCTTTGTTGTGATCGATCCGAAGACCCAGGCAGACCAGGAGAAGCTCGGTCAGGGGCTGCAGGAGATGATGGCCGAAGACCCGACACTCCGGGTCAACACCGACACGCGCACAGGCCATACGATCATTCGTGGAACCGGTGAGCTACACCTCGAAGTCATCGTCGACCGCCTGACGCGCGAGTTCAACGTCGCGGCGACAATCGGCAAGCCGCAGGTCGCATATCGCGAGACCATTCGGGCCAAGGCTGAGCACGATTACACGCACAAAAAGCAGACCGGTGGTAGCGGTCAATACGCGCGCACGAAGCTTACGGTTGAGCCGAACCCGGGTAAGGCGTTCGAGTTCGACAACGTCATCAAGGGTGGGTCGGTTCCGAAGGGATTTATTCCGGCGGTTGAGCAGGGTGTCCGTGAATCGCTCGAAGGCGGAATTCTGGCCGGATATCCGATGGTGGATATCAAGGTAGAACTGATCGACGGTGCTTATCACGAAGTGGACTCGTCGGAAATAGCGTTCAAGATCTGCAGCTCCATCTGTTTCAAGGAAGCTTGCAGGAAGGCCGAGCCTGTGTTGCTCGAGCCGGTGATGCGCGTCGAGGTGGTCGTGCCCGAAGAATACATGGGTACCGTCAATGGCGACTTGAGTTCGCGACGTGGTCGTTTGGAAGGCGCCGAAGTTCGTGGCGCCACGCGGTTGATCAAGGCGATGGTGCCGCTGTCTGAAATGTTCGGTTACGCCGCTGAGTTGAGATCGCGCACCGAGGGGCGCGCGAGTTATACGATGCACTTCGCTCGATACGAACCTCTAAGCGGCGGTCCTGATACTGACAATGAAGACAGCGGTGCGCCTGTTCTTGCACCACGCACGCCTACTCCGACAGGCAACCAGTCTCACGTGGCACTCCCCAAGCCGGACGACAGAGGTTGAAATCTAAATACCGAGAATGGTAGCGACGTTGCAATCGCGGACGGGCGCATTTCGACAACTCGCCCAACAATCCCGACAATGCCGACCCCACCAAAGAAGTCGCGTGGGGCGATCAGAGCTGGGACGAGATGATGGTCGGGTTCTTCAACTTAGTTTTCCCCGCCGGCATGCCGGTGAAAGATATTTTCCCGGCGTCCGCAACAGCGGCGCGTCAGTGAGCGAAATTTCTATCTCACGATTCCCAACTCGCCTTTGATGGTGCGAACGTTCTTGGAGGCTTGATCCTGGACGTTGCTTGACATCTCAGCGCACTGCTGGAAGTAGTTCAGCCCTTCGCGGATTTTGGATTTGTCACCGATGGCTTTGCCAAGATTGTAATTGGCCAAGCCGAGGTGGAACAGCGCGAGCGCGTATAGTTGAGGATCGCCCTTTATGGACGGTAACGCCGCACGCAGGGCTTTGTCCGCCGGTCCGTACTTTTGCTGGCTACCATACGCGATACCGGCGATCCAGTTGGCACGCCCCAGCAGCGCGGCTTTCTTGCTGGCCCAGTCGGCGTCGCTGACTCCCTCCGGCTTCGGTCTGGTGGCGATCGCCTCCACGGCGCGCGTGGCGTTTGCCGCCGACCGATCGAAGCTGTTGTGCCGCAAGTTGCAATCCGCGGCAATGACCAATGCTTCCGCGTCCTTGGAACTGGCCGCAGCCAGCTTTTCAGCGGCAGGGCAAGTTTTAGCCTGCTGTCCGGATTGTGTCAATGCGTTCAAATAGAGGCCGGAGAGCAGCGGCATATACTGGCTCTTGATGTTTTGTTGCTCGAGCGCCGCTCCGAGATCGGCTAGCTGCTTGGGATTCCCTCGCAGTTTTAGCGCCAGCGAGTAAAGCGCGTAATCAGCGTACGTGTCCACGCCTTTCACGTATTCCAGACGTTGCTTTTCGTCATCATCGGCGGGCGCCTTGGTGGACGCGATGGCCTTGCGCGCTAACCCAGAAGTTCGCGCTGACCAGGTCTTCACCAGTTCCGGATCCTCTTTGCCCTCCGCTGCCTTGAGCGTGTTGTAGGCAACGTCCAAATGGCTGGGGTCGTTCGCGAAGGCTTTATCACCTGCCTCTAGGGCCTTGTCGTAATCTTTCTCAGTTACATAGATCGCCACCACTTGGCTGGCCACCCAGCCGGCACCCTCGTGTTTCGGATACTTGTCAAGAAAATCCTGCGCCAGGGCGAGCTTCTTTTGGTCATCCGATTCTTGACCGATGGCCTGCAGCATCTGCCCTTCGGGCGTGCCGACGTTGATCGTAAAACGTTGCTTCTGCTCCTGGGCGGTGGCAGGGAGCATCAGCAAGACGAGGCCGAGCAAGCAACTTTTCATGGAATTCTCCTATCGGGGGAATCTATCACAACCGGAGACGCTATGGGAGCGGGTAGAGCAACCCCCGCGCAATCCGGGTTGGCTGATCGCGATTAGGCTCGCTGATTCAGGCGGAAAAACGGAACAACGCTTCGCGGATCGAAACACCGCGCACTTCAATGTTCTTCAAGTCCGTGGTTCCGACTCCCCGCGCTTCTGCCAAGAGAAGTGAGTTGTCGCAATCCACGAACGGTGCAGTTCCTTTGGCGGCTCGGGGATCATAGCCCATCACCGCGGTTGCGACCGTGTCGGTAGTGACGGCGTTGGTGCCGGCGATGATCACACCCGGCTGTACAGAGCGCAACCCTCGAATCCACGGGCCTTCCCCACCGGCGACGGTCTCAATGCCGTCGATCAGCGCAATGTCGATGGGCCGCGCCGCGGCAAGATCCGCTACGATGCGCGGCATCCGATAGCCGGGCTCGCGGCTGGAATCCGGGTCGATTTCCTGCGGCGCGCTCTTGGGCGGCTGGCGCTCGCCCGCGTGGCACACACTCCCGCGACCCTTGACGGGCTTCTCATTCGGCTCATCCTCGCCCGCGTCATCGCCATAAATCGAAGCTGGCGTGATGCCGAAACAGTTCTTCATGGCCAGCGTGACGCCGCAGGTGGCGTGGTTCTTCAACTTCGCCATGGACATGAAAACGTCAGTCTCCTCGTAGGCGGGATTCAAATCGTAGGCCGGGAAAATCCATCCACCACCCGGCACCGGGAAGCGTGAGTAGCTCTTGGCTTTTCCTAGCGCGTTGGTATTCAGGAACTCGACGTTGCTTGCGGCGCCGAAAAGCATGCGAACGTTCCAGCCGGAGTCCAGCAGATATTCTTCCATCGGGCCAGTGGTGGCCCAGCAGCTTTCGACAAAACGGATTCGCCGCGCCCCCGCGCGGTCCAGCAAATAAGCCGTGGCAGCCGCCATCTTGGGATGTGTATAGTGCGTCAGGCCCAGCGGCTTTCCCTGAAAGCGCAGGCCCGGGCTCCCGGTGAGATTCACCTTGATGGTGACGGTTTTGTTCTTGACGATTCGCCCCAGCCCTCCCATTTGATCGAACATGGTGGAGAGAGTGCCCGCGAGGTCACCGTCATAAGTGCGGCAGCTCGCGATAGAGACGGGAGCCGTGGGCGCTTCCTTGGCCCGGAGCAGAGGAGCGGCTGCCAGCAAGGCAAGCAGTTCACGGCGCGTCATATTCATAGAATACCGCGTGGGGCAGGATGCCATCCTGCGGCGGGTTGTTAACCCGCCCAAGTTGCGCCGATTGTCAATCAGATTGCCAATCGGCGCGCAGGTTGGCCAACCTGCCCCACATCCTGAAACCGACTCACTCAGTGTCTCTGCTACCCTGTTCGATAAGTGAGGCTCGCGCTCCCGATTGCTTTGATCCACCTGCTCAGTGTCAGCGCCCCGGCTCAGGACTACAGCGACCTGCGGATCGAAAAGGTCGCCACTGGATACATCTTCACCGAGGGCCCGGCCTGGTCGAGGGATGGCTACTTGATTTTCAGCGACATTCCCGGCGACAAACTCCTCGAGTTCAAGCCCGGGGGAAAGCCCACCAATTTCCGGGAAAATTCGAGTGGCGCGATCGGCAACACCTTCGATGCGCAAGGCCGCTTGTATAGTTGCGAGAGCCATTCGCGCCGTGTCACACGCACCGACAGGAAGGGGAAAATCGAGGTCCTGGCGGAGCGCTGGCAAGGCAAGCGCCTCAACGCTCCGAACGACATTGTGGTCCGCAAGGACGGCCAGGTTTATTTCACCGATCCCGCATTCGGAAACCAGCAGGACTCGCGCGAGCTGGATTTTTATGGCGTGTTTCACATTTCGCACCGTGGCGAACTGGACGTGGTCGCCAAATCGAAAGGAAGGCCGAATGGAATCGCGCTCTCACCCAATGGCCGCATCCTTTATGTGACGAATTCCGACCAGCGCAACGTTCGCGCCTATGATCTCGACCGCAATGGCGAGGCATCCAACGAGCGCGTGTTGATTTCAAACATCGCCGGCATTCCCGATGGCATCAAGGTGGATGAAACGGGCAATCTCTATGTGGCGGCCGCCCGGATTGAAGTGCACACACCGGAAGGAAAACCGATCGGCGGCTTTGTCATGCAGGAGACTCCGTCGAATTGCGCTTTCGGCGATGTCGATCTCCAATCGTTGTACATCACGGCGCGGACATCGGTGTATCGTGTGCGGTTGAATGTGAAAGGCAGTCTTCAGTATTAGTCTTCAATATTAATGTTCAGTATTAACGCAGAAAGCCGGCGCTATCCCACGCGGCCGTTCCTGGGAGTGGGCGCCTTGATTTTCGAGGGACGCAATATTCTTCTGGTGGAGCGCGCCAAAGAGCCGTTGAAAGGCTATTGGTCGATTCCTGGTGGAATCGTGGAGGCCGGCGAAAGACTGGAGGATGCCGTTCGCCGCGAGGTTCGGGAAGAGACGGGCCTTGAAATTGAGCCGCTCGCGATGTTTGAAATATTCGAGCGCATCATGCCGGATAGTGAAGCGCGGCCCGAGTATCATTACGTGCTGATCGATTACCTGTGCCGAGAAGTGGGCGGACAATTGGCGGCCGCGAGCGACGTGAGTCAGGTGGCCTGGGTCTCGGAACAGAATCTGCGCGAATATCGTCTTACCGAAGGGACCTTGGCGGTGGTCGAGAGGGCCTTTGCAAAACTTCAGCGTTGATTTGCTCGAGTTCGAATCGCTGCGTCAGTTGGTTGGCCGATTTGTGCGCAGTCAATTGGGCCGGCATGAACTTGAGAAGCTGGCGCCGCATTCGGATCGCGGGCAGCTAGAGAGCACTCTGGCCGATGTCGCCGAAGCCGTAGCTTATCTGCGTGCTACTCAGGAATCGCAACCAGCCACGCGGGGCGCGGCCATTCGTGTCCGCTTCGATTCGATCCCCGATATTCGAATAACGCTGCCGATGCTGCGAATCGAAGGCGCGGGCCTGGAAGCTACGCAGATCCTGGATCTGACACGTTTGCTGGAACAAGCGGGCGAAATACGGGCCGTGTTGAACATGGCTGCGGCCAGGTATCCGCGACTGGGCGCGCGAGCCGCCGCTATCTTCGACCCGCGATCGATGCTGCGTGACCTGGCCGGTAAGATTCTGCCGGACGGAACCCTGGCCGACGACGCGAGTGTGGCGCTCCATCGGCTGCGGCGTGACATCGAGCTCCAACAGAAGCAGATCCAGATTTCGCTTGAACGCTTTTTGCGCGCGCACCACGACGACGGCACGCTGCAGGAGGATTTCATCACGCTCCGCAACGATCGCTTTGTGGTCCCGGTGGTGGCAGGCCAGCAGCGCAAAGTAAATGGCGTGATTCATGGCGCGAGCGGAAGCGGTCACACGCTGTTTGTCGAGCCGCTCGAAACCATCGATTTGAACAATGAGTTGGTCCGTCTGCGCGAGGAAGAACAGCGCGAAACGCTTCGCATCCTGCGCGAGCTGACGGAGCTGCTGCGCTCCAACGCTCCCCAGATTCAAGCTGCGGTGGACGCCATTGGCGAGCTGGAGCTGTTGTTCGCGAAGGCTGAATTCGCGCTTGATTTCGGCTGCACCATTCCACGCTTCAGCTCGGATTCCACGCGCCGGCTGGTTCTGAAGAAAGCCCGGCACCCGCTGCTCGAAGACGTGTTGCGGCGGCAACGCAAACCCGTAGTTCCCATCACGCTGGAGCTGGATGAAGCGCACCGCACTCTGCTCATCAGCGGTCCGAACACCGGCGGCAAAACGGTCTCGATGAAAACGGTGGGATTGCTGGTTGTCATGGCGCACGCGGGCCTTCCGGTGCCCGCTGAGGACGCCGAGTTCCCGGTGTTCGATCAGGTTTTGGCCGACATCGGCGATCAACAATCCATCCAGGAAAGCCTGAGCAGTTTTTCGGCTCACATCGCGCACATCGGCGAAATGCTGCAGTCAGTGACTCGGGCGTCGCTGGTTTTGCTGGATGAATTGGGGCGCGCCACGGATCCCGAAGAAGGGGGAGCGCTCGGAGTTTCCATTCTCGAGACATTCCGGGCCAATGGCGCGTTCACGCTAGCGTCCACGCATCTGGTGGCGCTGAAGATTTACGGCGCGACGACGGGCGGAGTGATCAATGCGTCCATGGGATTCGACGAGCAGACCCTGCAGCCCACCTATCTTCTGCGGCTAGGCGCGCCCGGCAAATCGGCCGGGCTTGAAATCGCGAGCCGTCTGGGGCTGCCGGCGGAGTTGATCGAACGGGCGCGCGAACGCATGTCGACGCATGAGCGCGACATCGCACGATTCCTGGGCGAACTGCACGAGCGTCTGGACCAAGTGACCCAGGCTGAGCAGAACTTCCGCAGGCAGCAGCAGTCGCTGGAGGCACGCGAACAATCGCTCGCCACCGAATGGGAGCGTCGGGAAACGGCGAAGCTAAAAGAAGTGGAGCAGCGCCTGGCATCCGCCGTGGCCGGATTTGACGCGCAGGCGCAGGAGACCATCCAGAAGATTCTGGCGAGCTCCCAGCAGCGCAAAGCGGTTGAGCAGGCCGAGCGCCGGCTGGCCAAGACCCGGCGCGAGCTCGAGCAGCAGGCGCGCACCGCGGTATTCGGCGAAACACCGGCGGCCAAGGCCGGGTTCGAGATCGAGGAAGGTGACCGCGTCCGTTTGAAAGGTGTGCGTGAGCCCGCGCGAGTGCGGCGGAAAATGGCGGGTGGCCTGCTGGAAGTGGACGCGGGATTGATGAAGATGCAGGTATCCATTGACGACGTCGAAGAGGTGCTTCCCGCGATGCCCCAGGGCGCCCGCCTGCCGAAGAACGTTTCTTACGAGCCTGGGCCGACGTGGGACGTTTCCTATCGCGAGATCAATGTGATCGGCAAGCGAGCCGAGGAGGCGCGCGATCTCGTGGATAAATTTCTGGACAGCGCCACCATGGCGTCTGTCGATCGCGTACGGATCGTTCACGGGCACGGCATGGGTATTTTACGCAAGGTGATCGCGGAATTGCTGACTACCAATCCGCATGTGGAGAAGTTTTATCCCGCGTCGCCAGCTGAAGGCGGTACGGGAGCAACCGTGGTGGAGTTGAAATAGAATAAAGTTATGGCGGCAGTGGCCGGTCTCACAATCGAAGACTTTGAGAAACTCCCGGACGCCCTCGCGCGAAATCACGAGCTGGTGGATGGGGAGTTGGTGGACGTGTCTGGAAATACGCTGATCCATAATCGACTGCGAGACAGCCTTGTTCGGTTGCTGGGCGCTTTGGTGAAAAAGCGGAAGCTAGGTGAAGTTATCTCCGAGCAGGAATTCGATTTCAACGGCAACGCGCATGGACCCGACGTTAGTTTCATCGGTACCAGGAAGTTACGCCTTCTTGATGTAAAGCTTCGTGTACAGCACTGCGTCCCTGATTTGGCAATCGAGATTGTCTCGCAGAACGACACCTTCGTGGCGCTGACGAAAAAAGCGCGACGTTACCGGAAGTGTGGAACGAAAGAGGTCTGGATATTCGATATCGAGGGGCGGGAAGCATACGTGTTGTCTGAGCAACAGCGGGCCATTCTCGATGAAAACCAAAAGTTCCAATCCGAACTAATCCCCGGATTCTCAATCCGTCTTGGCGATCTCTTCGACGAAATTAGCCTTTAACCCGATACAATTGAAGTAGTGCTCTCCGCCATCTCCACTCCGTGCTCGAATTGTGGATCGGCCCTTGATCCCCAGGCTTTGTCCTGTTCCTCCTGCGGCAAGCTCACCCACGCCCAGGAATTCGAGACGCTCTCGCAACATGCCAAGCTGGCCGGCCAGTCCAAAGATTGGAACGGAGCCAAGCTGGCTTGGGAGCGCGCGCTTGCATTGCTGCCCCCGGATTCGAGCGAATACCGCACCGTAAAAGCGCGCATCCAGAATATCGACCTGCAGCTTTCCGATAAGCACGTCTGGGCCAAGCGAATGGGAAAACTTGGTCCGGTGGGCGTGGTCCTTTGGAAGTTCAAAACCGTCGCCCTGCTGGTGCTGGCGAAAGGCAAGTTCGTGCTGCTAGGACTCACCAAGCTCAGCACGCTCACCAGCATGCTTCTGTTCCTGGGAGTCTACTGGTCGATGTTCGGCTGGCAATTCGCGCTGGGCTTCGTGCTTTCCATCTACATCCACGAAATGGGCCACGTCATGGCGCTGCGCAAGTATGGAATTGCGGCCAGTGCGCCGATGTTCATTCCTTTCGTGGGAGCCATCGTTCGGTTAAAGCAGTATCCCGCGAACGTGATTCAGGATGCCCGCGTAGGACTCGCCGGTCCGATCTGGGGATTCGGAGCCGCGGTCTTCGCCTGGATTTGCGCGCTGATCACAGGCCTTCCCATCTGGTACGCAATCGCGCACACCGGCGCCTGGATCAATCTGTTCAACCTCATTCCCATCTGGCAGCTGGATGGCGGCCGTGGATTCCGCGCCCTCACCCGGACGCAGCGCGGCATGGCGTTGGGCGTTGCGCTCACCATGTGGGTGGTTACTCAAGAAACGATGCTGCTGCTGATCGCCCTCGGCGCGGGCTACCGATTGATCAGCAAGGATTATCCGGCCGAAGGCGACAACGTAACGCTCACGCAGTATATCGGGCTGATTGTTCTGTTATCGATGCTTGTGCTGATGAACACGCAGACCATTCACACGCGGTTCTAGAGTCCGCTGGCTGAGTCTGGCTCGCGGTTCTTCACCGAACCGCGACCGTGAGGGAGTCGGTGCCTGCGCGTATTTTTTCGCGGCTTGTGAGACGCTCTCCAGCCATGCTCATTGCGTCCTCGGGCGCGGCGCCCTCGCGGCGGAATTTTGGCAACTCAACTGAAAATCGCATGAATGAATGGCAGCCCCACGCCCCCTGTTACAGCAAAACTTCAGATTGAACCAGTAGCATGAAAATAGAAGGACATGCAGGTTCTGGTAGTAGAAGACGAGCGGCGAATGGCCGAGCTGCTGCGGCAGGGCTTGGAAGAAGAGGGCCATTCCGTGATTCTGGCAATGGACGGAAAAGAAGGCCTGGCCATGGCGGAATCGCATGCCTTTGACGCTATAGTGCTGGATGTGATGCTGCCGGGGATGGACGGCTTCTCGATAGCCAAAAAACTCCGCGCCTCGCGAAACCAGACGCCCATCCTGATGCTCACCGCCCGCGACGCTACCGAGGACATGGTGGCCGGGCTAAACTTGGGCGCGGATGATTACCTGGTGAAGCCATTCTCATTTGATGTCTTGCTGGCTCGGTTGCGTGCGGTATCGCGGCGTGGACCCATCCCGCAGCCCGTGCACTTGCAAGTTCAGGACCTCCTGCTCAATCCAGCCAGCCGCGAAGTTGCGCGCGGCAGTCGGCGGGTGGCGCTTACTCGAACCGAATATAGCCTGCTCGAATTGCTGATGCGGCGCGCCGGCCGCGTGGTGACTCGAGAGAGCCTCATTCAAGCGGTGTGGGGATTTGATTCCGACGTCCGCAGCAACACATTGGATGCGTTCATCCGGTTGGTTCGGGATAAGGTGGATGTCGCGGGCGAGCAGAAACTGATCCACACCGTGCGGGGAGTGGGCTACTGCTTGCGCGGAGAGCAAGTGTGACGGCGCATTGGTCCATCCGGGCGCGCCTCACCGCATGGTACTCCGTGGTTCTGCTGGCCGGCCTCACGCTATTTGGCGCCGGAATCTGGCTGATGGTGTCGCATAGCCTCCGTGCCTCGCTCTTCGAAACTCTGACTCAGGCTGCCAAGGGCGTCACCACCGTCCTTCAGTCCGAGACTGAGCCTGACCATCTCCGCGAAGAGCTGACCGAGTACGCGTCAGCCACGCCGGGTGGGAACCTCATGGAAGTTCGGAATTCCCAGGGTCAACAGATTGTTGCGAGCAAAACCGTCTCAATGGAACAGTCGGATTCAGCCTCTGCTTACGGAGTGCAGGTCCGGCCCTCCGGTCGATATCGCACTTTCACCACCAACGTATCAGTAAATGGCGGACAGTATCGCGTGCTGGTGGCTACGCCGATGGATGCAACCGAAGCCACGTTGAGTCGTGTTCGAATGCTGTTGCTATGGTCTACACCTGTCGTGCTTTTGCTAGCGTCGCTCGGTGGATATTGGATCAGTCGGCGCGCGCTGGCGCCCGTGGATGAAATCACGCGCGCCGCGCGGGTCATCGGTATCCAGAGTCTTTCGCAGCGCCTGGCGGTTCCCG